>Ga0310690_10004438_pt1 | contig 19914 bp, 15 predicted proteins | sample AusTroGonzalo_MG_2_FD_207661 | JGI IMG/M metagenome (GOLD analysis project Ga0310690, IMG submission 207661) | Bovine rumen microbial communities from tropical cattle in Woodstock, Queensland, Australia - Gonzalo_04 (v2) (version 2) | ecosystem: Host-associated > Mammals > Digestive system >...
GCCTGATAGATACGGCACTTATCGGCCATTCCAAGTTGTCTTACAGCCTCAAGGATTCTCAGCACGCCAACGGCATCCACATCAGCCGTAAACTCCGGCGAGTCAAAGCTCACCTGCACATGACTTTGTGCTGCCAGGTTATATATCTCATCAGGACGGACCTTACCAACTACGCCTAACACACTCATCGAGTCGCCCAAATCGGCATAGTGCAAATGAAAATGTGGCTTACCCTCCAGATGTGCAATTCGCTCACGGAAATCCACCGACGAACGACGAATCGTTCCATGCACGTCATATCCTTTCTCTAACAAAAACTCAGCCAGATAACTACCGTCCTGGCCCGTAATTCCTGTAATCAATGCTGTCTTCATAACTTTCTGCGCATATATATTTTTAATTTACGAGTACAAAGGTACGGAAAACCTGCCATTTTTATCCGTTTGTTTGGTTAATATGTGTTAACCCACAAAAACTCCCGCCCCACGAACGACACTTTTCACTTTTTTTTTCGTACCTTCGCGGCAATAATTAATCTTAAAACGAAAAAAATATGGAAACAAAGATTATCGGACTGGCCAGCGACCATGCAGGCTTTGAACTGAAGCAATTCGTGAAGAAGTATCTGGAAGAGAAGGGATACGAGTATAAGGATTACGGCACGTACACCGAGGATTCGTGCGACTACAGTGACTTCGGCCACGCACTGGCCAAGGGTATTGAGGACGGTGAGGTGTTCCCCGGAATCGCCATCTGTGGCAGTGGTGAGGGCATCAACATGACGCTGAACAAGCACCAGTCCATTCGTGCCGGATTGTGCTGGATTCCTGAGATTGCCCACCTCATTCGTCAGCACAACAATGCCAACGTACTGGTAATGCCAGGTCGTTTCATCGACGAGGATACCGCCCGCAAGATTATGGACGAGTACTTCACCACCGAATTCGAGGGTGGCCGCCACCAAAAGCGCATCGACAAGATTCCGATTAAGTGAGTGCAGTAAGAGCTCGTTCTTACTGCCAAACGTGAGGAATCTCGACCCAAGGTCAACATTCCGGTTAAGTGAAAGCAGTAAGGACTTACACCTTATTATATATGGCGTGCATACGTCAGTCGAGGCCGAAGAGGACGCGGAGGCCGCCGTCGACACCCGAGAAACCCATGAAGGCCAGCGAAAGCAGGCCGGCGGAAATCAGAACGATGGCCATGCCGCGCATTCCCTTGGGGATGGTCACCAGTTCCAGCTGCTCGCGCATGCCGGCAAAGACCGTCAGCGCCAGGCCGAAGCCGAGGGCCGTCGAGAAGGCGTAGACCACAGACTCGAGCAGGTTGTAGTCCTTCTGGATGACAAGGATGGCTACGCCGAGCACGGCGCAGTTGGTCGTGATGAGCGGCAGGAAGATGCCCAGCGCCTGATACAGCGCCGGCGAGACCTTCTTCAGGATAATCTCGACCATCTGCACCAGCGAGGCGATGACCAGGATGAAGGCGATGGTCTGCAGGTATTCCAGGCCGTTGGGCTCGAGCACGTATCGCTGGACGCACCACGTCACGATGGTGGCCAGCGTCAGCACGAAGGCCACAGCGGCGGCCATACCCAGCGAGGTTTCGACCTTCTTCGACACGCCGAGGAACGGACAGATGCCGAGGAACTGCGACAGGATGATATTGTTGACGAATATCGCGCTAATGAAAATCAAAATGTATTCCATAATCTTTTCGGTATTACGTTATTACGTGATTACGAATTGCGAAGCCTGTTGACTATTGCAATGAGGAATCCCAGCATGATGAACGCTCCTGGAGGGAGCACGAAGAGCAGGATGTTGTACGTCTCGGGCAGCAGCGTGAAGCCGAACACGGAGCCGGAACCTAAGATTTCGCGGCAGACACCCAGCAGCGTCAGACCAAGCGTGAATCCCAGGCCGATACCGATGCCGTCGAACAACGACGCTACTGGCGAGTTCTTCGCCGCAAAAGCCTCCGCACGACCGAGGATGATGCAGTTGACGACGATGAGCGGGATAAAGAGTCCCAGCGCGGCGTCGATGTCGGGCAGATAGGCCTTGATGACCAGCTGCAACATCGTCACGAAGGCGGCGATGACCACGATGAATACGGGGATGCGCACCTTGTCGGGCGTAACGCTCTTCAGGCACGAAATCACAACGTTAGTACAGATGAGCACGGCCATTGTCGCCAGACCCATCGACATACCGTTCATGGCAGAGGTGGTAGTGGCCAGCGTGGGACACATACCGAGCATCAGGACGAACGTCGGGTTCTCCTTGACGATGCCATTCTTGATGATTGATATATAATTCATAGTCTATTACTGATTTTGTTTCGTTGCTCCGGTTTCGCCGTCCGTGGCGGGCGTCGTCTTATAGGCGTTGTAGGCATTGTTGACGGCTAAGAGGAAGGCACGGCTGGTAATGGTCGACGCCGTGATGGCATCCACCTGACCACCGTCCTTCGACACGGTCAGCGGCTCCTTCGGGTCCTTGCCAATGATGTCGCCCTTCTGGCCCTTCTGGAACCATTTGTCGGCCTTGGCACCCAAGCCCGGCGTCTCAGTCTGTTCCAGCAGCGTATATCCGAGAATCTTTCCGTCGGGGTCGAAACCCACGAGGACTTTCAGATTGCCGCCGAAGCCCATCGTCGTGCTCTCGACAGCGGCACCGAGGTCGTTGCCCTGGGCGTCCAGAATCTGATAGACGGTGAACGTCATCTCCTTGCCCTTGGCGTCGTTCTGCTTCACCTCGTCGGTCTTCGCCACCTTGAGGTCGTTGCACGCCATGACGGCCTTGATGCCGTCGGCCAGCGCCTTTTCCTTCTGTTCTGCAATGGGACCCTCGGTCAGATGGTTCACATAAGCGAGGATGCCACCCATGATGACTGCTACCAGCGTCAGTACCAGCACCATATTCGTTAAAGATGATTCTAACTTCTTCATTTTGCGACCTCCCCGAAACGTTTTGGTTTGACATAAGTGTTGATAAGAGGCGTAAAGGCGTTCATAATCAGGATGGCGAACGACATACCCTCGGGATAGGCGCCCCAGTTGCGGATGACAATGGTCAACACACCGATGGCCACGCCGTAAATAAGCTGTCCCTTGGCGGTCATCGGGCTCGTCACGTAGTCCGTAGCCATGAAGATGGCGCCGAGCATCAGACCGCCGGAGAAGATGACTGCAAACGGGTCGGCGTAGGCGGGATGGGCCAAATGCATCAGGGCGGCGAGGACGAACACCGTGCCGATAATCGAAACGGGAATGTGCCACGTGATGATTTTCTTCCAAAGCATGTAGGCCAGGCCCAGCAGCAATGCCAGTGCGCAGATTTCACCCATGGCACCTGCACCGTCGGGATGGCTACCGAGGAAGAGTTCGAACGACGAGGGGAGCTTATCGAGCAGCGACGCGTCACCGTGCTTAATGGCATCCTTCATGATAGACAGTGGCGTAGCGCCCGTCTCAGCATCCAGATAATCCCAACCCTGACCGACCTTCGGCCAAGTGGTCATCTGGGCGGGGAAGGCCACCAACAGGGCGCAACGTCCCACGAGCGCGGGATTGAAGAGGTTATTGCCCAGACCACCGAACGTCATCTTGGCCACACCGATGGCGAACAGCGCGCCGATGATGATGATCCAGACAGGGAGGTTGCTGGGGAGGTTGAAACCGAGCAGCAGACCGGTCAGGATGGCCGAACCGTCGCAAACGGTCGTGCGCTCGTTCTTCATCATAAACTTATTGATGGCCCACTCGAAGAATACGCAGGCCGCAACGCTCGTAGCACAGACAATGGCCGAGCCAATGCCGAAGAACCAGAACGACACGAGCAAGGCAGGTATGAGGGCAATAATGACCCCGTACATGTTCTTCTCGACGGTGTCGGTCCCGTGTGCGTGAGGCGATAGTGATACAATTAATTTTCCCATTGTATTTTTACCTTTTTACTTTTTTACCTTTTTACTTTTTCGCCGTGCGGCTGCGGATGATTCCCATGACGGTCGATTTAGCCTGGCGGATGTTGTCGAGCAGCGGACGATGGGCAGGACACGTGAACTGGCACGAGCCGCACTCGATGCAGCTGACGACCTCTTCCTTCTCGGCACGCTCCCAGTTCTGGATGGCGGCGAGCTTGGCCAGCAAGTAAGGCTCAAGGCCCATCGGACAAGCCGAGACGCACTTCGCACAACGGATGCAGGGCTGCGGTTCCTTGCGGAAAGCCTCGTCGTCAGAGATGATGGTCACCGAGTTGGTACCCTTGCAGATAGGCACCTCGACGCTTGTCAGCGCCTTACCCATCATTGGACCACCAGCCAGCAGCTTGTTGTCGCCCTCAGGCATTCCGCCACAGGCGTCAATCAAATCCTTCATCGGTGTACCCATACGGACTTGGAAATTGCCCGGATTCGCCAGCTTCTTGCCCGTCACGGTGGTATAACGCTCGAACAAGGGCTTGTTCTTCATCACAGCTTCGTAGACGGCGAAGGCTGTCCCTACGTTCTGAACGATGGCACCGACGTTGACGGGGATGGCGGGAGGTGCCGGCACCTGACGATTGATGACAGCATCCACGAGCTGCTTCTCACCACCCTGCGGATAGCGCTGCTTCAAGGGAACTACCTCGACTTGGTATTCTGAGGTGCCGAACACCTCAGCACACTTGCGTGTAAGCAATTCGATGGCGGGCATCTTGTTGGTCTCGATGCCGATGTAACCTTTGGTCACCTTCGCACCCTTCATCAGAAGCTCCAAACCCACGAGAATCTCGTCGGCGTGTTCCATCATCAGACGGAAGTCGGCGGTGATATAAGGCTCGCACTCTACGGCGTTGATAATGACGCACTCGGCCTTGGCCGTGGGCGGTGGGGTGAGTTTGATGAACGTCGGGAAACAGGCACCACCCATTCCCACTACACCAGCGGACTTGATACGGCTCACGATTTTCTCGGGAGTCAGTTCGGGATGGTCTTTCACCAATTCCAGTTTGTCAGAACGGTCGATGCTTTCTTCCCACTCGTCACCTTCTACATTAATAATAATAGCGGGCTTACGATAGCCGGTGGCATCGATAGCGGTATCTACCTTGAATACAGTACCGCTGACACTGGAGAATATCGGAGCCGACACGAAGCCACCTGGCTCGGCAATCAGCGTACCGACCTTCACCTTGTCGCCCTTAACGACAACGGGCTTCGCGGGAGCACCAATGTGCTGACTCAATGGGAAAATAGCTTGCTTGGGCAGCGCAGCCAACTTGGTTTCGACGTCGTGCGTCAGTTTATTCTCTTCAGGGTGTACACCACCAATACGGAATGTTCTTACGTTCATGCTTGTTCCTCCTTCTCTTCTTTAGGTTTGGGTGCCGGGAAGTTCACGGCGTGGATAGCCCCTGTAGGACATACGGCCACACACTTACGGCAGAGACGACACTTCTCGTGGTCAATGTAGCAGACATTGTGCTCGACGGTAATAGCACCGAAGTTACACTCCTTCTCGCACTTGCCACAGCCGATACAAGCAGCTTTACAAGCTTTCATTGCCACAGGTCCCTTGTCCTTGTTGACGCAGGATACGAACACTCTCCTACCCTTTGGCCCCTTCTTGCGGAGTTCAATGATTTTGCGAGGACAAGCCTTTACACATGCACCGCAAGCCACACATTTCTCTTCGTCAACCTCAGGAAGTCCTGTTTCATCATTAATGTGTATCGCATCGAACTGACAAGCTGCAACACAATCGCCACAGCCCAGACAGCCAAAGCCGCATGCCGTCTCGCCAGCACCACAGGAGTTCATAGCTGAACACGTGCGCAGGCCACTGTATTCGGCAATCTTCGGGCGCAAAACACATGTACCGTTACAACGCACGACAGCAACCTTTGGTTCACCATTGGCAATGGCCATCCCAAGGAGATCGGCCACCTTACCCATCACTTCTTGTCCGCCCACGGGACACATCAGTCCATCTAAGCTGCCAGCATCGGCTCCCTTGACTAATGCATCAGCCAAGCCGCCACAACCAGCGAATCCGCACCCGCCACAATTAGCCCCCGGCAATTGCTCGGTAACCTGAGCAATGCGTGGATCTTCGTAGACAGCGAATTTCTTGGAGCAGACATACAGTACAAGGGCCGCAATCAATCCGATGGCACCCAGCACTAATACTGCAATTAAAATGAAATTCATATAAGTTACTTGTTTTTTATTTGTTATTCTTCCTGTTTACATCTTACGATTCTATCCAGAACCGGAGCCGTTCGCGCATCCTATCACGCATTAACCACAGCACAAAATAATACGGTATGAGAGCCGCCAAGGCTGATAACGCAGCAAGGCCCTCGCTGGACGTCAGCCACTGCACAACAATCAGTACCAATACCAATACGACAAACGGGAGGCCAAAAGCCCATAACAAGGCTTTCCCTGCAACATCGCCAGAAGTGCTCACAACTACGGACTGACCGACATGATAGGATGAACTATCGCCACAGAAGACATCTATCAGCTTCTCTTTCGATTCTGCTGCGTTACAATAGCCTTTCACCTTACATGCGGCACAAGCAGAAGTCTGGACAATACGTACACGCACACTGCCCAATCCAACTTGATCAACTACCCCCGAATGACATATTTTAGTACTCATTAGTAATGCTATCTGGAGTTTTGCTTTGCAAAGGTACGACAAAAATACGAATTAAAGACGTAATTATTTAAGTTTTTTAGAAAAAAACTCGAAAACGTTTGCATTTTCACCGATTTTTTCCTACTTTTGCCTCGTCAAAACGCAAAAAGACGATGAAAGCAAACGAACAGACATTTCAGCAAGTAGAGAGAGCCTTACGCAAGGTAGCCGAAAAATTCCCACCAACGGAAGAGGCCATTCATCTCACTGACATTCATTTAAGAGTCAGTCAAGAGTCGGGTGAATTGACTGCATTCGATGATGACGACAAGGAAATAACCCGTTGTGTTGTCGAGCAATGGATTGACAATAAGGAAGATGCTTTTTACAGCGATGTGGCCACAGTGCTCCGTAATGTCTTGAACAAGCAAAAGAAGCTGATCGAAGAAATGTCAATCCTAAAGCCCTACTCCTTCGTGTTGGAAGACGATGATCACGAGAACGTAGAAGAGCTCTATTTGGTTGACGACGATATCGTCATCATTGACGAAGAACTGATGAAGGACCTCGATAGTGATTTAGACAATTTTCTTAACAATCTGCTGAAAGACTGACTATCTGAGCCTTATTGCTTCACCAACCCGAATTTGATAGTCAGGCGGAAGGTTGTTAATTTTATACAGTTTCTTCAGTCTTATTCCGTAACGCTGTGAGATAGAGTACATTGACTCTCCAGATTTGACATAATGAGAACGACCTTTGTAGTCTTTCGGGGCCTTACTGCGTTTCTTCTTCAACCAAACAATTTCTCCCTCTTCAAGTTTGTCATTTTTATTGCGTTCATTATATTTGGCAAGCTTACGATAAGAGACATCCACTTCCTTAGCTATGCTACGGAAAGTATCACCTTTACGAGCTATCAAATAGTAGTTTTTGTTAAAGGCATAGATATGACGAAGGTCACCATTCTTAACCTGCTGAGTCTGGAATTTATCATATCCTTTGGCAGTATCATATTGGTAAAGCTTATAGAGTTGGATTATCTCTATCAACTTAGTGGCATACGTCGGACTGGTGGCATATCCACAGGCTTTTAACCCTTTAGCCCATCCTTTATAATCAGTCAGTTTCAGTTGGAAAAGACTGCTGTAGCGCTTGCTCGTAGTGAGGAATATCGAATGGTCCTTATAACTTTCATATACATTATCGTATGCACGGAAGCATTCGTTACGCTCATCATCATCATGATAACTCTTACGGCCTATCCATCCGTTACATTTGATTCCGAAGTGGTTGTTGGCTCTGGTTGCTAACTCGCTTCTGCCCGCTCCCGATTCAAGCACGCCTTGAGCCAACGTGATACTTGCCGGGATATGGTATTTCAACATCTGTTCAACAGCGACATCCTTATATTGATCAAAATAATCCTGATAGCGTTGATTCCACGATATTGACTGCGAAAGAGTCATTTGTAGCGCTGAAAACAGGCATAAAAGTGAAAATATTATTCGTTTCATGAATAAAAATCTGAATTATTTTGCAAAAGTAGAGAAAAATAATTAAATTTGCAACAAAAATCGGAAGATTATGAAGGAAATAGAGATAAAATCTCAATTTTTGGAAGCACAAATGGACGAATTGACACCCGAAGAGCATTCACTGATAGAACAAGCTATTGAAGGAACCAATCGTTCATATTCTCCTTATTCACATTTCCATGTCGGAGCTGCACTAAAACTCCAAAACGGAATGACTTTCATCGGATGCAATCAAGAGAATGCAGCCTTCCCTGCCGGCATTTGTGCTGAACGCTCAGCCATTTTTTCTGCAGGAGCACAATACCCTGACCAACCTATTACCTTGTTGGCCATTGCCGCACGCAGTAAAGACGGAGAATTCACAAAGGAACCTGTCAGTCCTTGCGGTACATGCCGACAGGTACTCATCGAAAACGAAACTCGCTTTCAGCATCCCATTCGCATACTTCTTTATGGCCAGCGATGCGTATACATTGTAGACAGTATCAAACAGCTGATGCCTCTGTCGTTTACTGAATTCTAAACACTTAACTTATATAATTAAAATGGTAAAGATCTCGAAAGAGGCCGCCCTCCAATATCATGAGTCAGGCCGGCCTGGTAAAATTGAAGTAAAACCAACTAAAGCGTATCGTACACAAACAGACCTCTCACTGGCATACTCACCCGGAGTTGCCTATCCGTGTTTGGAAATACAGGAGAATCCTGATGATGCGTACAGGTATACCGACAAAGGTAATCTGGTGGCGGTGATATCCAACGGAACAGCCGTTCTCGGATTGGGTGACATTGGTGCCATGAGCGGAAAGCCCGTTATGGAAGGTAAGGGACTGCTCTTTAAGATTTACGGTGGTATCGACGTTTTTGACATTGAAGTTGACGAGAAAGACCCAGAGAAATTTTGTGAGGCAGTAGAACGTATTGCACCCACCTTTGGAGGTATCAACCTCGAGGATATCAAAGCTCCTGAGTGTTTCTATATTGAGGAACGTTTGAAGAAGACACTCGATATTCCAGTGATGCATGACGACCAACACGGTACCGCCATCATTTCTGCCGCGGGACTCAAAAATGCACTTGAGGTCATCGGAAAAGACATTGCAAAAGTTCGTATTGTAGTCAATGGTGCCGGTGCTGCGGCTATCTCGTGTACTAAATTATATATGGCCATTGGCGCCCAAAAGGAGAATATTGTCATGCTCGATTCCAAGGGCGTTATTTCCGTTGAACGTCAGGATTTGAATGAGCAAAAGCAATTCTTTGCCACCAGTCGTAATGACATACACACACTGGAAGAGGCAATCAAAGATGCTGATGTTTTCGTAGGATTATCCAAAGGAAACGTACTTTCAAAAGACATGGTGAAGTCGATGGCCAAAGATCCTGTCATTTTCGCATTGGCCAATCCTACTCCGGAAATCTCGTATGAAGACGCAATGGATGCACGCCCTGACGTACTGATGTCAACAGGTCGTACGGACTATCCGAACCAAATCAACAATGTCATTGGTTTCCCATACATCTTCCGCGGTGCATTGGACGTTTATGCCACAGCTATCAACGAAGAAATGAAATTAGCTGCCGTTCACGCCATTGCTGACTTAGCCAAACAACCTGTACCCGATGTTGTAAACGACGTGTATAAGGTCAACAACCTTAGTTTTGGTCGTGATTATTTTATTCCAAAACCTGTTGACCCACGTCTGATTACTGAGGTGTCAGCAGCTGTTGCCAAAGCAGCAATAGATAGTGGTGTTGCACGCAAGAATATTACAGACTGGGAAAAATACAAGAAATCACTGAGTGTATTGCTGGGTCAGGAGACAAAACTTACCCAGAAACTCTACTCCACAGCTGCTAACCACCCACAAAGAGTGGTATTCGCAGAAGCTGTTCATCCTACCATGCTGAAAGCTGCTGTTCAAGCTAAGGCTGAAGGAATATGTCATCCCGTTCTTCTGGGTAACGACGAGTACATTGCTAAACTTGCACAAAAACTCGATTTGAATATTGAGGGGATTGAAATTGTTAACCTACGTCATCCCAGTGAACAAGAGCGTCGCGAGCGTTATGCCCGCATCCTTACAGAGAAGCGCCAACGAGATGGCTACACTTATCAGGAAGCAAACGACAAGATGTTCGAACGCAACTATTTCGGAATGATGATGGTTGAAACCGGTGAGGCTGACGCATTCGTTACGGGATTATACACAAAGTACTCAAATACGATTAAGGTCGTTAAGGAAGTCATTGGTATTCGTCCGCAGTACAAGCATTTTGCAGCTATGCACATCATCAACTCTGCCCGTGGTACACTCTATATTGCAGATACATTGGTCAACGAGAATCCAGATACGGAAACTCTTATTGATATTGCAAAACTGGCCAGTAAGAGCGTTCGCTTCTTCAATGAAAAGCCTGTGGTAGGCATGATTAGCCACTCGAATTTCGGTAGTAGCCAAAGTGAAGGTGCACTGAAAGTTAAAAATGCCACTAATTACATGCAAGAGCGCTATCCCGATCTCCCCATTGATGGAGAACTACAATTAGGCTTTGCCCTCGACGACGATTTGCGTGACGAGCAGTATCCTTTCACTCGTCTGAATGGCAGGAAGGTAAATACACTGGTATTCCCCAACCTCACATCTGCACGTTCATCTTACAAAATGTTGCAGATGCTTGGTGCTGATGCTGAAATTATTGGTCCTATTCAGGTTGGACTGAACAAACCAATCCACTTTGTCGACTTTGGAGCATCTGTACGTGACGTTTTAAACATCGTTGCAATTGCCACAATTGATGCTTATGTTGACAAGTTGAAGAAGAAAATCACAGCAATTGATGTATAGCAAGAAATCATCTATTTAATATTTTTTAAGTAAAAAAACGGTTCGTTAGAGTACAACGAGCCGTTTTTTTTCGTAACTTTGCACCGCTTTTAAAGGCACGTTTTTACACACGTTACTGATTATCAGAAAGTTAAGAGGATTTAAGAAAGTTTTAAGATGAGACAACTAAAGATTCAAAAGAGTATTACGAATCGTTCGAGTGAAGCACTGGATAAATATCTGGTGGAAATTGGTCGTGCACCACTGATCAGTATCGATGAGGAAATCGAACTGGCTCAGAAAATCCGTAAGGGAGGTCCTGAGGGCGAGCGTGCCAAGGACAGACTGGTCACGGCAAATCTGCGATTCGTAGTATCCGTTGCTAAGCAGTATCAGCATCAGGGATTGACGCTGACTGATCTAATCGACGAGGGTAACATTGGCCTGATTAAGGCCGCACAGAAATTCGATGAAACTCGAGGTTTCAAATTTATTTCATACGCCGTATGGTGGATTCGTCAAAGCATCCTACAGGCTATTGCAGAGCAGAGCCGTATTGTACGCCTGCCTCTCAATCAGGTAGGTTCATTGAGCAAGATTAATCATGAGATTAACAAGTTTGAGCAGGAAAACCAGCGTCACCCGTCCATCTCGGAATTGAGCGATGCAACAAGTCTGGACGAAGAGAAAATCTCGCAGTCAATGATGGCCGACGGTCATCATGTGTCGATTGACGCGCCTTTCCAGGATGGAGAAGACAATTGCATGCTCGACGTAATGGCATCCGGTGACGATTCACGTACCGACCGTCAGGTTGACCACGAGTCAATGGCCCTCGAACTGAACAACGTTCTTCAGAAAGTTTTGAAAGAGCGTGAGATTACCATCATCCGTGAATGTTTCGGTATTGGTTGCCACGAAAAAGGATTAGAAGAGATTGGAGACCAGTTGGGACTTACTCGCGAACGTGTTCGCCAGATACGCGAAAAAAGCATTGCAAAGCTCCGCGATTCAGGCAATGCACGCATATTAATGAAATATTTAGGCTAAAAGTTTTGTGGCTCCATTTTTTTTTCGTACTTTTGGGGCCGTGAATCAGAAGCTACGCATATTGACACTAATGCTGGGCATGATGACTCTCATGTCCAGTTTTTGTTTAGCCCGTAGTTCTTCTACTGACTCGTTGATATTAAATCGAGTGTGGAACTACAGACGCAACTTTACTATTCCCGTTAATGGAGTAGAGAAGAATGTTTATATGCGCTACACCTTTGGCATAGATCGACGCAATGCCTTGCTTTTCCTTGTTCCTACAATGTATGTCATTGCCCAGGGCGACCATCAATTTGTTGGAGAATCCTATTGCAAGCTTAGTTTTCGCGACGTTGACGAATATGATGTTAAAAGACAAGTTGTATGGGGTTCCATTCCCCGACAGCGTACAGCAATGCCCGTCTTATTAGAATTCAGTACACCAGATTTCTATGATGACACGCTTTATCCTGAACATATCCTCTCACCTTTTTACAGAGGCAATAGTTTCTTTTACAATTATAAGGTAAAGCTTGTAGATAATAATATAGCCTATATCGCCTTTGTACCCAAGAAGAATAACACACAATTAGTGAAGGGCTTTGCTACTGTCGATGCCCATACAGGCAGACTGAAGTCTGTTGATTTTGAAGGAGAGTTTGATATGGTCGATTTCAAAGTATCGGCCGAGATGAATGAGAACGACACCCAATCCAAACTTCCTAAGCGTTGCACTACCGATGCCGCATTCAATTTTCTGGGAAACAAAGTTACAGCCACTTTTACCGCTGACTATGATTGCCCACGAACTCTCCCCGACTCGCTCGATCACGAGAAAAATCGCGAATTGATGGAAGAGTTACGCCCAATTCCACTGAACAAGCGTGAAAAGGAAATTTATGCCCGATATGATAGCATCCAGAATGCCGACCATAATCCCATAACCTTAGATACCACGGTTATAGATACCATAGCTGTAGATACCACAGATGTGGATACGATAGCAGTGGATACTATTCGACAGGAGGAACATCATGGCAGTGATTGGTTTAAAAAAATAGGTTGGGATATCATTGGTTATAACCTCCTTCACGGCAATAGAACCGATGTCGGTGCAGTGACGATGCGTTTTTCACCTTTGTTAAACCCGCTTTACCTTGGTTATAGCCAAAGTCGAGGCATCAGCTACAAGCTAAAACTCGGTTTCCGCTATAGTTGGAATACTCATCGTTATCTGACGCTGAATCCGCAGCTCGGTTACAACTTCAAGCTTGATCAGATATTCTACAAACTTCCCCTGCGAATGACCTACAACCCCAAACGTAACGGTTATGCAGAAATTTCATGCTCAAACGGCAACCATATTTCGAATAGTGCATTGGCTGACGATTTCCACAGGATAATGGGCGATTCTATCGATATGCCCGACTTCAAGGACATGTGCATTCAGGCTGTCAACAATGTTGTGGCTTACGACTGGTTGGAAATCATGACTGGCTTGGTATTCCACCGGCGTATATCCTTAGATTCGGAACTCATGAAGGAAGCTGGAATGGAATCGGAATTCCGAAGTTTTGCTACTCTGCTGACCGTCAGACTATCCCCTTGGCATAAAGGACCGACCCTGACTGCAAACTTCGAACAAAGCATCAAAGGCGTATTCGGATCTAATCTTGACTACCAGCGCTGGGAATTTGACGCATCTTATTTGAAACATATACCCAGCTTACGCATTCTCAACTTACGAGGCGGTGCAGGATTTTACACACAACGTAATTCCAATTACTTCGTCGACTATGCCAACTTCCACGACGACAACCTACCTTCGGGCTGGGAAGACGACTGGGCTGGACAGTTCCAATTACTTAGAAGCTCATGGTATAACCAGTCTAACTATTATTTGAGAGGACATGTCTCATTCGATACACCAATGTTGTTGCTCTCCTACCTGCCTTTTGTAGGGCGATACCTTGAAGTGGAACGTATCTATGTGAGCGCGCTGTCTATCCAACACACCAGACCCTATTTTGAATTAGGTTATGGTTTTACGAACCGTTATTTCTCCACAGCAGTCTTCACTAATTTGCTCGGAGGCAAAATCCAGGAATTCGGCTGCAAATTCACTGTAGAATTATTTAGAAGATGGTAAAGTCACTAACTATCTACAAGGCCAGCGCAGGCTCTGGAAAGACCTTCACACTGGCAACGGAATACATCAAACTGCTCATCAAAAATCCGATGAGCTATCGTTCTATCTTGGCCGTAACTTTTACCAACAAAGCGACGGAAGAGATGAAAATGCGCATCCTCAGTCAGCTTTATGGAATATGGAAACAGCTGCCCGATTCATCGGATTACCTGCAACACATTGTTGCTGCGACAGGACTTTCCGAGTCCCAAGTCAGCCAACGTGCAGGCGACGCACTTCACCAGTTACTACACAACTACAACTACTTCCGCGTAGAAACCATAGACACGTTTTTCCAGAGTGTCCTTCACAATCTTGCCCGCGAATTGGACTTGACAGCCAACCTCCGCATCGGACTGAACGATATTCAAGTGGAAGAACAAGCCGTAGACCATCTTATCGATTCCCTCACCCATACTGATGTAATGCTGCAGTGGTTGCTGAAATACATTATGGAGACTATCAGCGACGACCGCTCCTGGAACATCATCGGACAGGTAAAGCAGTTCGGCCGCACTATCTTCCGCGATTTCTATAAAGAAAGGAGTGACGAACTGAAACAACTGATTAACCAGAAAGACTTCCTAAGCAACTATATGAGTCAGATGCGCCAGATTCGTTCCGATGCTCTCCAGCATATGAAAGAGATTGGCGACCATTTCTTCGACGTCCTTGACCGGGAAGGCATATCTATCACCGATCTTTCTTATGGGAAAACCGGTGTTGCAAGTTTCTTCATCAAGCTTCAGAATGGTCAGTTCGATGAAGGCATCATTGGCAAACGCGTTACCGACTGCATAGAAGACACTACGAAATGGTGTAGCAAAAAACACGAACGCGCTGACTTCATCTACTCCGTCGCAGAGACCACACTCATCCCCATCTTGCAAAACGCGATAGCCGAACAGCCCCGTCAGTGGAAGCTCTATAAGTCTGCCGACCTGACCTTGCAACATCTTAACCAACTGCGTCTGCTTGGGAGCATCGAGCAGAAGGTTCGTGAGATGAACAGCGAGGCCAACCGCTTTCTGCTCAGCGATACCCAGCAACTGCTCCATTCGCTTATCAAGGACAGCGACTCTCCGTTCATCTTCGAAAAGATTGGTACCCAGCTGGAGCACGTGATGATTGACGAGTTCCAGGATACGTCGACCGTTCAGTGGCAGAACTTCAAAATTCTTCTGCAGGAATGCATGAGTCATGTCGACACTGAAAACCTCATTGTCGGCGACGTTAAGCAAAGCATCTATCGTTGGCGCTCGGGCGACTGGAGACTTTTGAATGCCATCGACCAGGAATTTCCTCATGCGGAATCGATGATAGACATACGTCCGCTGGACACAAACTACCGTTCCGAACGCCGGATTATTGAATTCAACAATGCTTTTTTCATCGAGGCCGCCCTGCAAGAATATAATTCGCAGCGCGAGAATTACCCCACTGGTGCTGAACTCCTCAAGCACGCCTATGCTGACGTCGCCCAAAAAGTTCCGGAAAAACGAAAGACGAATGGCTTTGTCAACATCCGACTGCTACCGGCAAAGGACTATCAAGCAGAAACTCTTCAGCAACTGACCGATACCGTGGCCATGCTTCTCGACAAAGGAGCAAAGCCACAGGATATAGCCATTCTCGTTCGAGCCAACAACAGCATTCCCTTGGTGGCAGACTATTTCAGCGAGCACATGCCTCAGGTAAGCATTGTCAGCGACGAAGCCTTCCGCCTCGATGCATCTGTCAGCGTCTGCCTGCTCGTTCAGGCACTCCATGTGCTTACCCATCCCGACGACCAGCTGGCCAAGGCGACCATCGCCAAACTCTACCAACGCACCGTGCTCGGCAGTTCGGTTGCCGAGAGCGAGCTGTTCATCAAGGATCGTCCCATCGATGCTCTGCTTCCTCCCGACTTTATCCAACAGACCGCTGCCCTGCTCCACCTGCCGCTCTACGAACTGACGGAACGTCTCTTCCATATCTTTCAACTGGACCGTCTAAAAGAACAAAGCGCCTACGTCTGTGCCTTCTACGACCAGCTCAACAAATTCACGCTCGACAACAGCACCGACATTGATGCCTTTGTCCGTGAATGGGACGAGAGCATCTGCAGCAAGACCATCCAGAATACAGCCATCGACGGCATCCGCATCCTCTCCATCCACAAGAGCAAGGGTCTGGAGTTCGACCACGTCCTCATTCCTTTCTGCGACTGGCGCCTCGAACACAGCGACATTCTCTGGTGCCAACCCAAGGAGTCACCGTTCGACGCCCTGCCCATCGTCCCCGTCGACTATAGCGGCAAACAGATGATGGGTACCATTTACGAATCGAACTATTTGGACGAACACCTCCAGAACACCGTCGACAACCTCAATCTGCTCTACGTGGCTTTCACGCGAGCTTCCAATAGTCTCTTTGTCCTGGGCCGTCGCGATTCCAAAGGTAGCCGATCTGCACTCATCGAGTCCGTATTGCCTAACCTTAAACTCGACGACAGCACATTGGAGGGAATGGAGAATGACGAGTCGGCCATTGAGTTTACCTACGGTGATCTCTACGTAGAATCCGAGAAGCCAAAGGATACAAAGACTGCCAACGTCTTCCTGCAACCCGTCACGCCTAAGTCCGTCACTATCGAGAGTTTTTATGTCAAGACCGAATTCCGTCAGAGCAATAAGAGCCGTGAGTTTATTGAGGGCGACGACGAACAACAGGAGCTAAGCTATATCAAGATCGGCAGCGTGTTGCACAACGTGTTCTCAACCATTCACACCAGCGCCGATATCGACAAGGCGCTGGCACAGTTGCAACACGACGGCGTACTCTACGACGATGAAGTGACCGCCGAGAAAGTCACCAGCATGTTACGCCGTCGGCTCGAAAGTCCACGCATCAAAGATTGGTTCTCCGATCGCTGGCAGCTGTTCAACGAGTGCAGCATACTCACGCTCGACGCTCAGGGTAACATGCTGGAGCGACGACCTGACCGCGTGATGACTGACGGAAGGGAGACTCACGTCGTCGATTTCAAATTCGGACGTCCCCAGACTGAATACCATGAGCAAGTCCGCGAATACATGCAGCTGCTGCGTTCTATGGGAATGCCCAATGTCAAGGGCTGGCTCTGGTATGTATATATTAATAAGGTAGAAGAAGTGATATGAAAGATTTCCTCGCATACGTCGCTGAAGACATTCTCCGCAAATATGGCACCAACCTGTCGCGCGTTGCCGTGGTGTTTCCCAACAAGCGTGCGTCGTTGTTCCTCAATGACCATCTCGCCCGCATAGCCCAACAACCCATTTGGAGTCCTGCCTATATCACCATCAGCGAACTCTTCCGTCAGCAGTCACCGCATCAGATTGCCGACCCCATCAAACTCATCTGCGACCTCCACAAGTCGTTCTGCCTCTGCACAGGGTCCGACGAGAGACTTGACAAGTTTTACGGCTGGGGCCAGTTGCTGCTTACCGACTTCGACGACATCGACAAGAACCTGGCCGATGCCGACCGTGTCTTTGCCAACCTGCGCGATATCCATGAGCTCGACGACGTTTCCTATCTCACCGAGGAACAACGCGAGATGATTCGCCGCTTCTTCAGCAATTTCTCTGAGGATCACAACACCGAACTGAAGGAGCGCTTTCTCCGCCTGTGGAGCCATTTCACCGACATCTACCACGACTTCAACCGCCGCCTTACCGCTCAGGGCCTGACCTACGAAGGCGCCCTCTACCGCCAGGTAGTCTGTTCAGCCCCCTCTTTCCCTTACGACCACTACCTCTTCGTCGGCTTCAACCTGCTGCAGAAGGTCGAACAGCAATTGTTCACCCACTTGCAAAAGGAGGGCAAGGCTCATTTCTATTGGGATTTCGACCACTATTACATGCAACATCACGAGGCCGGACAGTACATCCGCCGTTATCTCGAGCAATTCCCCAACGAACTCGACACCACGTCGGAAGCCGTCTACGGCAACTTCGGCCACAAGCGACATATCAGCATCGTCTCCGCCCCCACCGAGGACATCCAGGCTCGCTACGTCAGCACCTGGCTCCACGCCACCACCCCCGACGTTTCTCCCACAACCGTTCCCGACGGGTCACCGTCGGGTTCTTCGGGTTCCTTCCCCCGCATCGCCGCCGGTCGCCGCACGGCCATCGTGCTCTGCAACGAGAACCTCCTGCCCACCGTCATCCACTGCCTGCCCGACGAGGTCGACAAGGTGAATGTCACCACGGGCTATCCCCTCTCGCAGACGCCCGTCGCCTCGCTCATTCAACTCTGGTTCGACCTGCAGTTGCAAGGCCGTACTCCCCGCCTCCTTCGCACCTTCCAGCGCCATCCCTATGCCAAATACGTCAGCGACGACCAGCAACCCCTGGCACAACTCCTGCGCGAGGTGGCCACCAAGGGCAGCGCCGACATCAGCGATCCGATGTTCCAGGAGTCGCTGTTCCGCGCCTATACACTGGTCAACCGTCTCGACGACTTGCAACGCAGCGGCGACTTGACGGTGACGCAAAACACTCTGCAACGACTGGTCACACAGGTTATCCAGCAGACCAGCATCCCCTTCCACGGCGAACCCGCCGAAGGCCTTCAGATCATGGGCGTGCTGGAGACGCGCAACCTCGACTTCGACCACGTGCTGCTGCTCTCCTGCAACGAGGGCAACATGCCGAAAGGCGTCAACGACTCATCGTTCATTCCCCATAGCTTGCGTCACGCCTACGAACTGACGACCGTAGAAAACAAGGTGGCCATCTACGCCTACTATTTCCACCGACTACTGCAACGAGCCGGCGACATCACCATCCTCTACAACAATTCCACCGAGGACGGCCAGCGCGGCGAGATGAGCCGCTTCATACTCCAGCTGATGGTCGAGAGTCCACACACCATCTCGATCCACACGCTGCTCTCCGGACAGTCGGCGCCGAAGTGGCAGCCCGCACCCATCGACAAAACGTCGCACGTCATGCAGGTCATCCAGTCGCAGTTTACCACGCAGCACCCGATGCTCTCGCCGACGGCCATTGCCAGATACATGCGCTGTCCGTTGCAGTTCTATTACGGCTACGTGGCCGACATCCAGCAGCCCGACGTTCCCGACGACGAGCAGGAACTCGACAACCGCATCTTCGGCAACGTCTTCCACGAGGCCGCTGAAATCATCTACCGACAACTGCCGCGCGAGATTGACAAGCCACTGCTCGACCACCTCCTGAAGTCAAAAGTTGAAATCGAGCGCGCCGTCGACGAAGCCTTCCACAAGGTGATGCCCTTTGCGCCGAAGAGCGGACTGCACCTCATCAACCGCGAGGTCATCATCCACTACCTGCACCAGCTCATCACCATCGACCGCCGTCTGGCGCCCTTCACCATCCTCGGCCTCGAACGCGACGTCAAGCGCCCGCTCAATGGACAATTCCAACCCGCCACCATCGGCGGTCGCATCGACAGGCTTGACCTCATCAACGACGAGTACATCCGCGTGGTCGACTACAAGACGGGCAGCAAACGCCTGAAGCCGCTGGCCGACGTCGATGCCATCTTTGAGCCCGACAACATACACGAACATTCCGACTACTACCTGCAGACGTTCGTCTATGCCGACATCGTCAGCCGCCAGATGAAGGCCCGCAATCCCCAAGCCAAGGTCTCCCCCGCACTGCTATTCATCCAGTATGC
>Ga0310690_10004439_pt1 | contig 19905 bp, 21 predicted proteins | sample AusTroGonzalo_MG_2_FD_207661 | JGI IMG/M metagenome (GOLD analysis project Ga0310690, IMG submission 207661) | Bovine rumen microbial communities from tropical cattle in Woodstock, Queensland, Australia - Gonzalo_04 (v2) (version 2) | ecosystem: Host-associated > Mammals > Digestive system >...
TTTTCGTCCATAACCGGTCTGCAAATACAATTCTATGACCCGGTCATAGTAAAGATCTCGTTTCTTTGTTTGATAAATGAACATTGTTAACTCGTGTTTACGAGTCAACTTTTTTCAGGGAAAGACACTTTCATAAGCGCCAAGGTAGGTCATTTTGCGGAAGAATTTCCATATGCAGCTACCCATCAGAAGAATCTATTAAACCAATTTTTCGCGTTCATAATGGTTACTATACATTAGGGGTCAGCACACCAGCGTGCTGACCCCTCCCGTTTTTGGGAGGGGTCAGTACATGTTGAAATGGAAACGATTCTGTATCAGTACGTTGCAAATAAGCCCGTGCTGCCCCCGAATCATTGGACTCGGAAGAAAACGAGATGCGCTATTTCTCCGTGGAGAAGTGCATGAAGATGTCGTCGCCGCCGGCGCCCTTGTTCACGTCGTACGGCGTGCTGCTGCTATCCTTGTTGACAGCGCCCTTGGACGTGGCGTTGAACCAGATCTGGGTCACGGCACGGTTGTCACTGAAGGAGTCCTTGGTGTAGTAGATGTGGATGTCCTCGCCGCCGGCATTGCTGTTGAGGTCTCCCTTGATGCCAGTGAAGTGGCTTCCGCCCTCGTAGGGACATAGCGAGTAGCGCTTGCCGCCGACGGTGATGGAACTGGGGAGGCTGTTGTTGCTGGTTGAGCTGAGGTACAGGCCGGTGATATAATCGCCGTCCGTGGAGGTCTTGTAGCAGAGGTAGATGACGTCACCGCTGGTGCCGGCGTTCAGGTTGCTCTCAATCACGGTCCATCCCTTCTGTTTGGCGTTTGACTTGAGGGAACTGATCTCCGAGAAGGATCCGCCGATCAGTTTCACTTCGCTGATGGCCTTGCCGACGGTGGACTTACCTTCGCTCTTGCCATTGTCCGAAGCCGCAGGCTTTTCGGTCGACGCGCCAGCGGTCGTGGAGAAGTGCATGAAGATGTCGTCGCCGCCGGCGCCCTTGTTCACGTCGTACGGCGTGCTGCTGCTATCCTTGTTGACAGCGCCCTTGGACGTGGCGTTGAACCAGATCTGGGTCACGGCACGGTTGTCACTGAAGGAGTCCTTGGTGTAGTAGATGTGGATGTCCTCGCCGCCGGCATTGCTGTTGAGGTCTCCCTTGATGCCAGTGAAGTGGCTTCCGCCCTCGTAGGGACATAGCGAGTAGCGCTTGCCGCCGACGGTGATGGAACTGGGGAGGCTGCTGTTGCTGGTCGAGCTGAGGTACAAGCCGGTGATGTAATCGCCGTCCGTGGAGGTCTTGTAGCAGAGGTAGATGACGTCACCGCTGGTGCCAGCGTTCAGGTTGCTCTCAATCACGGTCCATCCCTTCTGTTTGGCGTTTGACTTGAGGGAACTGATCTCCGAGGAGGATCCGCCGATCAGTTTCACTTCGCTGATGGCCTTGCCGTCATCGGCGGCGGGAATGGCTTGTATCTGGCTGCCTGCGGCCGCAGCAGAGAGCGGCAGGGCAAGCCACAAGAGGAAAAGGGCAGTTAGTCTGGACATCTTCTATTGTTTTATGATGGGTTAGTCTTATATCGTGTTATCGAGGCTCAAACATCGCTTCACTGCAAAATTAACGATTTTTCGCAATTATCCAATCCATCTCCTTCACGAGGTCCCCCTGATTCTTTCAAAGATAATGCGTACATTAGAGGGCATATTCTCCGGATCATGAAAAAGACCCTCATACTTGCCCTGGCTCTTCTGGCCCTCTCCGGCTGCAAGGCCCCGCATTACTGGAAGGGGGCGGATATCGGCTGGGCCACCGAATACGAGTCCCGTGGTCATGCAGTCCACCGCCGGGGCGGCTTATCACTTCCTGATGCGGGAAAACCCCGAGCCGGGTACGGCCGAGGCCTACAGGATGTTCCTTGTGACCGTTGAAGTGATGTTCAAGGTAGGTGCCGCCATTGAGCTGAACCACAGCGGATATAAATACGTTTTACATGAAAGCCCTTGTCATCGGAGCGACCGGAGCGGTCGGGAAGGACCTCGTCAAGATGCTCCTCGAGGATGCCTCCTTCGAGAGCGTAACCGTCTTTGTCCGCCGGCCTTTCGGCCTTGAAAATCCGAAACTGAACGTCCATATTGTCGATTTCGACTGTCCCGGGGACTGGAGGCATCTCCTATGCGGCGATGTCCTTTTCTCCTGTCTCGGAACGACCATCCGGGCCGCCGGAAGCCAGGATGCCCAGTGGAAGGTGGACTATACCTACCAGCTTGAAGCGGCAAAGGCCGCCCGCGAGAACGGGGTGGAGACCTATGTCCTCGTGTCGTCAGTTGGTGCATCCGCCCGGTCCAAGGTCTTCTATACCCGGATGAAAGGTGCGCTGGAAGAGGAAGTAAAAACGCTCGGATTCCCGTGCTGCTACATCTTGCAGCCGCCGTCCCTCGTCCGGAAGGGGAGCGACCGTTTCGGGGAGAAGGCCGGCGTTGCCTTCCTCAAGGCGTTCAATGCCGTGGGGCTGATGACCTCCCTGAAACCGATACCCACGGAAGCGGTCGCCGCCGCGATGATCCGTCTTTCAAAGAGCGGCCGGAAGGGAACGGAAACGATTGTTTCGCAGGATATTCTGGGATAGTGACTGCGCATGGCGCAGGTACCCCTCTCCGTGGCGCAGGTACCAAGGTTGAGGAGGGCTGCCAACAGGGGTCATCACGGCTCTCTTTGCAATAAGCTAATAATCAGCCGGTTAAGAATTATGCTGTGCTAAGCCACTCTTTTTGGGGCAGGCATTGAATTAAAGTGTAAGATGCCTGACGGCACCTATTTTACTGATGTTTTGAACTTTAAAAATCCCGAAGATTTGCTGTTCATTTTGGAAGACTTTGAATATGTTTATCAAGAGAGGTCTAAAGAAATGAGCAATACAGAAAACACGGAGAGATTGTTTCAATGAAATGTAATGGCTCGTCATAAAGAGTCAAGATCCTATTATAATGCCTTGTTCTCCGTATGCTTTTCAAGGTGTTAAGAAACTTTGGTGCATTTTTGGTGCAACTTTTTTGAAAAGAAATAGCCCTAAGTGATTGATAATAATTCACTTAGGGCTGAATTTCTGCGGAGAGGACGAGAATCGTAAATCTTGTCCAGTCCCCTCTAGAAGGCTCTGGAAAGCGTTTATAATCAATGCTATTTTTTAGACGCATGTGTTGGAATATTCAGAAATTTGTCACACTTTTGTCACACTTTGTGATTTCGAATGTGAACGAATTATGAACCTCAAGTACCGAATCGCCTTCAAACTCCGCCCCTACGGGAAGACTAAAACTGCCTATCAGATCCAGCAGCACGTTACGTTCAACAGCCTCCGTCTGATTACCTCTACCGGTTGTCAGATAGAAGACCTTTCTGCCTGGGACGAAGAGAACCAACTTGTCAAATCGAACTATAAGGGCCCGAGAGGAGAGACCGCACTTAAGATCAACACCACGCTCCGGAATTGTCGTGAGCAGATGGAATCGACCTTCAAGTTTTTCGAGGGTAACGATATCATTCCGACCAAGCAACAGGTTCAGGAAAGGTACGAGGCCCGTTTGCACGGTACTGTCCCTCAGCGACCGGCTCCGGAGCCGAAGAAGGAGCGCAAGCCAAAAGAGCCGGATTTCTTCAAGACCTATGATATGTTCCTGAAAGAATGCGGCGAAAAGAACGCCTGGACGGAAGCTACCTTCGAGAAGATGGAGGCGATGCGTGTCGATCTGACCACTTTCAAGAAGAACATCAAGTTCTCCGACCTGACGGAAGCCACCTTGACGGAATTCGTCGCGTATATGCGCGACAGCAAGAAGCTTCGCACTCCCCGGAAAAAGAAGGGAGAAAGAGATGATTATGATCAGGAGGATCTGGTGGGCCTGAAGAACTCCACCATCGAGAAGAAGCTGGGCTATCTCCGCTGGTTCTTGAACTGGGCGACCGACCGGGGATACAACACCAACCTGGACTATAAGAAATTCCACCCGACCCTGAAGATGACGCAGCGGAAGGTCATATACCTCACTAAAGAGGAAATCGCCCGCGTCCGCGACCTGGAACTCTCCGAATCCCAGGCCTACCTGGATCCTATCCGGGACATCTTCCTGTTCTGCTGCTTTTCCGGCCTCCGCCACTCCGACGTCAACAACCTCCGCCGCAGCGACATCAAGGGCAACCACATCGAGGTCACGACCGTCAAGACGGCGGACAGCATCTCCATCGAGTTGAACAAGGTTACCAGGGATATTCTGGAGAAATACAAGGACACCCCCTTCAAGGATAACAAGGCTCTGCCGAACTACACCAACCAAGCGATGAACCGCGACATCAAGGAGCTGTGCAAGCTCGCCGGCATCAATGAGGAAATCCGCGTCACCACCTACAAAGGCAACGTCCGCACCGACAAGATCCAGCCCAAGTGGGAACTCGTCGGCACCCACACCGGTCGCCGCACCTTCATCGTCAACGCCCTCTCCCTCGGCATCACCCCGAACATCGTAATGAAATGGACCGGTCACTCCGACTACAAGGCCATGAAGCCTTACATCGACATAGTGGATTCCATCAAAGCTAGTTCGATGACGAAGTTTGATGGGCTGATATAAAACAGCGAAAGCCTTTTTATTTTAATAAATTATCATTACTTTTGCTACGTTTTCATGCCGTGTGAAAATGTAGCAAAATAGTTGAAAATGAGAGTTGACATTGATGGTAATATCTTGAATCTGGCCCCAGTAGAAAAGACCAGGTTAAAGGGGCTATGGGCTGAAGCAAAGTGGACATTCGATTACTATGAATGCTCATTTGACGGAAGAGGTTTTATCGTCCCTTCTTTGAAACAGGGTAAAGAAGTCACTCCTTTACAGTTGGAACACTATTCCTATCGACTTGAATCATTTTTCTCCAAGCCGATAGTGTTTCTTCTTCCCGAGACTCCCCGTTACCAAAGGGTCCGTTACGCCGAAAGAGGGCTTTTCTATTTAATGCCGGACAAAGGGTATGCGAGACTCCCATTTTTGTACGCCGGGAAAAAGATGTCGGATAGGACCAGGGCAAAGAGGTTGACTCCTGCAGCGCAGTATCTGCTTCTTTCCCATCTTCAGCTTGAGAGCCTGGACGGGAAGACCCTCTCTGAGATCAGTTCTTCGGTCCCGCAATCCTATCTTACTGTATCTCGGGCAGTCACAGTCTTGGAAGAGGTCGGGCTGGGCTATTCCGATAGATTCGGGAAAACGAAGGTGTTCCATTTTAAGTTTGTTGGAAAGGATCTCTGGGGAAAGGCGCAACCCTATTTAGTATCTCCGATTCTGACAGTACGTTATTATGATGCATTCGATGGTTCTGGAATTATCGGCGGTATCAATGCGCTGGCGCATTACTCACACTTAAATCCAGAGGAGATGCAGACATTGGTCTTGGACCGGAATCTGGTTCCAGAGGATAACGGCCTTGAAGACGGAAGATATAGGATCGAGGTATGGAAGTATCCCCCCATCGGGGGTGGCCTGTGGGTGGATAGATTGTCCCTCGCCCTGTCCCTTCATGAGAATAAGGACGAGCGTGTCCAAAAAGAAGTCGAATTAATGATTGATGCTATATGGTCTACGGAGTAGAGAAATTCAAAGAAGCGTTCGCTGCATTTCAAGACTGTTATGTTGTTATTGGCGGAACAGCCTGTGATGCCGTTCTCGCAGGAAGCCGTATGAGGGCTAGGGCGACGGACGATATCGATATGATCGTCGTTGTTGAGAAACTGACACCTGAATTTGTGGAAACCTTTTGGAAATTCATCATTGAAGGTGGGTATAAGAATGGTAAACGCAAACGCGGCGAGGATAGAGAGCCGGTGTATGAGCTATACCGGTTTACAGATCCAAAGGAGGGCTATCCCATCCAGATTGAACTTCTTGCGAGACATAGCGATGCTCTCGGAGCTCCTTTAGGTTTCCATATTGAGCCTCTTCCGACTGAAGAAGAGCAGTATAGTCTCTCTGCCATAATGCTTGATGACGATTACTATCACTTGACGGTTCAGAACAGTGAAATTGTAGATGGCTTGCGTGTGGCATCACCGCTTGCGCTTATCGGTCTCAAGGAGAGGGCTTTCTTAAACTTGATTTCCGATCGTGAGCAAGGTATGAAGGTTAATACGAAGGACATCACCAAGCATAGGAATGACGTTTTGAAACTGGCGGCCATCATAACTCCTGGACCATATTCTTGCTCGGAGGGGATCTTCCTCACAAATAAAGATTATGTTGAGTATATTCGTACGATGCTGCCCAGCCAAGCTTTACGGGATGCCCTTGGCGTTGGGGATGATGAAGTAGCCGACTTAGTTGAGACACTTGATAACCTTTTCAGATTTGAAGGAGAATGAAGATTCAATACGCATCAGACCTCCATTTGGAGTTCGCCGAAAATTGGCGATACTTGAAGGAACATCCGCTTGAAAAAGCGGGTGACATCCTTGTGTTAGCCGGAGATATCGGATACTTCGGCGACGAGAATTATTCCTTGCACCCGTTCTGGAACCAAGTGGCGGACCAATATGAACAGGTGATAGTTGTCCCTGGAAATCACGAGTTTTACAAATACTATGATATAGCGTCACTTCAGGAGGGGGAACTCTTGCAGATCCGTTCCAATGTGAAAGTCTATTACAATGGAGTAGTGAACTTTGGCGATGTTGACATGATTCTCTCAACATTGTGGGCTCACATCCCCCTGCAGGATGCTTTTGCAACCGAGTCTGGAGTGACGGATTTCCATAGGATCATGTTCGAGGGGGAGACGTTAACCTTTGAGCAGTTCAATAAGGAGCATGAACGATGCATGGATTTCTTGCGGCGAGCGTGCAAGTCTTCCTCCGCATCTAAGAGGGTAATCGTAACACATCATGTCCCTTCATTCCAGTTATCATCTCCGGATTTCAAAGGAAGCCGTATCAACGGTGCCTTTGTTTCAAATGAAGATGACTTCATCGAGACTTGTGGCGCTGACTATTGGATTTACGGCCACTCTCACCGGAACATTGACAGGCAGATTGGGAAGACACAGTGCTTGTCTAATCAGCTTGGGTATGTATTTGCCCAGGAGCACCAATCGTTTGATAGCGGGAAGGTACTTGACCTTTAAAGATGGAGGGGCTGACCTCAAGTCAATCGACTTTGGTCAGCCCCTTTACTTGGGACATTAGACCGTGTGGCCTTTGTCATTATCATTAGGCCACGCCTTTTTTTGTTTGTGCCACGTGGTATTCTTAATAATCTTCCAATAGATTTCCCGTGACACGTCGCCAATGTGTGGGAGCCACATCTGACTGGTAACGCCATCTCGGTCCATATATTTGTCAGGCCAAGGTCTGAATCCTACCATGTCTTCCTGCCGAAGGATCTTAAGGATGGAATCGATTTCGTCGACAACAAGAGTTATACCCTGTTCGTGCAAGGCGATAGCGATTTCAGCAACGTCATCGTAATAGCCATAGACCCCGAAGTAAAGATGGAACCGGTAAGGCTCGGAATCTTCCTTTCTCCAAGGGGCAAGATGGATTCTCGCGTACGTCACATCCATGCAGTGATATGCGCTGTTTTCGCCATACCATTCCTTATACCCGTCTTCGCTATCCAAATCAAGTCCCTCGACTTGCCTTCCTTTACTGTTGTATCTCTTGAAGAGCTCGATGTCGGTCATGGTCTTTGCATCATTCAGTCTCTGCTTATCATACCAATCATCACTTCCTTCGCTCCTAATCCTGGCAATGACGCGGAAGGCTGAAGACCAAATAGAGATGTATACCCGAAGGGTAATCTTGTCATATTTACTTGGTTCTGATGCCTTGACAGCCTCTAGTCCTCTGATAAGCCTTTCGTCATCCTTGTTGTCGTGCCAGTCCGGATCAATGCTATACAGCACTCTCCTCGGTATATCGCCGCTTCGTTTATGATAAGGCAGATACCTCTCCACGTAAGCGTTGTATTCCTCTGGATCTTCGCATATCCAGTCTACAACGGCTTTCACGTGTTTCTCGAGGGCCAATAGCGGCGCTTTCAGATCTTCGCGGTACTGCTTGTTGTTACTATAGACACTCTCCGCATTCTGGAGAACTGCCATCTCGTAACGTCCGTCACTGAGGGTTAGATAATGAAAGCCTTTATAGTGGGCCGTCCTTACTCTTAGCCATTTCCGTTCCCGGTTGTTCGTTTGAGCCCAGATCCAGAAGTACCGGCTGTCATCATCGCCCATCACCTTGAGCCGGCTCATCTCGTTTTCAATCCGCAGCATGATTTCTTCGCTTGCTGCATCGATGACAACACCATTGTCCCGGTTGCTCCTAGCCAAGATTTGCCAGGCATCATGATATTGATATACAGGTATTTTCCTTTTCATATTCCTTTCATTATAATGATATTGCTGCTGATTCTATACTTTCCTCCCCTTTCTTTCTTGATGATGAAGGATTCTGCGTTCAGGTTGCCCACGGCGTCGCAGAACTTCCTCTTTATCCGGGAGACTGTTGCGTAAAACACGGTCTTCGATTCTGCGCAGAGGGACTCAATTTTGTCTTCTCTGAAATCGGAATCGCCAAACGTCGATTCCCTGGAGTATATCTGGCAAAGCTCTTTCCAGTGAATAACCAGGTCATCGGACATTATTCCTTCAGGGTGGTTCAGAAACAGGTAATACAGAGTCCTTTCAACAGGATTGAGGTAGACCTTTGCCTTATAATCCGGGAAAGAGATGCGACCGTTACCTTCTATGACAAGCCTGCTGTTTTTCGGGAAAGCATGTATTCCGTTCTCGATAGCTGAGTAATCCAAACCGCGGGACTGCAGTTCGGTTACAAGAGATCTTATTGTGCAGACTATCTGGGCAGTCTTGGCCCTTGACTGGTACGTATTCATTGGTATATCGGCTTTGTGTCCGGCTATGCGGACAGATGGCGCGCATACATGCGCTTATGCTATTTGAAAATGGGGAAGGGCTCCTTAGGCCAGAGAAGACGGAGCCAGGCCGACCTATAAACGCATGAGGCCGATATACAAGGCATCCGTTCTCCCGAACGGGCGTTCGGGGAGCAGGGATTTATGTGTAAGTCGTATCGGCTGCATGTCTATTTTATAGTTACCAATTATTTGCGGCGGCAAAGATGCAACAATACTTTCAGATATCCAAATCTTTGCAAGGTTTGCAGAGATTTGTTGGATTAAATGGCTTGCTCTACCTTTGCATCGTAAACTTGTGGGGTTGTGCAGCGGTAGCACGAGAGTTCCATAAGCTCTATGTCGCGGGTTCGAATCCCGCCCCCGCAACAAGAATCCTTTTTTCCAAGGCGGTTTTAATGGTTTTTGGCCGTTTTTCCAAGATTGCTCATTCCTTCCGTATAAGAGCACACCACCGTTAAAGGCGGTAAGCCACCACCTTTATCTTGCTTCCCTATACTTTGTAGGTCACTACGGACGACTGCCATAAGCTATAATAAGATAATGATTAACCGCATTATTTGAATTTTAACTATAATTAATTACATTTGCATCGGAAAAGACTGATGCAATATGGACTTGAAGAAGTATTCGAACACCCAGATCCTGCAAATGCTCGGACTGAGGTTCAAGGATTACAGGCTGATGATGAACCTTTCCCAGGGAGACTTGGCCAAGGTTGCGGGCGTTTCTGTCTCCACAGTCCATAAGTTCGAGACGGGCACGATCACGAACATGAACGTCACCAACCTGATGGCCTTGCTTCGGCCGGTCGGCCTGCTGGACCGGTTCGACGACCTGATTCCGGAGCAGCCCGCGAATCCATATCTGACGGCCCCCGAACATCAGCAACAAAGGGTAAGGAGGAAGAACAATGGCTAGGAATATAGACAGTGGCAGGTTGAGCGTCATGCTCTGGGGTCAGGAGATCGGACAGCTTTGCTGGAACCCGGCGAAGGGGAATTCTTTTTTTTTCTTTTCACCCAGTTATCTTTCATCGGGGCTCGACATTGCACCGCTGACCGCCTCTTCGAAGAGCCCCGCAGCCCGTTTCGCCATCTATGGCAACACGGACTCCGCAAAGTATCAGAAACTCCCCCCGTTCATCGCGGATTCGCTTCCGGATGATTGGGGAAACACTCTCTTTGACCAGTGGTTTGCGGAGCACCACTATCACGAGAAAGACAAGACTCCGCTCGCAAAACTCTCCTTCGTCGGAAGCCGCGCCATGGGTGCGCTCGAATTCGTCCCGTGTAGCGAAGATGCATTCAGCACGAATGAGAAACTGATGATCCCGAAACTGTACGACTTAGCGAAGAAGATCGAGCAGGACCGCGAGCACGCTATCATTTCCCCGGAAGAGACACTTACGCAGAAGGCTTTGATGGCAGTCGGAACTTCTGCCGGAGGACGCTTCAAGAAGGCTGTCATCGCGATGGACCAAGGTGGGAACATCTTTTCCGGCCAAACCTCGGCAAGAGGTGACAGGAAATATTACATCCTCAAGTTCAACACCCCTGAGTTCTGCCTCTCCGAGATTGAGAAGACCTGGTACGACCTGGCTACCCGGGCCGGAATCACGATGATGCCGTCCCGCCTGATCGAGGTGGAAGGTATCAGCCACTTCTTGACAGAGCGGTTTGACCGCCATGCCGGTGAGAAGGTGTTCACCCAGACACTTGCCGCTGTCAATCCTGAGGCCTATTGCTACGAGGATCTATTTTCCACCTGCAGGCAGCTCTCCATCCCCCAGGATGAACTGAACGAGCTCTTCCTCCGGATGGTGTTCAACCTCCTCTCAAACAATACGGATGACCACGCCAAGAACTTCTCCTTCATCATGGAGAAGGACGGTTCCTGGCATCTCTCTCCGGCTTACGACCTCTGCTTCATCTTGAAGACAGCGACAGCTCCGGAAAAGCGTCACGAATTCTCCGTACGGGGGAAGTTCGAGGATATAACCACAGCAGACCTGCTGGCTTTCGCTGCCCAGAACGACATCAAGAATCCCGCGAAGTACATCGACAAGGTTAAAGAAGCGCTCAAGGACTTCCGGTCTTTGGCTTCAGCGAACGGTGTCGCCCCTCTCTTCGTCGACATCATAGAGTCACGGCTGCGCGAACTCTCTCCGGATGTCTTTGAACCGGCTGTCGCCACTTCGGATTTGATCCGGTTCGAGATGACCGACTCGGGGAACATCCACCTTTACGCGATGATCGACGGCCAGGAAAAGAGGCGTGTCTTTACGAAGAAAAGCGAACAGTATGAGGCCGTTCTGGGTGCCATGAAGAGACCTCTTTCGAAAGAGGATAAGGAAGAAATACTGGAAAGGTACTTCAACTCTTAGTTTGATTCCCTAATGGCGCCCTTGTCTGTGATGACCTTCCTGAACACGAACATCTCATCGTCCATGCTCCAGTTGCCCTCCTCTTCCTCGGGGACGGCTGGGCCGTGCTGATATTTGTTCCAGAACTCGACGATATGGAAGCCGCAGCGGTTCACGTAAAAGTGGATGTTGCGCTTCTCGAAATATGGCGTGATGGTCTCCCAGACCTTGATCTCCGGATGCTTTGCTTCCACCGCCTTCCAGGCGGCCTGGCCAATGCCCTTGCTGTGGACCTCCGGCAGCACGAAAAGCAGCTCCAGCTCGCCCTTGGCCGCCGCCTTGTCTATGCGCAGGACAACGCCGCCCACCTTCTCCCCGTCAAGTAAGATCCGGTAAGCCTCGGCATTCTCCCCGTCGATGGAATCCTCGATGGTCTTGCGGGAGATGACCTCTTCGCCTTCTTCGCAACGTTCGTCCCTCATCCCAAACTCCTGCTGGGCGCCATGCTTGAACGCCCACTGGTTGTCCTGGATGAATTGCTCCCGGTCATCGGGTTGCAAGGGAAGGAGTATGATTTCAGGTAGTTTCATAGACGCCGACAAATGTGAATTTACACGGTTATTTCCAACTGAATCCCTTCAGGGCCCAGGATGCAACTTTCATAATAACCGTCCCCAGTAGTTCTGGGACCGTTGGTGACGACATATCCAGCACTCTGGAGATCCTCCGTCTTCGCATCCACAGCTTCTTTGCTGCCAACGGAAAAAGACAGATGGATAAAACCGATATTCCTTTGTGCTGGGTCAATGCCGATTGTGTCCGGACGAGACATGATTTCCAACCTGGCACCCTCATCAGGGAAGGAAAGGATATAAGTTCTCAGACCGGTCTTAGGGTTATGGTATAATTCGTTACTCTGAGCCTCAAAATGGTCCATGAAGAACTGGCGCATTCGTTCCAGATCCTTACAGAATAACGCGGCGTGGTCAATTCTCATGGTCATTATTCTTCATCCGGTTGCTGCCCGTCGTGGGCCTTCCAGGCGCACTCGGTAATTTCCATGTCCGTGAACACGGCCGTGAATGAGGACTCTTCCGGCGAGCAGGCATAAATGCCAAAGTTAATCTCATCCGTGGCAGCGTACATATGGCATACACGCATCTGGCTGAAGTTGATTCCATCGGTGGAGCACTCGATGCAGAAATCGTCCTCCCGACGGGAGAGGCGGTACCACATGGTTTTTACATCTGCCGAGATGGCCGTGGTGGCCCAGTCGGAATAGCCGTTGTTTGTGGCGACGCTGCCCAGGTGTTGGAATTCCTCGTTCTCGAATTCCACGGAGCCCTTGAGCCAGTTCTCGCTGTCCAGGTACATCACGATGCCGCACTGGTCAAAACGTTGGTGGCTCTGCGTGAAATCCGTCTTCACCACGAAACTGAAGAACTTCTCCCTAGTCTGCATCTGAAGGACAGGAGCATTGTCGTTCCGGAAATGATAGTATGTCCGCTGCCAAAGGTCCGTATGAGGAGCGGTAGTAATGGAGATGACACCATCCTTGATTTCACAGGCGGCAGGTTCCCTGGTCCACTGGAGTTGTTCCAGATTGATGCATCCGCCATTGGCCAGAGCGTCGCATACACTATCTGTAAAGTCGGTATTGACAGCGGTTTGATTATTCTGCCCGCAGGCGACAAAGGCCAGAAGGGATAGCGTGGCGATAAAACTATTCAACTTCATAATTGGGATTACTATTCTTTCGGATTCTTCCGCCGACAAGTATGGAAGCCACAGACGGCAATTGCCGATACATTATTGCGTACAACCCGGTTGCCAGGCCGATGACAAGCAGGCACAGCAGCAAGTAGAATCCCAGATGGGCCAGCGGCGTCTCCGGATCGAGCAGGCGTCCAAGCCAGGCCATCAGGTTGGGGCTGTACAAGAAATGGATGGCATACAGGAAGAAACTGCCAGTAATCCAGAAGTTGGAAGTGCTCCATTCCGGCTTTACCGAAAGCAAGGATGCCGTTCCTTGAATAGTGGCGAAAACCCCGAAGAGCACAAAGGCATTGAAAACCGGCCAGCAATATTCCAGCGCACCCGAAATCTTGAACCGGGCGTTCAAGATCACAAAATCGGCAATCATAAAGACTGCTGCCAACACATAGACCGGTATCCTCCATTTGCGTGTCGTATCCACTAAGTTCAGCCCCTTGATGGAAAACCAAGCGCCGAGAATCCAGAAAAACACGATCTGCGAGCCCAGCCCCGGGATGTTCGCCATCCAGTGCGAGAACCACCAGATGCCGGTCAGGATAGGTAGCATCGATCCGGTATGCTTGATGAGCCACCAGATGACCGGTGCCAGGACGGTCATGACCATCAGGTCCCGGACAAACCAGAGCGGCATATCGGCCGGGAAAGCTGCGTGGATGTGCGAAGGCAGTTCCATCCAGGCCGTAGTGTCCCAGAATCCATACATATAATTCTTGAAGGTCAATGCACACTGCCCCTGCAGGACCGCCAAACCGAAGCCGATGGTACACCAAATCACATACGGCAACAGCAGGGACTTGACCCGGCGCTGCAGTTTCTGTCCATAGACCGCCAAGGAGAAATCCGTCCGGTAGAAGAAAAGATAGCCAGAGAAGAATACAAAGACCGGGACGGCGATATGCGGTAGCACTTCGGCCAGGAACAGTTGAATGCCCTGTCCGGCATGCGCAGGACCTCCAGCTATCCCGAACAGCGTTTTGCAGTGGCACAGCACCACCAAAACGGCCATTGGGAAGCGCAGGAAATCGATTACGCGGGATTGCAGGCGATCGTCATTCATTTCGCTTTCCGCTTGAGCCAATGCTCCTTGAGCCATTCACGCACCGGCTCGTCATAGACCTTGAGCAGGCCCCAGGCCAGGACGATGGACATAAAGAAGATACCGGCGGCCACTGCGATGTGTTGCCATTGCTGGGCATCGGCATGTTCGGCAGCCCAGTTCATCTGCATATACATCAATGGATAGTGCGTGATATAGATGGGATAAGAAATGTCTCCCAGCCACTTGCACACGGCTGTGCTTTTGGCGTCCGTGGTCTTGGAACCGGCTCCTGCAAGGACGATGAGAGGAAACAGAATCAGGATGCTCAGCGCCTGATAGAGACCGTCGGCCAGGCACTGCTTTCCGCCGATACAAGGGACGGACAGAATAATGATGATGGCCAGCGAGCACCACCAGAAGCCGCCTTTTAGATGAATCGGCGATCCGCTTGGGTTGCTCTCTGTCCTGTGCGATGGCAGGATCCGGGATATGAGCAAGCCGCAGAGGAAGGGATACAACAGGCGTGTGAAGCCGAGATAGAGTTGGTCTGACGTGAGGCTCCAGCCGCCAATTACATTATACTGGGCTTCCGGGAGGATGCCGAATACATTCCAGCCCAGCGTAAGATCCAGGGTGAAGAACGCGCAGCACGCGCAGAGAATGGCCAATGCCACCTTCGGCAGATGCCTGAATACGAAAGCATAGAGGATATTGCCGCAGTATTCCAGCGTGAGGGACCAGTTGGGACCGTTGAAAGAGTTCATTTCGCCCCAACCACGGATATCCAATCCCTTACCGCAGGGAATCATCAGAAGGCCCATCACCAGGCACAGGGCGAACTTCCAGCCTTCGACCTTCAGGGTTTTCGGGAACATCGTCCCGGCGAAGAAGAACAGCGCAGCGCCAACGAGCGTTCCCACAATCACCATAGGGTGCAAACGCGTCAAACGACGCTTGAAGAAGCCCCAGGTGGTCATCTTGTCCCAGCGGTCGTCGTAGGCGTAACCGATGACGAAGCCGCTCAGCATGAAGAAGAAATCCACTGCCAGGTATCCGTGGTTGATGATTTGATAAGCCGGGCCTTTGCTGTAGGTCTCGAACAGGTGAAAGAGCACCACCATCAATGCGGCCACGCCGCGAAGCCCGTCCAAAATCTCGTAACGGGGCTTGGATGCCAGATATACGTTTTCTTTTGCCATGATGCAAAGGTACTGCATACACTTTGTTATTTCTTGATGTATCGTACCAAAGATTTATCGTATATTTGCATTCATGAGTTATTCCTACGACCACGTACGCCTTGCGCCCGACAAACAGATCGGCCGTCACAGCCAGCCAGGCTATGAGTTATCTTATATCATCACCGGCCGTGGTGAGCGCACGTTGGGCTCCAGCACTGAGCCTTTCAAGGAGGGAGAAGTGGTCTTTGTTCCGCCCAGGATTCCCCATCAATGGCGCTTTGATCCAAAAGCTGTGGATTTAGGTGGCTGTATCGAAAACATAACCTTCCATTTCCCCGCATCGTTTCCGGAAGACATTGCCCGCCTTTTTCCAGATTTGGCTCCATCGATGTTCCGTATCCTGAACCTCACGGAAGCAGTCCTATATACCGGAGAAGTACAGGACAGGCTGGTTCAGTTGCTGGTGGATATGGAGAGCACTTCCGGACCCGAAAGAATTGCCTTGATCGCATCACTGATGGAAGCCATTTCCATCCTGGACGATGCCTCCGAGGTCAGTAGCTTCACCCCGACGGGCAGCCCGCAACAGCGTATGGAAAAGATTCGTATCTATGTGAGCTGCAATTTCGCCCGCAAGATCCTGTTGGAAGACATCGCCGCCCATGTTGGGATGAACCGGTCGGCCTTCTGCTCCTTCTTCAAGCAGCAGACCGGCAAGACCTTCATCACCTGGCTCAACGAATACCGTATCGAGAAGGCCTGCGAGATGCTTTCCACCGGAGATATTCGTGTCGGTGAAGTCGCTGTCGCCGTCGGCTTTGAATCCATCCCGCACTTCACCCGCACCTTCCGCCAGTTAAAAGGAATGCCGCCCACACAATGGACGGCTGGCCGATAAATGTGAATTTGTCATCCGACTACCCATTTCCCAATCTTGGGTATCCGCTGCACCAGGACGCAGAAAAGGGCGACTCCGGCATATGACAGGAGGACGGTTCCAATAACCTGCACAGGGGTGGTCCAGATGCCAAGTACACCGTTTTCACCGAGTCCCAGGGCGGAACGCAGCCAGGCCGATACTATGCCAAGAAGCAGCATATGACAGAGGTACATGCCGTAGCTGGCTTTGGAGACAGGAAGGAGGATTATCTTGTAGAAGCCGCTTTCTCCCTTGATTTTGAGAAGCACCAGAATCCAGCCGATGGTCATGAGCGCAACCCCTAAAGTGTCGTTGAGCCACGGGCCTTCCCAGAGGGCCGCAAGTCCCACCGGGCCTTCGATGGGGAACGCCCCATGGCAATCGGCCCATACACGGCTGAGGAATCCAAGCGAGCAGATGGCGAAGCCTCCAAGGAAGACGGGAAGTGCAACGGAAAGCGTCTTTTTCCATGAGAGTTCTCCCACGAACTTGCGGAAATACAACCCCAGCAGCATATATCCCACGAAGCCGCTCAGATAATAGAATACCCCATATGTATTCCAGCTGGCCTCGCCCCAGAGAGGATACTTGGCTGCGTTGGGAATGCCGGATGGCCCATAGATGACGGGAGCTGCTCCGCCAACCCACTGGCGTATAAGCGGAATGATGGTGGTGAAAAGCCAGATGCCCAGATATACCTGCAATTCCTTCTTCCCGACTTTTTCCGCCCACGGGGACAGAAGCGGCATGATAAGATACAGGCCGATGAGCATGTAAACGAACCATAGATGCCCTGCCGCATAGTTGAAATTGAGCAGCAGGTCTTTGAAATTCTGCACGGGCTCACCCCATACAAGGGCATAGACCACCGTCCAGATGAGGAACGGAATCAGTACCCGTACTGCCCGGCGGCGGAAGAATTCTCCCGTTGAATAATGCAGCGGAAACTGTAAATAGCTGGAAGCCACCACAAAAAGTGCAACGCTGGCACGGGGCAGTACATTCAGGATTGCTACCCAGATGGCATCGGCCTTTGTGAGGATAAGCGAACCTTCTCCTCCCAGGTAGAAAGGCTCGTTGCTGTGCGTCATCATTACAAGGAAGCAGGCTATCACCCTTAGCCAGTCTATCCAGATTTCTCTTTGTTTTTCCATAACAGTCGTTTAACACGCAAAGGTCGTCAAAAAGAAAGAGAAAAAATTTGACCTGCGTCAAAATCCATATTCGGCCCTGAGACGGCTCAGTGTGGATTGGGAGATTCCGAGATAAGAGGCTATGTATCCAAGGTTGGCTCTCCGGCACACTTCCGGGAACTGCTCCCGGAACTGTCTGTAGCGCTCGGGTGCAGAGAGGGTAAGCCTCTCTTTATGAGAGCGGTGAAGCCTCCGGTATTCGCTCTGGTGGATGATGCGTCCCCAGTTGCACAATTCCAGATTCTCCCGGAAAAGACGGTTCATATCCCCGACCGGAATGCGCCAGGCATCTACAGGCTCCATCGTTTGTGCATACTCCTCGCTGGGCTTTCCGTAATAGACCTCGTCCATACTGAATACCAGATGTCCTTCAATGGAAAAAGATGTATTTATCTCCCGTCCATCCTCCATGAGCCAGTAATGGCGCAGGCTGCCTTTTTCGACAAGCCAGATATACCGGCAGAATACACCTGCCTCCAAAACGAGTTCTTTCTTAGCAAAATGGCACTGCTCAAGGTGAGAGGCAAGCAATTCGGCTGTCTCCTCGCTTATCGGGGAAACCTGCCGCATTTTGCTTAAGAATATGCTGTCTGTGAACGGAATCATAAATCTCGATTTCTCGAATACAAAGTTAAGCATTTCCGGCCATTCGGTCATCAGGATTCGTTCCTTTCCCTTCATTCGACTGCGGACACTTTGGCTTAACTATTTTTCTGTTTCGTAAAAATGGCTTATATTTGTGTCTAAAGACATTTATTGGCCATGGAAGACATCTTGTTTTACAATTTCAAACGGGATAAGGTGGACCTCGAACCGTTCTTGGGGCAGTACAATATCTTTATCCTTTGCAAAGAAGGGTTTGTGTGGCCGCACCGGGGACCCATGTCGCAGCCGACTGGAGGTGGGAGCCTTGTAGTCTTGCTGCGCCCAGATTCAATTACACAGATTGAGTTTTTAGGAGACGCGGATGCGGACATCCTTCTGGTTTCTGATTATCTGCTGGAGTTGTACCGGCCGAAAGTCCCGTGGGAGGTCAAAGGTTATAAGTATCTGTCGAATATGTCCTATGTCTTCAGATTGAAGGATGATTTATTTGATGAGCAGAAGACTCTGACGAACGATCTCAATCAAATCAGGGAGCGTCTCGGCATTTTCCCCGGTTACCTCGATGAAGAAATAATCGGTTCCCTTTTACGTGTCTTCCTGTGCGATGTTTGGCGGGTCTTCTACCGTAAGGTATATACCCATGCCGACAGGGGCCTTCCTTCGGGGAAGTTCGCCAGATTTCTGGTTGATATTCAGCAGGAGTGCAGAACGCAACGCGATGTCACATGGTACGCGGAGAAACTGGGGATAACACCGAAATACCTTACGGAGATCAGCAAAAACGCCACCGGTCGACCAGTCGGCCACTGGATTGATTACTACACGGCGCGTGTACTTCGAAAAGAACTGGCCGCCCAAGATGTCTCTTTTTCGAAACTTGCAAAAGAGATGAACTTTTCATCATTGCCGGTCTTTACACGATATGTCAAACGAGTACTCGGCTGTTCCCCCACGGAGTTCCGCGATTCAATAGAGAACAGTGATTTCACGCATCTGCAAAGGGCCATGACACGGTCCGATGACGACGAATACCTTTCGGAGATTCCGAAGGGAAAACTTGAACTTGAAGAAGAGGAAGATTGACGGGCTTCGATTGATTTTACCTGGAAAGAGTTTATTATCGGTCTCATTGGCAGCAATGAGGCCGATTATTATTTCTGATAGTTTTTCTGCTTCCGGGGCAAACCAGTATAGTATAGTCAGGTTTGGAGGTTTTTTCATTCTTACAAATTGAAAAGCCATCTAATAATCGGAAGGTCGGTTGTGTCCTATTGCCTCTCGTCAGTCTGGCACATTGGAGATAAAAGACGGCCTCATATCAGGGAAAACCTCGAGGCCGGAGCCTGGAGAAATTGCCGAATTTAAGGTAAGTGGCCCTATGAGAAGACGTGAAAATGGGCGGTAAATGGCCATTTTGCGGCCAAATAGTGCCATTTTTGTGTGCCTATATGGCCAAACTCAAAAAAGTCCCTCAAAAGCGTGTAAATGTGGGAATTATTTCGTAACTTAAATATGGGAAGAGCCCCGAAAACCTCGGTTTTCCGGCACTTTTCGCTTTTAGAAGTGGCACAAACCACCCAGAAAGCCCAACCGAAAAAAAGTCAAACCCTAAAAAGGAATAAAGTACAACCAATAAAACAGTAAACGCTATGAGTACACTTAAATCCATCGAGGGGCTTTTGGAGAAGCCCGTCTACATGATGACCGGGGAGGAGTATCTTGAGCTTACGCACTACGCGCTGGCGAACTCTCCCAATGCAGCCAACCGTCCCACCCAGGCGGGACAGAAAGCCCTGGGCGTTCACGCCCTGGCCGTGGAGCTCGGATGCTCCGAATCTACTATTTACGCGCTGATGCGCGCGCCGCGCGA
>Ga0310690_10004440_pt1 | contig 19904 bp, 8 predicted proteins | sample AusTroGonzalo_MG_2_FD_207661 | JGI IMG/M metagenome (GOLD analysis project Ga0310690, IMG submission 207661) | Bovine rumen microbial communities from tropical cattle in Woodstock, Queensland, Australia - Gonzalo_04 (v2) (version 2) | ecosystem: Host-associated > Mammals > Digestive system >...
AGGGCACACCTGCGATATTGCCGACAGCAGAAGGCTCGTTTGATGTGGATGCCTCTTCACTTCCTGATGGGGTACATGCCTTCCACTACGTTGTGGCCTTAAAAGACGGAGGCATATCTTCTCCGTTCACGAGCTATTTTGTTAAGCTAAATTCAGTCGATGCCTCGCTAAAAGGATTCTATTGGTTTGACAATCAGCAGGGCTACCCCTTTGTACTATCTGCTGCGGAAGGTTCTTTCAATGTGGATGCTTCTGCTCTGTCCTACGGATTGCATACATTTCATTATGTAGCAGCCCTGAAAGACGGAGGACTGTCTTCCCCATTTACGAGCTATTTCGTAAGGTTGAACTCTATCGATACATCGCTAAAGGGATTTTACTGGTTTGATGATCAGCAGGGCAGACCTTCTGAGTCGCCAACTACGGAAGGTACGTTTGAGGTGGATGCCTCTGCCCTGTCCGACGGGTTACATGCCTTTCATTATGTTGCATCTCAAAGCGAAGTCGGGATTTCCTCTCCATTCACAGGCTATTTCCTAAAACTGTTTGCTGAAGATGCTTCGCTAAAAGGTTTCTATTGGTTCGACGATGAGCCTGAGGCCTATGAAGCACCCAACCTGAATGGCCTGTTTAATGTGGATGTGTCGTCTTTGTCCGACGGCTTCCATCGGTTCTCCTTTATTGCTTCTCAAAGCGGTAGCGGATTGGCTAATCCTTCGACCAGCTATTTTCTGAAGATTGCACAGGTCTCGGAAGATGACTCCTTAACGTGTCTTTGCTCTGTAGATAGACAACTGAAGCATGTTGAGAAACTATCGCAGCAGGGTGGTGTCATACATTGGGACCTCGACATGCTGGACATCCCCGACGGTATTCACCACATTCAGCTTCAGGCCGTTACCAAAAGCGGAGCATTGAGCAACAGCTTTGGTACGTATTTTATGCGACTTTCGAGCCATGAAGAGTTGAATGAGATGCGTTGTGTCTATGCCATCGACGGCAGTTCGATTAACAGCAACAGCAATGTCGTTGGACATGACGGCAGCTATCATTTCGACCTCGATTTGTCGGATTTGGAAGAAGGCCTGCACTATATCACCTTCTTGCTCAACAACGACAGAGGAACGAGCACGATGGCCCAGACACGATTCTTTATAAAGACTCCGGTCGGCGGTAATGGAATTAAGCAATATCAATACTGGCTGAATGACGAAAGTATTGAACAGGCAAAGACTGTTACACTTCAGGAGAAGGTTAATCCTTTGCAACTGATGACATTATTGCCTGTTGAATCACGTCCGTTGCGCAGTTCGCAGTTTCACTTCGATATAAGCAGCGGCAAACCAATGGTTTATGCAAAGAACACCATCCACTTGCGTTTCTACGATGTAGCCATGAGGTTCTCGGATGCAACGAAAGACTATGCCGATTACAGCCAAAGCCAGGAAGTGAATGTCATCAAGACATTAGAGTCTGGTGTGCGTGAAACAACGGGCTGGCCTGAAGAGAACCAAATCAAGTGGTATTCGGTAACGGCAGAACGAGGTGACAGCCTGTCCTTCAAGACCGACCTTGCTGCCACGCTCCAGCTCTTCTCCCCATCAGGCAAGGAAGTTTATTTGGCTTCCGGCTACGAAGTGCTGCAATGGGATGGATGTCATGCCGAAGAGAATGGCACATACTATCTGGCTCTGCACGATGTAACCGCCACAGAGGGCGAAGCCATCAGCATCGACTATGAGCACATTGACCGCTACGCCGTATTGCGTCAGGATGTTGATGTTGTAGGCAACGCAGGCTATTCGACCATCACCTTTGAGGGCAACGGTTTCGATGAACTAACCTCAGTTGAATTGATTCAAGGTTCTACAGTCATTCAACCTGTGGAGATTGGACACGAAAGCAAAGCCACTACAACTGTCAAGTTTGACTTCGATAATGCACAATTCGGGGAGTACAAAGCCGTGTTCCATTTCTTGGAAGGCGAAATTACCATAGAAAAGTGCATTACCATAGAAGAAGCGACACCAATAGAACTTGATGTGGAGGCAGATTTCGCTCGTCAATACCTAATATCATTCCATAAGACAAAATATGTGTTCTCTATTCATAACTCTGGCAATGTAACCGCTTATAATGTGCCGCTTATACTACGTATTTACACACATACTGCGGAAAGTCTTGAACGGGTTGATATAGAAGGATATGACTTGAAAAATGACTTTATAAATGCTGTTGGTACTTTTTACAATGATACTGTTACATACCTTATTAATAAGGCAAGAACAAACTCTGGCGACAGATGTTTCTTTGTTGAAGCTGACAGCACAGATATTGTTGCAGGTTGGGCGGCACATGTTCATGAGACATTTATGTTCCCGAACATTCCACCAAATTCTACTAAAGAAATTACCGTTAATCTGCAATTAGGTCAAGCTGTTTACTGCTATATGTGGTGTCCAAAAGAATGGGGAATTTTTTATGATGGGATAACTAATGTAAGGCTAAACAGGTTAAATAGTAGGATGCGTAGTGGGGATGATTGTAATGAAAGCTTGTGGAGTCGTTTCTGGCACTGGGTATTTGGCGACGAAAAGCCCTCACATGAAGAAAAATGTTTAGCTAATAAACAATGGTGGAATACACAACAACAATCAGGCTCTAATGCCGGATTGTTTCCTGGTAAATACGTCTCTGCGAATAATTCAATGAAACCACCATATCCTGGAGAAAATTGCAATGATCCTCAACCTAATCCCTGTCCTCCATCTGGAGGCGGAGGCTCTAATCCCGGAGGTTCAGAAGATCCCAATGACATCTTTGGCTACTTGTCTGAGGCGGAAAGTAAATTTATGACTGACTCTGTAGCAAGGGTGACTTATGCCATTGAGTTTGAGAATGACACGACCTTTGCAACGGCTGCTGCACATGAAATCTTTGTGACCGACACGCTGGATGCCGAGAAGTTCGACCTTTCAACATTTGCTCCCTCACAGATTAATATCGGAAGAAGGAGCATAGAACTTAACGGAGAGAAGAACTTCATTAAGACCGTTGACATGCGGCCCGAAATCAATGCCATTGCGCAAGTGGAAGGTACATTCAACGAGAAGAAGGGAATTGCTCAGTGGCATTTCTCCAGCCTCGACCCAATGACAATGGAACCGACAGATGATGTGATGCAAGGTATTCTGCCCGTCAACTATGATGGCACATCTGGCATCGGCGAAGTAATGTTCAACATTGGTTTGAGGCAGCCATTACCTGACGGTACAGAAGTGCCCAACAGAGCAAGCATTGTGTTTGATACAAATGAAGCTATCCTGACACCCACTTGGACGAACATCGTGGATGCTGTGGCTCCGAGCAGTAGCATCAACGATTCGTGGATGGTGAATGACAGCACGCTGCGGATTACTGCCGACGGCTTCGATGCCCGCTCGGGTATCTGGAAATACGTATGGTATGTGCAGGCTGGCGAGAATGCGCCTTGGTGGAAGGAGGGCGAGACAAACGACGCATCCTTCGACTACCATATCTACGAAGGCATCGACTATGGCCTCTGTGTGCTGGCAGTTGACTCGGCAGGCAATGTGGAACAGAAGGTCGTACAGCGTGAGCGCGGCTTCAAGACCTACGGTCAGGATTACGAAGATAACATTAGCCCCCTCCCAGCTTCCCACGAGGAGGAGAAACAGGTCTTCGATCTTTCTGGTCGCAAGCATGAAGAACCGCAGGAAGGTATCAACATCATTAACAGGAAAAAGATGCTCTTCCGCCGCAAAGGACAATAGCACCTTCATCTCTTTGATGAAATGACGAAGTCCCCTCAGTTGGCATCAAAAGCCGACAGGAGGGGGCTTCATCGTTGTGGCACCATGCGCTAACGGCCTGTATGTTTGGGTAACCTTGACTATGAGGTCGAAGACACTCGCACTGAAGGTACAGAGAAAAAGAAAGGTTTATTGAGGAAAAAAGAGCAGAGAAATTTTTGTTTGAATACGAAAATCAGCTATCTTTGCTGTTTGGAAAGCACCAAAAACACTAAAAACACACGTAAATACAACCTTTTTACTAACCAAAAACACACATCCTATGAGTAAAAAACTACTGAAACTGTGGCTGGTTGGGCTATTGAGCATTGCCAGCACAGCAGCATGGGCGCTGGACAAGGTGGAAGGCGTCTATCAGATTGGTTCGGCGGAGGACTACTTTGCCTTCGTCCAGCTCGTTAATGGTGGAGAGCAGGATGCCAATGCTATCCTGACAGCTGACATCGACCTTGGCACCAACAACACCAAGATTGGCAGGAACAACTACGGCTATCGTGGTGTCCTCGACGGTGCTGGCCACACCATTAGCATCAACTTCTCGCAGGGCGCAGACAACGAAGGCCCGGCACTCTTCCATTCTATTGACCAGTGCGCCATCATCACGAGGCTGAAGGTGCAGGGTACCATTAGGGCAGAGCAGTACAAGCACGCAGCTGCTATTGCTAACTATTGCTCTGGTATCATTCGCGACTGCTTCATTGACCTGCACGTCATTGCAAATTTTGCAGACAATGCCGATGCCAGCATTGGCGGCATTGTGGGCCAGATGAACAAGTTGTCACTCGTGGAGAACTGTCTCTCGAAGATAAAGATAACAGGCTCTACCACGCACAGGTGCGCAGGCCTCGCAGCTTGGGTGGATAATGTGCGTGCCAACATTGCCAACTGTCTGGTCATCAACGACCCTGAGAGTGACTTCAATTGGGCAGACACCAAGAGCGCAGGTCTGGCTCGCGACGGTGATAACTATCTGGAAGTCCTGAATCTGGACAACTACAAGGCCGACAGCTATCGCAACCGTCCCACCGGTGCCAGTGCCAACAACTATGTCACCAATGCTTGGGGCAAGCTCGGCAAGGCTACTACCGTTGTCTCTCCCGACGATGTGGCAAGCGGTAAAGTCTGCTTCATGCTGAACAGCGACCAGAGTCAAATCCGTTGGGTCCAGAACCTTGGAACAGACCCTTATCCCGTGCCCGCAGCCTTCGGTTCAGGCCAGGTCTATGCTTCTGCCTCTACAAACTGTCAGGGCGTTGCTGACGGCGAAGTCACCTTCTCCAACGAAGGCAGCGACATGGCCACGAAGCACACCTACGACAAGTATGGCGTCTGCACCACTTGCGGACAGTTCAACTGGAACAGCTTCGACTTCACCAACCCCGAGCGCTACGACATCTCCGACAAGTCCTTCCTCATCAGCACAGCAGCCGACCTCTTCCTGGCAGAGACATGGAACCGCTTCCAGAACGGATGTAAGTTCAATCTGAAGCTTGTGGACGACGTTGTCTGCAAGGCAGAGTCAGGTCAGCTCATCTTCAACAGCAACGACTGGATTGAGAGCAGCCTCTATGGTCAGGGCCACACCCTTACCATCGAGATGGTTGACATCACAGAAGACTATGCTGCACTCTTCCCGAAGTGGTATCTTGCCAGTGGCGCAGGAGCCGTCATCGAGGACCTCATCCTGCACGGCACGATTAGTACGAGTGCCCGCAATGCAGGCTCTCTCATTGGCCGCATCTATGGCAGCAACCATAAGGTGCGCAATGTCTTCACCGACGTTACCATCAACACCACCCACACAGGCGACTGCTCCCATGGCGGTTTCCTGAACTGCGGCGGCTCGAATGCAGCTTTCGACAACTGTATCTATGCCGGTGACATCAACGGTGTGGAAGGCTCGGAGGCTGTCGGTGGCTTCTGTGGCTGGGCAAACGGCACGAACTACTTCAACAACTGTGCTTTCCTCGGAACGATTAACAACTTCGTAGGCGACACACATACCATCTCCCGTAACCCGGGAAGTGCTCGCTGCTCGAATGTCTATAGCTTTCATGCTTATAATGGGGATGAGAACTTATATACCCTCTATAATAACGAAGCAGGCATAGGAAATGGTGAACTCGCTTACTTCCTGAATGGTAAGCAGGAAGGTTTTGACCGCTTCTATCAGAAGATTGGCGAAGACCCGATGCCAATGCCCATCAAGAAGGAAGGTGCACTCGTCTATACCTCTGCCAGCGACTATGGTTGTGACGGCAAGCCTATCGGCGAGGTGACTTACACAAATACCTATAGCGCAGTCGTTCCCAGCCATCAGTACGACGAAGGCATCTGTGCCATTTGCGGAAACGTACAGGAAGACTTCGTGAAACCTGTTGACGGCTGGTACGAGATAGGCACACCTGCTCAGTTCATGTGGTGGGCACGTTATGCTGCCGAGGTGAACCTTGCTGCAAGCGCACGCCTGACTGCCGACATCGACATGGAGGAATACAGCGAGAGCTATCCTGACCGCACCTATCCGCAGATTGGCACGGAAAATGCTCCCTTCTATGGCAACTTCGACGGACAGTACCATACCATCAGCCACCTCAACATCAACTTGCCCGGCAAGAGAGGTGCAGGTCTCATTGGTGTAATGAGCAGCCAGCCCTCCAACGGCTTTGGCGGCCTGAGTGCAGAGGATGCACGTGCAGCAGAAGGTGTGTATGTCAAGAATGTTGTGCTCGATGAAACCTGCTCTATTCTCGGTCAGGGTTATACGGGCGTAGTAGGCATGACGGCCAACTGGCCTGGCCATCTCACCCTCTCTGGCGTGCTGAACTTGGCCGATGCAACAGTCGATGGCGGTACCAACGGCGCAGGCCTGTTCGGTTGCTGCATGGGTTCGGCTTCACGCATGACCATTACGGGCTGCGGCTTCATCGGCGACATACACGTCCTTAACAACACCCAGACAGAGAACGGCCTGTTCTCCGGCTGGCTCGGACAGTATGCTGATGTGACGAACTGCTTCGCTATGGGTAGGATAGACGCATATCCCGACCCCGCCCGCAGCTGGGCTCGCCATCCGAACTACAGTACCGTAGTCATCAAGAACTGCTATGCTCTGGAGGGTTCAGGCGTCACGGAAACGGGTTACAACAACAGCCCCGAAGATGTGACCTTCCTGCCTGGCGAAGAGATTGCCTCAGGCGCACTCGCATGGAAGGCTAACGGCGGGCAGTTCCGCAATCCTTTCTGGTATCAGTCAATTGAGGATGACGACAATCCCACACCTGCTCCCACGCATGGCATAGTCATTGCCGGTGCAGAACAATACTTCTCTGCTCTGCAGGACGAGGACATCGAGGACATCGCTCCCGAGATTTCGTCTTACGAGGCAGATAAGGCAGAGGAGGAAGTCATCGCTACCCAGACTTTGCTCGACGAATGGATGAACATCGCCGAGGCTATGGCCGAAGCAGAAACCATCCTTGGCCTTGCCGATGCCTTCGACGCTCTCGATTCCATAAAGACTGCTGTCAAGGAGAATGCTGCTGTATATCAGACTTACATCGACAAGTGTTCAGAGGTGAAGACCTTCCTTGAGAATGACCAAACCTTCTCAGGCAACCTCCGCACGGCTCTCGAGGCTTACCTCTCTGAGGAAGGCGAACCCGACGAGGACAATCCTCTCGGCACCTATGCTTACATCATAGAGAATCACACAGCTACTGCCGAGGAAATCCAGGCAGAGGTGGAGCGTGTTGACGAATGGCTGAAGCTGGCCATTGCCGAGGACTATGTGCCCGGTACTGACATCAGCTGGCTGATTCCCAACAGTGACTTTGCCAACAAGAACACAGAGCACTGGACAGGTGCTTGGTGCAACTCCTACGGTACGGTCAAGGACGAGAACGGCAAGGACGTTGTGGGTGTTGAGGCTTGGAACAGGACTGGCGATATGTACCAGACCGTCGAGGACATGAAGCCCGGCTACTATCTCGTAGGCTTGAGCGGTGCCTTCCGTCCCAGCAACAACCGCTACAGCACCAACTATTCGGCAGGTATCTATGCCAATGGCATCTTCAACTACTTCCCGACGGTTGTAGAGGACTACATCGCAGTAGGCGACACCATCGACCAGGTGAACTGCAACCTCCACGGACAGGGTGCCATCGACTTGGCTATCTATGATGACTTCTATTCCACCACCGACGAGCAGGCTGCCCTAAACGAAGCACAGCTTCTGGGCTATGCCGTGCATGGTCCTTACGGTATGGCAGCAGCTGCAAATGCTGGCCGCTATCAGGCTTATACCATCGCTTATGTTGGCGAGGACGGCAAGCTCACAATCGGCATCAAGAGTCAGGGTACGAAGTACAAGGACGACTGGGCTGGCTGGGGTGCCCTCAAGGTGACTTACTGCGGCGAAGAGGCTGGCGAAGCCCTCGACGTGGTACTGGAGAACATGAAGGCTCGTGCACAGTCCATCATTGCCTACAAGATTGATGAAGACATTACAGACCCTGCTGCAAGTCCCAACTTCCCTGCTGAACTGAAGGCTGCTCTCCAGGGTGCCATCGATGCGATTGACCTCGTTGATGTAATTGATGCAGCAATGGCTGTCAAGGCGAAGGCTGCTCTTGCAAAGCAGTTCTCCGACCTCTTCCAGCAGGTTTACGACGGCAAGCGTGCCTACATCGACCTCTTCAATATCGCTTCTACGCTTGACTACATCGAGGGTGGAAACCTGCCTTTGGTTACAAAGAACGTAGAAGGCGAATGGCAGGAGACAGACGAGAATGTATTCAGCCAGGCTGAGTGCGACGACATCTTCTTGGCTGGCCAGAAGATGCTTGAAGCATTCCGCGACGGTTCCTTCAGCATGGAAGAGGCTTTGAATCCATCCTTGGCACTGGATGGCAGCGTGGCCGAAGCTTACCTCAACATCGTTCCCCAGAAGGACAAGGACGGCTACTACCTCCTTTCCAATCCCAAGCAGTTTGTTGCTTACCGCGCCCTCTTCCTTGGAGTTGACCATGGCATCAAGGCAAAGCTCGTGAACGACATTGACATGGCGGGCATCGGTATGCAGCCCTTCGGCAACAATACGGAAGGCACAAACGACAGCGGTATCAACTATACCGGCACACTCGACGGCCAGGGCCATGCCTTGGAGAACGTCTATATCAAGTTCCTCGGCGGACGTGGCTGTGCCCTGTTCTATGAGCTGAACAATGCTACCGTCAAGAACCTGAAGCTGACGGGCGAATACTATGGCGACATGCAGCGCATGGGCGGCCTGACTCGCTACACTTCTGGAACGACCAGAGTTGAGAACTGCGAGATAGCAGTCGTCATGCACCTCGGTATGACGGGCGATGCTACCAGCGGCGGCGTCACAGGTTGCAGCAGAAGTGGCGGCAATGTCTTTGTTGACAACTGTATCATCAACTGTACCTTCATCGGCGAGAATGCCAACTCTGTCGGCGGCATCTGCGGCTGGCGCGATGGTAACCTCACCGTCTCCAACACGTTGATTCTCTCTCAGTACAACCTTGCTCCGGAACCAGGCTCCTATCCTACCGACATGTTCTCGCGTAACAGCTGCACAATCAACAATTCTTACTATGCAGAACGATGCATGATTGAGGGAGCCAAGGATCGTGGCACGATGGCAACCGAGGCTCAGCTGGCAAGCGGTGAGATTTGCTACGCCCTCAATGGCGACCAGTCGGTTATCAGCTGGTACCAGACACTCGGCGAGGACGAGCATCCCGAACTCTTCGGCGACCACAAGCAGGTGTTCTTCGATGCCGGCAAGGGCTACTACAACGAGGCTGCTGGCATCACAGGCGACCTGAACGGCGACGGCAAGGTGGATATTGCCGATGCTGTGAGCGTCCTGAACATCATGGCGGCTGGCGACTACAATAAGGCAGCCGACCTGAACAACGACGGAAAGATTGATATTGCCGACTTCGTGAGCGTCCTGAACATCATGGCTGCGCAATAACCTTCTCCCCGAAATTCTCTAATCCTCTTGGCCAGGCTTCGTGCTTGGCCAAGAGCTTTACCAACATCATAATAATACTATGGACAAAAGAATCACTTCACTTCTGGCTTGCCTGCTCATGTGCGCAGTAGCGGCTCAGGCAGCGGTCAACATTATTCCTAAACCGACAAGCGTGACGGAAATGGATGGTGCGTTCCTCCTGAAGAACAGCATGACCATCGGCTACAACGACCCCTCGCTCCAGCCTGCTGCCACCTACCTGCAGGAGCTGCTGACGGAGACCACAGGCCTTTCCTTCAGGACTAAGGCTGGCAAGGGCAAGATTCAGCTCTCTCTGTCTCCTCTCGTGGAGGGCGAGAACGACGAGGCCTATGGACTTGTCAGCGACAAGAAGGGCATCCTCATTACGGCCCAGAGCTATCGCGGCATCATCAACGGCATCGCTACGCTGCGGCAGCTGCAGACACCCTCTTACAACTGGGAGAACAACATAGAAAAACTCTCTCTCAGCAAGGAAGAGGTTTGGAGGAGGTCTATCCCCTCCGTCGTAATCACCGACAGCCCCAACTTCCACTGGCGAGGCCTGATGCTCGACCCCGTGCGCCACTTCTTCTCCGTAGAGGAGACGAAGGCTCTGCTCGACCAGATGGCACTCTACAAGCTCAACAAGTTCCACTGGCACCTCTCCGACAACGAGGGCTTCCGCATGGAGATAAAGGCCTATCCCGGGCTGACCTCCGACACCGTTGCCTGGCGCCGCTACAACTACCACGACCGCCAGTGCCTCGAGCGTGCCTCGAAGGAGAACAATCCCGCCATGCTCATCCCCTGGAAGTACTTCAAGGAGGTAGAGGGCTTCGGCGAACTCTACGGCGGCTACTACACGCAGGAGGAGATTAGCGACGTCATCCAGTATGCAGCCATTCGCGGCATCGACGTCATCCCCGAAATCGACATGCCCGGCCACAACGGCGCCGCCTGCTACTGCTACAAGTGGCTCAGCTGCACCCAGAACGGCGTGGAGCCCCTTTGCCTCGGTCGGCAATCCACCATCGAGTTTGCAGAGAAAGTCTATGACGAAGTCTTCCGGCTCTTCCCCTATGAGTACGTAAGCATCGGAGGCGACGAAGTCAACCGCCGCCGCTGGTCGGAGTGCGACGAGTGCAAGAAGCGCATCGAGAGCGAAGGCCTGAAGGATGTCAACGAGCTGCAGGCATGGTTCACCAAGCGGATGGAGAAGTACTTCAACGCCCACGGGCGCCGCATCCTCGGCTGGGACGAAATCCTCGAGGGCGGACTCTCCAAGACGGCCACCGTACATTGGTGGCGCGGCGACCATCCCGACGTGACGCAGAAATCGACGGCAATGGGCAACGAGGTCGTGCTCTGCCCCTTCACGTTCCTCTATTTCGACTATGCTCAGGACGACAACACCCTGCGCCAAATCTACGACGGCGATATCGTGCCCACCGACCTCACCCCCGAGCAGTTGAAGCTCATCAAGGGAATGCAGGGCAACATCTGGTGCGAGCGCATCCCCTCCGAGGCACGCCTGCAATGGATGGTCTTCCCCCGCGCCCTCGCTTTGGCAGAGAAAGCCTGGACACCTCGCAAGGACCAGAACTGGGACGACTTCTTCCCCCGCCTGCGGGCTCACCTGAAGCGCCTCGATGCAATGGGCATCCAGTACCGCCCCTTGCAGACAAAGCGACCGTAAGACAACAGAAAGCTCCCGACCAACAGCGGGGGGCTTCCTTTTTCTTCTTTCCCTTTGGAAGACATGTTTTCGTGTCGTTCCCTGCGGCGTGCCGTGCCAGCCCTCATAACGTGCCGTGCTGGCCCTCATAACGTGTTGTATCAATAAGTCAAAGAAACTTTTTCTGGGATAAGGATGCGCCGCTGCGTGTCCTTATTCTGTATGTTGTATGCCGCGGATGGGCATTGCGTGTTTCAAATCCGACGCAAAGGTACGTCGCTTCCGTTGCGGTTCACGAATACTGGTGCAAAAAAAATAAAACAATTTCAAACATATCAGGAAAAGACAATTTCTGCGGTCAAGATGGTCATGGTCATTTTGGTCAAAATCGTTTTCAACTTGTCAAAATCCGCCACTATATATAAATAAATTTTTTATTTATATATAGTGAGCAAATGACCGAATCCAAAAACGATTTTGACCATTTTGACCATGACCACTTTGACCACTTTTTGGCAGTGGTAAACTAACCTGACACAAGATTATTGGTACGATTAAGGGCGTCACTTATCTCCGTAATGGCCATAGGCAGAGAGGACGTCAACATAAACCTCTGTGTCGAAAATTTCGTAAATCATACGATGCTTTTTCGTGATGGCACGACTCCACTGCCCTGTGCGGTCTCCTTTCAATGGTTCGGGATGCCCTGTGCCTGTCTTTGGATGCTCCTTCAGTTCCTGAATGAACTTGCCGGCTTTCTTGTACGCCGCAGGTTCGGAACGCTTCAGTTTCTGAAGGTCTTCGATGGCCTTGGGAGAATAGATAATCTTATACATCAGCCAACTCTTGCGAGAAACTCGTCCAATGATTCTTCTGGCAACATCTCGACGCCCTCGCCGCGCCTGATTTGGTCTCTTGCCTCGTCAACACGGGCAAAAAACTCCTTTTGGGTGAGAAGTGTCGAGTCGTTTTGCTTCTCGGACACGAGCTTGCGCAGATACTTGGCTACACGTTTCAGCATACTCTCGTCTTCTGCAAGCGTGCCGAGATTGCGTAGAATATCTGCATTCAATTGTATGGCTGTCATAACGGCAATTGTTGATTTCTGTCTGCAAAGTTACGGCTTATTTTTGAATCTTCAAAGAAACAAGATAATAAAAATGACATAACGATGAATAAGAAAGAACTGAAAGAATGATGTGTTCGGCGAAGTACGTACAATGACTAACGTTCAGGGCAAAACCTTCTTCGTGAGCAAGGATGTGGCAAAGCCGCCGGGATACAAGAAACTTAGCGATGTTCTGAGCAAGCGTTTTGATGGGGATGACTCCGCGAAATGCGGACTCATCGACTCAAAGGCCAAAAGTAACAGATAATTATCATCAACGAGTAATCTTCCGCATCAGCAAAATAAAATTGCACTCACATTCGTGAACCGCAATACCTGTGTTGTACCTTTGCACCATAATTAAATCACAACACGAACCACCTCCCGCAGCCTTTGTCATCTTGATTTATGAAACGTCAGATTATTGTTAATGGAATGTATGATAATTAGTATTTAACGTATGTATTTTTCATCTGCCTTTGTTTATGTCAGGGATTTTATGTATATTTGCAGAGCAAAAAACGGAGTTAATCCAGCATCAGAAAACAGCAACACCCGGAAAATAATCGTAACTTTACAGCCGGAAACACGAAACACAAACGAAAATGAGTTCCTCTTTTACCGTATGACATTAAGAGTGCCACAAAGCAGGGGGAGAAGCCATGCTGTTCCACATGCTCCAAATATTCCCGTCATTCCCATAGTTCTCATCATTCCCATTATGTCGGATAACGGCAAATTCCTTGCTCCCAAAGGCGACTACAAGAACCTCATCGCCTTCCAGAAGACGGAGTGCATCTACGACATCACGTTCTATTTCGTGGAGCACTATCTGCCGAGGATTGGCGACCGCACTGTTGACCAGATGGTGCAGGCGGCTCGCTCGGGCAAGCAGAACATCGCCGAGGGCAACGAGACGGGCACCACATCGATGGAGGCTTGCATCAAGCTGGTGAACGTGGCAAAGGCAAGCCTCAAGGAACTGCAAGAGGATTATGAGGACTATCTTCGCAATCATGGCAACCGGAAATGGGATGTTGGCAGCCAGCAATGCCAGAATGCCCGGAGGTGGTGCAAGGAGCATTCATCGCCAGCTGATTATATCCGTGTCTGCCAATTGCGCGATGACATCACGCTTGCCAACATTGCGCTGGTGCTGATTCATCAGGCAGATTTCCTGTTGAGGCGGCTGCTGGAAAAACACAAACAAGATTTCCTGGAGAACGGCGGCATCAAGGAGCAGATGTCCGCTGCCCGCCGCAACTGGCGCGAAGAGCATGGGATGGGGTATCTTAATGGGAGTTACGGGAAGAATGGGAGAAATGAGAATAATGGTCAAAAAAGATGACGAGCCGTCATCTTCATCAACGAAGGCGAACTATACTCTCCAAAGGCAATCCAACAGCATGTGGATGCCGAAGACAAGCACGGTGAACGAATCGTTCACCCTGGTCAGAACCGCATGGTCATCATCATCAACGAGAGCGAGCCAGACTCCCCCCAAGGCAAATCATTAGCATGTGGATGCCGAAGACAAGCACGGTGAACGAATCGTTCACCGTGGTCAGAGGCGAGCCGTCATCTTCATCAACGAAAGGGATGTTTCCCCTCTGTGAAGGATTAAAAAAACATAATTCTTGCGCTCTTGCGGTTCATTCTTCGTTTATTCTTCGTATCTTTGTCCTCTGCAACAGCACGTTTATTCACGAAGAGAAAAATAAGGTCTTCATTCACACATTGAGCTATGGTAAGAAAGATTGTTCGTTTCCTCCTGCTGGGGGTAGGCTTCGCGCTTGTTTCATGCGGAGGCGGGAAGCAGGAGAAGTCCACACAGGTATATAAGACGATGAAGGCGGAGCGCACCAGTCAGCGCGTGGAAGCCCGATACAGCGCAACGATGAAGGGCAGGGAAACTGTGGAGGTGCGTCCGCAGGTGAGCGGGCTTATCACGAAGATTCCTGTCAGCGAAGGGCAGAAGGTCAGGAAGGGGCAGACGCTCTTCATCATCGACCAGGTGCCGCTGCTCGCTGCCCTGAACACGGCTGAGGCTTCCCTGAAGGCTGCTAAGGCTGCTGAGCAGGCTGCCCAGCTTACCTACGACAGCAAGCGGCAGTTGCACGACCAGCAGGTCATCAGCGACTTCGAGCTGAAGACGGCTCAACAGGCTTTGCTCTCGGCTCAGGCACAGGTGGCACAGGCTCAGGCACAGGTGGAGAATGCCCGATGGCAGCTCAGCTGCACGGAGGTGAAGAGTCCCCTGAGCGGTGTGGCTGGCATGATACCTTATCACGTCGGCGCACTGGTTGGCCCGAGCATCAGCGAGCCCTTGATTACGGTCATGGACGACAGCGAGATGTGGGTTTATTTCAGCCTGAGCGAGCGCGAAGTGACCGACCTCACCATGCAGTACGGCAATATGGAGGCGTTCATGAAGGGGATGCCAGACGTGACGCTCCTGCTGCCAGGCGGCAAGGAATACGGGCAGAAGGGTAGGGTGGATGCCGTGAGCGGTATCGTGGAAAGCGGCACGGGAGCCGTCGCCCTGCGAGCTGTCTTCCCCAACAGCGAACATCTGCTGCGCGGCGGCGGTACAGGGACGGTGGTCGTCTCTACCATCAGGGAAAATGTGATTGTCATTCCGCAGACGGCAACCTTCGAGCTGCAGAACAAGATTTTCGTCTATCGTGTCATCGACGGCAAGACGAAGCAGACGGAGATAGAGGTGGCTCCCCTCGACGACGGTAAGAGCTACATCGTGGAAAGCGGCCTTGCCGAAGGCGACATCATCATCAGCGAAGGAGCAGGACTCCTCAAGGAAGGTCTTGAAGTGAAGAGTGCAGAATGAAGCGTGAAGAATTTGCTACCGCTGTGATGAACTAATTGAAATGAATTTTCCGCTTTATGATTAATTATTGACGAGCGAGCTTCTTTCTACAAAAAGCTATGCCTTTGCTGTAAGAATAACCAAAATAAAAGAATAATAACCCATAAGAGTAGTTGAATGTTGACGATTGACGGAAGTGCGGTAGCATATTTTTAATTCTTCACTCTTAATTCTTCATTAAAAAGATGACTCCCAAGACGTTTATAGACCGTCCCATCCTGTCGGGTGTAATCTCAGTATTCATCGTTGTGCTGGGATTGATAGGACTGCTGAACCTGCCTATTGAGCAGTTCCCAGAGATTGCGCCGCCAACGGTCAGCGTGCGTGCCAACTACACCGGAGCTAATGCCGAGACGGTGCAGAAGAGTGTCATCATCCCGCTGGAAGAGAGCCTGAACGGTGTGGAGAACATGATGTACATGACTTCCTCCGCCACCAATACGGGCTCGGGCAGTATCAGCATCTTCTTCAAGCAGGGAACGGATGCAGACATGGCGATGGTGAACGTGCAGAACCGTGTGGCCTCTACGCAGGGACAGCTGCCTGCCGACGTGACCAGAAGCGGTGTGACGGTTCGCAAGCGACAGACAAGCAACATCAAGAGCCTCTCGCTCTACAGCCCTACGGATGCCTACGACACCGACTTCCTGACCAACTACATGAAGATAAACATCGAGCCGCGCCTGTCGCGAGTGCCGGGTGTGGGCGAGGTGAACATCTGGGGAGCCAGCTACAGTATGCGCATCTGGCTCGACCCGCTGCGGATGGCTTCCTACGGCCTGATGCCCTCTGATATAGATAATGTGTTGGCGGAGCAGAATATTGAGGCTCCAACCGGAACTTTGGGAGCCGACGCGGAGAATACCTTTCAATACGTCCTGAAGTACAGAGGCCGCTACGAAGAGGAACGCGACTACGAGAATCTCGTCATCAAGTCCCTGCCCGACGGTAGTGTGCTGAGGCTCAAGGACGTGGCTCGTGTGGAGCTGGGCATACAGAGCTACACTATGCAGAACAGCACCAACGGACACGCGGGAGCCAACTGCATGATTGCACAGACACCTGGCTCCAATGCCAATGAAATCATCGAGCGCATCGACGAGACGGCTCTCGAGATAAAGAAGGAACTGCCGCCGGGGATGGAGCTGGTGGATGTGATGAGCACAAAGGACTTCCTCGATGCCAGCATCCATAATGTGGTGCGCACGCTCTTGGAAGCCATCGTTTTGGTCGTTCTGGTCGTCTATATCTTCTTGCAAGACCTCAAGAGCACCTTCATCCCCTCGCTTGCCATCGTGGTCAGCTTGATAGGTACTTTCGCTGTGCTCTATTTCATCGGATTCAGTCTTAACTTGCTGACGCTCTTTGCCCTCGTGCTGGTGATAGGTACGGTAGTCGATGATGCCATTGTGGTGGTGGAGGCGGTGCAGGCGAAGTTCGACGAAGGTTACCGCTCGCCCTATCTTGCTTCTGTCGATGCGATGGAGGGCCTGACTTCTGCCCTCATCACGACCACGATTGTCTTCATGAGTGTCTTCATCCCCGTCTGCTTTGTGGGCGGCACGACAGGCGTCTTCTACACCCAGTTTGGTGTGACGATGGCAATCGCAGTCATCATCTCCACCATCAATGCTATGACACTCTCGCCAGCCCTCTGCGCCCTGATGCTGCGCCCCCGAAGGGAAGGCGACAGCAGCTTCTCCGCCCGCTTCCACGAAGCCTTCAATGTTGGCTTCCAGCGCGTTGTGAGCAAGTATCAGAGAGGTGTGCTGCGCATCTTCCGCCATCGCTGGCTGCCTTGGGTGTCGGTGGTTGTGGTTTGCATCCTTTTGGGTTATATGCTCAAGACCACCAAGACAGGCTTCGTGCCCAACGAGGACATGGGCTCCATCAATGTCAACGTGCAATGTGCCCCAGGCACAAGCATGGCCGTGACGGGCAGGATAACCCGCGAAGTAGAGCAGCGCATCAAGGACATCCCTCAGTTCCGCCTCTACAACATGACCATCGGACGCGGCTCCACCTTCGACCAGTCCTCTTCGGCAGGTTCCTTCAACATCCGCCTCAAGAATTGGGACGAGCGCAAGGCGAAGGGCGACGACATCAATTCTGTCATAGACGAGATTTATCGTCGTACCGCAGACATTACGCAAGCACAGATTCGCGTCAGCACACGTCCTATGATTTCCGGCTATGGCGCCACCAGCGGTTTCGAGTTGCATGTCCAAGACCGCAAGGGCGGCAAGATTGAGGACTTGATGCGCTATACCCGTGTACTCATCGACTCGCTTAATCAGGAGCCAGCCATCTCTCGAGCCTTCACCACTTTTGACACCAAATATCCGCAGTATCGGGTGGAAGTGGATGCTGCCCGCTGCAAGCGTGATGGTGTGACACCAAATGCTGTGCTCCGCGTCCTTTCGGGCTATGTGGGCGGCACGTACAGCAGCAACCTGACGCGCTTCACGAAGCTCTATCGTGTCATCGTGCAAGCTTCTCCTGAGTTCCGCTTGGATGAAAAGGCACTCTCCAATATGCGTGTCCGCAGCACGAGCGGACAGATGATTCCCATCACTCAGTACATCACGATGGAACGTGTCTATGGCAGCGAGGGTTTGAACCGCTTCAACCTCTTCAGCAGCATTGCCGTCATGGGACAGACAGCCGACGGCTACAGCAGCGGCCAGACCATCGAAGCCATTCGCAGAACCGCAGCCAAGGTGCTGCCCGAAGGCTATGGCTACGAGTTTGGCGGTATGTCGAGAGAAGAAGCCAGCCTTTCCGAAGGCATCAGCTTTCAACTCTCATCTTTCAACTTTCAACTCTCCACAACGGCTCTTATCTTCGTCATCTGTGTCCTCTTTATATACCTTATATTATGCGCCTTGTACGAAAGCCTGTTCATCCCCTTGGCCGTCATCCTGAGCGTACCTTTCGGACTGCTTGGCAGCTTCCTTTTCTCGCGGATGTGGGGTTTGGAGAACAACATCTATATGCAGACAGGACTCATCATGCTCATCGGTCTTTTAGCCAAGACAGCCATTCTGCTCACCGAATACGCCACAGAGCGGCATCGCAAGGGCATGAGCATTACAATGGCAGCTATGACAGCAGCCCGAGTGCGCCTGCGCCCCATCCTAATGACTTCGCTGACGATGATATTCGGTATGCTGCCCCTTGTCTTCGCTCATGGCGTAGGAGCCAATGGCAACATTTCCCTTGGAGTGGGTTGTGCAGGCGGTATGCTCGTGGGCACTATTGCCCTGTTGTTCGTCGTTCCTGTGCTCTATATGCCCTTCCAATGGCTGCACAGCCGCTTCGGACACGCAATAAAAAGGTGAAAAGGTTAAAAAGTGAAAAGATTCAAAGTAGAAAGACAACAATAGTTAAATCTTCGCCCCTTGTTGTCAACATTTCGTGCTTTCGCGCGTTATATATATAGATAATGTATAAGCAAACGAACATGAACAAGACTATCATCACCATCATGTTTGCCTTCGTTGCAGCAGGACTGGCACAAGGAAAAACAATCGTGTGGGAGCGGCCTTCCGCAGAAGTGAACACAGAGATTGAGGGGTACTTCCGCACACTCTTGGAGATTACCCGCGTGGAGCTTGCGGAGGAAGAAACGCGTGTCTTTTTGCACGTTGCCTTGCGCCCTGAGAACTGGGTGAGGTTCTCTTCCGGCACATGTCTCGTGGCAGATGGTAGGCAGTATGCCCTAAAAAGCCTCGACGGCATGGAGCTTGACAAAGAAACCTATCTCACGGAATGCGGCTACGCAGATGTCGTCTTCCATTTTGAACCGCTGCCCATGAAGACGCAGCGTTTCGACTTCACCGAAGGAAACTCCGACGGTGCTTTCAAGCTCTTGGGCATCGAAGATGCAAAGACAAGAGCACAGAAGCTTTTCCCGTCCAACTGGCGTAACGTACAGACAGGCGACTGGACGATTGGCTTCTACGAAGACTTCGCCATCTACGACTGCAAGTTCTGGAATTACAAGCAGCGTCAGCAGAAAGGCGACAAGCATCTCATTGTGTTGGAAAGCGAAGGCATGGAGATAATCGTCAATGTTGAGAAAAACAGGAAGGGACAGCGCTTCATTACCATTGACGGAAAGCAAGGCGAGTACGACCTTATCACGTCCATCTGCCTGCCCGACTATCCCACAAAGGACACCAACACGGCCTTCAAGGACACGCACTACAAGACGGACACAGTGACGCTCGTCGGCTGGCTCAAGGATATGCCACAGTGGATGAAGGATGCGGGCAGAGCGTATGAGATGTCGCATGTGAACATATTCTCTGGCAAAGAAGTGTCGAGCTACGACAAGATGGACTCGCTCGGACGCTTCACCATAAAGATGCCCTTGG
>Ga0310690_10004441_pt1 | contig 19900 bp, 19 predicted proteins | sample AusTroGonzalo_MG_2_FD_207661 | JGI IMG/M metagenome (GOLD analysis project Ga0310690, IMG submission 207661) | Bovine rumen microbial communities from tropical cattle in Woodstock, Queensland, Australia - Gonzalo_04 (v2) (version 2) | ecosystem: Host-associated > Mammals > Digestive system >...
GGCTTCACCGTAGGCGAAAACTGAATCACTGGTTCCCCGCAGCCAGGGAGAAAACGGAACGGAGTGTCTCCCCGGCAGCGTATTTCAGGGAAAACGGCAGACGTTTGACAAAGCGCAAAGCTGTATCGGCCTTTCTGCGAAGGGCCGACTTCCCAATTGCTTCCAGCCTTCCGTGGGCATGATGGCCGAAGTTGCCCCCTTTCTGCACTATCTTCAGTAAGGGCTCTGGATGGGCTCCCCCGCCTCCAAAAATGGGATGGAAGTCCAGATACTCCTCTATGAAGGCCGACAGCAGGCGGTTCCATTTTAAGGTCCCGCTATCCCGGAAAACGCGTTCCAGCCGCTCCGGGGACACTTCCGGCCCCAAGTGCTCATAGGCCATGGCCATATCGATGCACTGCCTTAGCCCAACCCCTGTGCCCACCGCGTGCTTCATGGCATGGGCCGACAGCATCAAGAGGGTGGCTTCCGGGGTGCCGGGGACGGGCAGCTTTTGTTCCGGGATGTGGAGGTCGAAATAGCGCCTGTGCTGGTCCACATCCACCTCCTGCCAGGAGTAATGGATGCTCCCGTCCGGGGCCGTAGTAAACGGAACTCCAAGCACTTCCGGAACCTTATCGAACTCCTCCGGAGGCAGATAAAGGTCTATGTCACCATACTCCCGCTGCAAAGGTACAGGGTAATATTCGGCAACGGTAGCCCCCTTCAGCAGGATGGGATGAAGGCCGGCCGATGAAAGCCTGGCCGACAGGTCCTCGGATGCCTGCTTGAGTTTAGCGCCCGTCCGCTCCACCCTGTCATCCTCCGCCACAAGGCGGAACAGGACCGGTTCCGGCAAGGGATACCCCTCTCCACAGAATGAGACTCCCCGGTAGAGGAGTCCCATTACACTCTGTTTCTTGGCCAGGGACAGCAAGCCGCCCCAATCCTTCAGGGAAAGGTCCTGCGGAATGTCCGGTTTCCGGCAATGCAGTCCCGCCCGGATGAGCTCAAAGAAGATTTCTTCTAGCGGCGAAAGAGCTTTTTCCACCATGGACGTTTTCTTCTCACGGGTTTTCTCATCCCCATCACCATCTCGTAGATCTCTCCCCAGTCGGGGATGCCGCCCAGGTTCCGGTCGTCGATATAGACATCGGCCAGCACCTTGGAGGTGCGGTTCCTGTTGTGGAAAAGATCCTCTTCTGGAGTACTGCTGTTCACGGCATAGAACTCCAGGCCCCGTTTCCTGCAGTATTCCACGGCCTCTTCCAGGAGTTCGCCCTCCCGGGCCGTCCAGAGGATGAGCTTGATCCCCTCATCGGCCAGCGATTTCAGGGTATCTATGGCAAAAGGCCGCTCCTTCCCTATCTTGGGATACTTGTGTTCTACGATGGTTCCGTCAAAATCTACCGCTATCTTCATCAGTCTTTCTCCTTTTCTTCTTTTTCACCGTAGCCGTAACCGTAGCCATAACCATAGCCGTATCCGTAGCCATAGCCGTAACCATAACCGTATCCATAGCCATAACCGCCATACGAGCGCTTGAACTCGGATCCGTTCAGGACCACGCATGGATTCTTGAGGCGGCCTTCCTTGTAAATGACATCCAGTTCAGGCATCACGCGGCGGTCAATCTTTCCGCAACGGATAATAAACAGGTTCATATCCACCACCTTCTGCACCACCATCATATCGGCCACGGCATTCACGGGAACGCCGTCCAGGAGCACATAGTCGTACTCTTCGCGAAGGGTGGCGATGAGGTCCTGGAAGCGCTTGCGGCCAAGCAGCTCGGCCGGGTTCGGCGGGATGTGGCCTGCAGGGATGAAGTCCACACCCTTGAGCATGTCTTTATGGAGGATTTCATCCAGAGGCATCGACTCGTCAAAGATGTAGTTGGAAAGGCCTCTGGTTTTGTGTTTCAGAGAGAAGAACTGGGAGGCCGTACGCTTGCGGAGGTCCATATCCACGAACACAACTTTCTTCTTTGCATCGGCCAGGCAGGCGGCAATGTTGGTGGCCACGAAGGTCTTACCGGCCGATGACGCGAAGGATGTGGTGGCAAGCACCGGGTGGGCGCAACCCTCCGGTCGCATGAAGTCAATATTGGTGCACATCAGGCGCATGGCTTCGGTGAAAGACTTGGCCTTGGAATTACTGTATGCCGTCGTGAGTTTGTCCTCTTCCCCTTTCTTCTTCTTTTTCTCCTTGGCAACAGGCAGGTCGGCCAGGAAGGGCATATCGGTTACATCTTCAATATCTTTCCTGGTGCGGACGCGGGTATCGGCCGCCGTAAGGAGGATGAGGATGATAGCGGGCAGCAGCAGACCGGCCAGGAGGGCCACGAGGAGAATCTTGTTTCGGGAAGGATAGACCGGGGTCCAACTGGCCGAAGCAGCGTCAATTATGCGGGCATTGTTGTCCACCATAGCCTGGGTGAGGGCATTCTCTTCGCGCTTGTTCAGGAGGAAGGTATAAAGGGTTTCCTTGATACCCTGCTGGCGCTCGATGGTGAGCAGTTCCCGGGCCTTGGAAGGCATGGAAGTGAACTTATTAAGGTATTCTCGCTCTTTGGCAGACAGCTTGTCCCGCTCCCGGCCCATACTGTCCATCAGGGCGTCGATATAGTCCAATATCTCCTTCCGGACCAACTCTATGTTGGCATTGGCCTGAAGCACCGCCGGGCTCTGTTCACTGGATGCCCGCACCAAAGTAGCCCTTTCCCGCACCAGCGCATTGTAGCGAGAGATGGCTTCGTCTATCTGGGGCGCATCCAGACCGGAGTTGATGGGGATGGTTTCATAAGTCTGGAACATGGAAGTAAGGTAATTCCGCATAAAAGTGGCCATCTCCATCCGGGAAGCCACCTTGGTAAGTTCGTCACTATACTCCTTGCTCTCGTTCAGATACTCTGCTGCAGCACTCTGCACATCAAAGATTCGCTCCGCACTCTTGAACTGGGCAATATCCCGCTCCACGTCCCCCAACTCGTCTTCAATAATCAACAGTCGCTCATTGATGAAGGCCGCCGTATTAACGGCAATGCGGTTCTTCTCCCGGATGGCATCTTCATTGTATTTATCAATCAAGGTGTTGAGCACATCTACAACCCGACGGAATGAATAGTCACGGAGTGTTAGTTCCAGAATGGTACCGTCCATCTCTGTCTGCAGGATGGAAAGCCGGGACAGAAATTCCCGGGCCCTTCCATTGACCGGGTTTTTGACAATCCGGATGGGAATTCCTACATAGTCGGCATATTCGGATGTGGGGTTAAAGACCACTTTCAGTGAGGAGAAACTTACCGTATCACCCAAAGCGACCCGGGTTCGATTGCCCCCCATTTCCACATCAATCGAATTCGCATCTATCGGCTTCACTTCCATCTGGAAAGCAACATCATCGGCCCCTTCGCGGGAAATGAACATCCTAACGGGCGACATCGAGTACAGTTCCACATCACGGAGCCGGTCTTTTACAATGTAGTCGATATCGGCATCCAGAGTGCGGACCACCTCCGTCATAATCCCCCGGGACTGGAGCTGAAGTATTTCATTGGACATGCTTACCCGGTTAATCAAAGAACTGTACGTAGTGAGCTGGGCAGCCGCTTGCGCATTGGACGGGTCTTTGATGATGATTGTGGCATCGCTTTGATACAGATGCCGCATCTTGGAGTATCTGTAGTATGCAAAGCCCAAAAACAGGCCGATGCAGAGCACGAACCAGTACCAGTTGGACAGCAGGTAGAAGAACAGGTCAACCAGATTGACCCCGTTGTTTTTATTCTCTTTCATATCAGCGGCGGGACCAGAGTAGGAAATTAGTAATAATGGAAGCAAGGGTGAGGGACGAACCAACGAATGTCATGATTACTTCTCCAGTAGAAGTCAACTTTGATCCTTGCGGCTTGAAGTACACCACATCGTTCTGTTTGAGGTAATAAACAGGCGATTCAAACAAATCCTTGGATTTCAAGTTAACGGAATAAGACTTCCGCATTCCGTTTTCGGTACGGATTACCATCACGTCCTGGATTTTAACATTGGCATCTATGGGGGCCGATTGGGCAACCACCTGCAGAAGATTAATGCTGTTGCCTGTAACGGGAAGTACCTGGTTACCAGCATTGCCGATGACTGTTATGGAGAAGTTTTCCAAGGTGACAAGCACTACAGGATTACGGATAAGCCCCATTTCCTGGATTTTCCCGGTAATCAATTCTTTTACCTCTTTCAAGGTCTTTCCGGCCACCGGCAGAGACCCCAGCACTGGAAAATCTATATTGCCTTCCCTATTTACGGCATAGGTATGCAATGACGTAGATTCCGCTCCTTCGGCAATGAGATTGAAAGGAGCCACCAGGCGGGGATCTTCGCAGGAGATGTTCACGCCCAACTGGTCGTCCACCTGCACCACCAGTTCCGGCGCAGCAGCAGCAGAATAATCCTGGCCATACTGCATATCCTGCAGGTAGCCAATCTTTTTGGGAGTGGCACAGGAGACCGCCAAAGCCACAAAGGCTATGGCAATCAGGTTTTTAACACAAATCTTCATAATTAGCTATTATTTTATTTATCATTATTTCCTTGGAAAACAGGCGGCCAAAACGCTGAACGGCCCCTTCCGAGAACTGTTTTTCTTTTTCTTCCACCCCCAGGATGGCATCGGCCAGGGAACGGGCATCAGAGGGTTCGGCATTCAAGCCGGAGACACCTTCCTCATTCACCCACGATACTCCGGATTCCGGTATCCGGGTGGCCACAACGGGCGTTCCACAGGACATGGCTTCTATCTGCACTATACCAAAGGCTTCCGTCTTCATCACACTGGGCAGCACAAAGATATCGGCCGCGCCAAAGAGGGCATACACTTCCTCATCGGGGATAAATCCCGTGAGCAGATTCACGCGATGCTGCAGGTTCTTTTCGCGGATTTGGGTTTCCAGCGTCTCCTGCAGCGGGCCTTTTCCGCCCAGAATCAGGTGATAATGCTCCGGGAGCAGACTCATCGCTTCAATCAGAGAACTGAAACCCTTATAAGGGACCAGGCGTCCCAGCGAGAAGAGGAGGGTCTTCCCAGTATGGCGGACCCGGATGGTTTCTGCAAGGGCTTTATCATAGCGAATGGGATCTATGCCGATGGGAACATATCCGCATTTATCCTGCACATCCTTCAGATAGGGGGAAGAAGCAATATAAACAGGCGTAGTGCCCAGAATCCGGTCGGCCCGGCCGATAAGCCAAGTTTGTAGCGGCTTGTAGAGTGACAGGAAAAAGCGCTGGGAAACAATATCGCTGTGCCAATGCAACACCACTTTCCCTTTGTAGCCGCTCAAGCGGAGTGCCAGGGCGGCCATGGGGTCCGGATGGTGGATATGGATGATATCGTATTCCCCTGCATGACGCCGGAGCCAACGTACCATTGCCGGAGAAATCATGGTGGCCGCCTTCTTGGTCCAGGCCGGCACACAAATCACCCGACCATTTTCATTGAGCCGGAAAATGCCATTCCCTTCATAGAACGGCTCATCCTTCTTGTCCGGCCCATCTTTTTTCAACTTGGCACAAAGCATATCGCAAGGGATGCCAGCCTGGGAAAGGCCCGTGGTAACATCCCACATCACCTTTTCCACGCCACCCCGGATGGGGTAGAATTTTCCAACTTGCAAAACTCTCATGACAGTAAATAATCAAACAAGGTTGCCCAGTCGGAGGAATACGGATGGGCCGGGGCAGGTACTACCACCGGACCAAAAGCATCCCACTTCCCTTCCAACACATCCTGCATCCTGCCAGAAAGTGCCTCTGCATTTATCTCAGGGAAAAAGGCCACCTGGGTAGCTCCGGCGGCAGTTTCATGCGCATAGGGACGGTCGGCCAGGATCATGGGTTTTCCTGTTGGCAGGAATTCCGAGATGGGAAGGCCCCAAGTCTCGGCCCGAGAGGGAAAGACCAGGCAAGTGGCTTCGCCATATGCTTTGGCCAGGTCTTCCCGGCAAAGGAGGCCCCGGAAATCTACGGAAGCTACGCCGCCCCAACGTTTCCGCATCCACTTTGCATAGCGGTTTTCGTTTCCCTTAACAGTAATCACCACCCGGAAACGGTCTTTGCCCACGCGGGCTTCCAACATGCGGGCCGCTTCCAAAAGGGTTTCAAAATTCTTGTGCGCATCGGGCGTGGAAGGATAGATAAACAGCGTCATTCCCAGCTCTTTCTTCGTCATTCCCGGCTCCGACCGGGAATCTCCTCCCAACCTGGAACTTCCTCCCGGAATCTCCATCGGCCGGAAAGAGGGCGGCGCTACGACAATCCGCTTTTTGTCAAAGCCGATGAGCCGGGACAGCGCCTCCCGCATCCAGACAGACTGCACCACCATAAAAGCATTCCTTCCAGAGAAAGTCCGATATGCGTATTTTGTAAACAGGGCAAAAAGCGGAATCTTGGCGTCCATCCGGAAATCCTGCAAGCGAATCTTCATAAAGGGAAAGGACGTATGGCAATAGACAGCCTGCCTGCGGGCTTTTACACGGGGCGTGGTGTCGTGAAGGGAAAGCCAAAGGTCCGTTTCCGGAAGCGTCTTGGATATGCGGTGCATGGTCACATATTCGCACCAGAGCCGTTTAATCCAACTGCCGATGCTCCATGGGATTTCAATGTATTGGATGCCCGGAAAGTCGCATAGCTCCCGTTTGTGAACCAAGGCCGTCACGTGCAGGTCTTTGCGCCCGGAAAGATAGCGCAGGCAGTCCTGCAGCACCGTGAGGGTGCCGCCTTTGCGAAGGTTCACCGCAGAAACTACAATATTTCTTGGAACAATGCAGTCCATTTTTCCATAATGGCATCCGTCCGCCACTTTTCGGCGTTGCGGAAAGCGTTTTGGCCCATCTCTTTGCGAAGGGCATCATTGTCTATCAGTCGCTCAAGCGCCTTGGCCAGGGCATAATTGTCTCCCTCCGGGACCAGGATGCCGGTCTCTCCGTCTTTTACAATCTCCCGGGGACCGCACTTACAGTCGAAGGAAACCACCGGCACGCCAAAGGCCTGGGCTTCCAGCAAGACCATCGGAAGACCTTCGTAGCGGGAGGAAAGCGCAACTATAGAAGCACTCTTATAGACAGTAGCCATATCGCTCTCCACCCTGCCCAGTTGGACAGAGTCCTGCAAACCCAGAGTCTCTATTTGCTTTTCAAGTTGTTCCCGCTTCTCACCGTCGCCCACAAGCCAAAGCCTCCAGCCGTTTTTCTTCACCATTGCCCAGGCCGATATCAGACGCTCCAGGCCCTTCTGATGGGAGTATCGGCCCACGGCAACCACGGTTTTTATATCCAACGGAGCGGGTGTGGCAGGCTCAAAGTTCACGGGATTAGGTATCACCTGAATGTTGCCAGTATCGCCCCAATACTCTTTATCCTCCTCCGTTAGTACCACAAAGCGGTCGTATTTCTTCACCAGGCGTAGATCCTGCCGGCTCCGGTAACTGTCCACCAGCGCCCAAAGACCTTTGCGCCCATATTGCAGGCGTTTGAAACGTGAAAAATGCACTTCCAGCACTTTCTTGCTGCCATCCTTCAACTTGGGAAGCAGATTCACCTCGTTACAGAACATGGAGATAGCAATATCCGGCTTCAGTTCCTTCAGGGCTGCCTCCAGCGCTTTCTTGTGCTTACGCTGCTTGCCGGGATAATGCAACAGCTTATCTGCCAAGCGCCCGCCATTGTTGTCTTCATAGCCGATGGCAAGGTCCCTCGTCTGTACACGCGCATCCAGCGGGAATGCGTTGGGCCTCCCCTGTTGTTCCGTGGTGAGGATGGTCACCTGGTATCCATGGGCCACCAGCCAGTTGGCCTTGTCCGTGAGCACCCGTTCCATCCCCGCAGGACGGTACAGGCCGGCTATGTTGTAGAGGATGTGCATGGTTTTCGGGTCAGTAAACCGGATAAAAGATGAATTCCCCAAGCCAGGGCAATGGTAAGAGCATATACAAGCACGACAAATATGAAATCATTCAGTATATGGAAACGCCCCCGGAGCACTTGCATCGCAATACCCTGGCACAGGTATATTTCGAACGAAATCTTCGCAAGAAAAGCCAATGGCTTTGAGTTTAATCTTTCCAACGGCAACCAAGAAACGAGGATGGCGACCATCAAGGCAATGCAAACATGGCTGACCGTCCATACATAATACTTTCCAAACACTCTGCCGACCAGGTAGGAAACGAAAAAAACGGCCATCAGTACGAGCAGGGAAATCCATAACATTCCCTGACGTTTATCCACGGCAGAGAATAATTTCTTCTCATTCCCGGCAAAGATGACGCCGGCAGGAAATGCCAGGGAAGAAACCCACCAGGCATTGCCATAGCCAAGGAAGAAAAACGCAATCATCAATACGACAATGAGCAAGCAGAGGCCTATAACTTTCCATCGTTCCGGTAAAAGTCTGAAGGATATGTAAAAAGCCAGATAAAAATACAATATCTCCAAGGCAAACCAAGAGAAAGGCAGTATGGGAACCCCGGCAGAAAAAGTGGCATATACCGCTTTTTTGAGACAATCTGCGGAAGGCCAGAAAAGTAGCAGGAACAAAAGAGTGGCCAAAAGGTAAGGTGCCAGAACTATCCAGAACCGGCGGGAAAAGAATGATTTTAAATAACTGTCGCCCTTGTTTTTATAGGAGATGTGCAAGCCATAGCCGGAGATGAAAAAGAAAACGGAAACGATGGGCGCCCCTAACTCCACGAAAAGCTTAAAGGCGTTAATTCCGTAGAACAGACCGAGATGATCGGCAACGATCGTGAGCGCCATGATAGCTTTGATGGGGGCCATCTTTTCTTTCCCAAAAGACATCATCGGTCTCTGTTCGTTTTATTAAGCTTTAACTGCCCGGTATATGCAATGATCAAGTATGGCGCGAAGACCATGATAACATCGCTGGAAACTTTGAGCCAGCCGACAAGGTTAATCAGCAGCAAAGACAGGAACACAGGTATGTTGTCTTTCAGTTCCCGAATACAAGTCATGGTCATCTGGACAAAAACCGTGATTAATCCCAACAATCCGATAGAGCCAAAGTAGAAAACATACCTCAAATATCCAATGTCAGTGTGCTTGTAGAATCCGCCATATACTTGTCCAAAACGGTCGGGCATATCAAGCGGACTGGCAAAATAACCGTCTCCGATTATCCAGGTCTTCAGTGTCTCCGGCCACACAATCAGTTCGTTGACCAGAATATCGGTGGAACGGACCTGCCAGTGTCCAGTCTCAAAAAGTGAAAAGAACCCTTCAAATCCGAAACGGAGATTATTGCGGAAACTCACATCATGATTGTACATCCAAACCGCCGCCAAGATGACCATCAGCAGCCCCCCGCCCAAGATGCTCCAAGTCCGGTCAAAGGATAATCCGTCCCGATTCATAAATTTGAGAATGATGAACAACGCTATCGCAACGAAGACACCGACAATCGTCGTCCGGGAAATCATATTCCCGAACAGGGATAGGATGACGAAGGACCAAAAGTAAATACTTCCTTTGACCGGAGATTTGTTAAAGTCAGTTGTTGCGGTCAGCCCGGCTAAAACGGCCAGGACAGCCGAAAAGCGAAGACCGGCCGGATCAAGGGCGGCGCCTAATCCATACATCCGGCCCTCGGCACTCCCCATAAATTTGGCCGAATCGCCCATCAGACTGTCTATAAAAGCTTTAAGGCCAGGATAAAGCGTCATTAAATAGGCAAGTATACACTGGCATACACATACGCCGATAAGGTAATTGCCTATCAATTCGAAAGAAGCGGTCCCGTGTAACGAACGAATCAGCCAAACGACCACATAAGCGGCGGCCAGCCAAACCCATACTGAAATAAAATAGGTGACAAACGCATAATCACTCGTACCGTTTACGATCGTGACGAAAAAGGCCCAGAGACTGACACAGGCACAGATGATGGACAGAATAAGAAAATCCTTGGAAATGGCCAGCCTGCGCTCATTGAACCAGTCTATTACAAGCAAGCCTGCCCCGAAGACGGCCAAAACCATCTTTGTGTTGACCACAATTCCGGGTATGGGCAAATTGAACGGGAACAGGAACAGGCTGGTAATGATCCCGGCGATGATGATTCCTATCCAGCGGGTCATTTCTTATAAATAAGTCGGTAAAACAAATGCTCCACTGTCCAGCTATACAGGCTTACCAGAGGATACAATCTCCAGGATGCAAAAAGCTGGATGATCTTTGTACGGAAAGGCTGATATGGATTCTTCAAGATATATTCATTCGCTTCCGGATACCACGTTCTCCATCTTTCATATTGCACCTTATCTCTTTCCATCAGGAACGGCAGCTTGACATCCAGTTTGAAAAACTCCGCGAAAATAGGCTCCGGCAAAGGATGAGACTCAAGAAAAGCAAGAACGTCATCGGCATTTGCCTTTATGTCTTCGAAATGTTTTTCGGAACTCTTTTTCGTGATGGCATTTACGTTTGTCCTGTTGTAGTGATAGAGAGCCTCGGGGACGTGGGCAATCCGATCTGACACTCTCAGCAGTTTAAAGACCATATAGTCTTCTCCTCCTTTGCAGTGATCTTCGGGCGACTGAATGCCGTTATCTGTATATAGACAACGTTTAATCAGCTTATTCCAGACATTGTGCTTCATATTCCCGGTCATCAGGCCCTTTTCCAGCGCATCAAACTTCTCCACGAAATGAGGCTGAGACATAGATCGCTCCTTTTCAGTGAAAGAGAGGAAGAAATCACAATATACAAAATCGGCATGATCACGCTCCGCTGCGTTGACCATTTTCTCAAGCATCTCGGGTTCCAGCCAGTCGTCCGAGTCGCAATGGTAGATGAAATCGCCTGTGGCGAGCCTCAGGCCCGTGTTCCTGGCGGAAGGGAGGCCCTTGTTGGTGTCATGCACGACGAAACGCACATTCCGATGGTATCGGGAAACGATACGGCGCGCCATATTCACGCTATCGTCAGGAGAGGCATCGTCCACAAAAATGAACTCCACATCCTGGAGCGTCTGCTCCATCAGGGAACGAACGCATCTCTCTATGTATGGCTCCACCTTATAGATGGGCAGTACAACGGAAACCGTCATTTGCGACCTCCTTTCCGGAAGTACCGGCCCACCAGTTTGATGCGTTTTATCAGAGACATCTTTTCCATACGATATGTCTGGCCGAACCAGAAGTCATGAGCAAACCGCTCGTCAAAGAAGATGGACTTGCGATAAACGTTCCACCATATATCCATGTTCAAGCACACTTCGTTCCATGGTTTGGCGCCGTTGTAATGAACGATGCCGTTCTTCAGGGCGTAATCCATCTCCTCGTCCGTGCAGCAGGACCTTAACCCGGCCCTGTCATTTACAATTGCCTCATAGTAGTTGACCGTCATGCAGAAAGCAATCGGCAGGGGCTTGATGCGTCCTCCGCAGGTCAGGTTGATTATGTCCATGTCCTGAAATTTGTATTTCTGTTCACGGTGGCTCCGGAATTCCGCAAGTTTAGCATCCTCGCGAATCTTCCTGGAATTGATTATGAGGTTGCCGGAATAGTAATAACCGTTTTCCGGGGCCATTCCTCTCCTTCTGATGTATGAAAGATAGTCATCATTCATCACAGGAACCGAATTGACGCTTCCAAAGTAACAGTCATCCAATGGAATATCGTAATACTTGGTCAGATCCTCCCGGAAAATAACGTCGACGTCCGAGTAGAGTATCTTGTCGTACTCCGGAATCAACTCCGGAATGAGAAGACGGTAGTAGCAAGTCTCCGTTATACCCCGGATTTCGAAAGCCCCGACGAATTCGTCCTTTACAGGGCGGAAAGTGATACGACAATTGGGGAAAATGCCGGTCAGTTCCTTTATCTTTGAGCCAGAAAAGTCAAGCTTGTCGGAATGCAGGATGAAGACATCATAAAATGTGTCTTTGTCGGCACTGGACAAGAGCGATGAAATGGCGACTCCGGCTGGCATCTCGATATTCTTGTCGAAGGCAAAAGCTATAGGAACCGTATTCATGTCAGTGCTTGTTATGATAAGACTCCCGTAATCCCGCAAGAAAGCGGAAACCATTGAAATAGAGCATACAGAAAAGCTTCTTGGGGAGAGAAAGACGCGATTTCATTAAGGCGGCCTTGTGTCGGCGATAGAAAGCTTGGCATTCCCCGTATTTATCTGCGGGAGCATAAGTTAATTTCTTTATGGTCGCTGCTATCCTTTCATTCAGATTCTTTTGAAGCTCCGGGGTATCCAGATAGGGAGAACAGCTCTTGATAAAGAGATCATATTCTTCAACAGGCCGATATGCCCAAAGATTGCTTATCGAACCAGCATTGGAATTCTTGTCGTAGTGATAAAAGGCCTTGCCGACATATGACACACGGCACCCCAGGCTCAACAGGCGGATAATCATACACTCGTCCTCACAGTAGTTGAGACCGGGGATGAAACGGAATCCGGACCGCTTATACAGATCATTATCTATCAACTTATTAACCATGCCTCCATGCAGGCTGACTAGCATCTGCTCCAGAACCTTAGCAGAATCGGAACTTGTAGGTTGCTGCCTGCGATAGAATGTTCCCAGGCCATTTTCCTCAACATAATCGCAGAAAACCATCCCGGCACAGTCATCTACCGCCCTGTCGTACATTGATTCCAGCATATCCGGTTCAATCCAGTCATCGGCGTCCACAAATATAGAATAATCACCTGATGCAAGGTCCAGTCCGGCCTGCCGGGCAGCTGCAACGCCCATATTGCGCTGATGAAGGGGTTTAATCCTGCCATCGGACAAGGCATATCTGTCTATGACGGCATCGGTCCCATCCGTACTTCCATCATCGACAACGATCAGTTCAAAGTCACGAAAGCTCTGGGCCAGAATACTGTCGATACATCTCGGAATGAGACCGACAGCATTATAGACGATCACGATGACTGAAACCTTGGGATTCATATCAATTCTGGCTGGACGGCAATAACGAAACGATACGTTTGGCAAGTATTTCAGAAAAATGCTTTGCCCCGGTTGCATTAAGGTGAACCGGTTCCTGGAACCATTCGCGATGGCTCATAAACTCCGGGTCGGCATAATAATCCAGAAAAGCAACGCCATTCTGCTCGCAGATGCATTTGATTGCATCCAGTTCAGAAGAATCGGCCATCCCGTATTTTGGAGATGCGACGAAGGCGATCGGAATATCTTCGGATCCGGCCCTGTGAATAATCCGAGCGACATACTTCAATTTCAGGTCATCATACGCCACTCCTGTATTGACATATGCCTCAGAGTCGTCCTGAAGCACACCCGTCAACGGAATGAACCTTGATGCCGGCATCTTGTGTCCGACCAAACGCTCGGCAAGCATCGTTACAATACTGGTATTGTACCGGTAAAGGCCGGAATGTACTTTGTACCACTCCTTCGGAGAAACATCCTTGAAAATCTGCGCAATCCCGGGTTCCTTGTAATACGGCTTAAGAAAAGAAAGGTAACGGATATCCTTGTCGTCGGGTCCGTAAACATATATATCAAACGCCGGTTCAACGTCATACAAAATCAACTTGGGATGAGAATGCTGTAAAACCAGTTCGAGTATCCCTTCCGCGAGGATAATTCCATTCCCTTTATAACCCGCATTATAAACGTCCATCCCGAGCGCTTCGGAAAGATAAGAAACATCATAATGATGGAGGGCGCGTGACGATCCCAAGACCAGGATATCGTGACTGTCGTTAATCACCAGGTCATTGAATTCTTTGGTCAAACCGCCTTTGGAATGTGCCTGCAGGTGGTCGCCCAGGATTCCGACGCAGCAATCGCACGCGCCGACGGCCAAAAAGAACAAGAACACATATAGAAGGAATCTCTTCACCGGCTAAAAACTGGCATAAATGAATTGCCCTCCGTCCAGGACGCCGAACAGGATGATCATGCAGAACAGAGAGACATAGGCAAACCCGCGAAACACGCTGGAGTCCAGGACGCGCACCTTCCCCGGGAAAAACTCTTCCCGCAGTTCCTTGAAGAAGAGAAGGGACAGAGCCACGGCAAGAATCAAGATGACGGCTCCTCCCATTTCTGAAACAGCCGGTACGCCGACACTGGTAAAAATGGTGCCGATGATTGTGAAGGCTGTGGAAATGTCCGGTGAGCGGAAAAGGATCCATGCAAAATTGACGATCAGGAAAGTCAAGAGCATCCTGAGTCCGCGGACAAGCGGACTGTGTCCTTCATAAACGGTCACGCCTGCCATTTTCTCGAGAACCAGGATGATGCCATGCAACACGCCCCATAAGATAAAAGTCCAGGCAGCCCCGTGCCAGATTCCGGACAAGAGAAAAGTAACCAGAATGTTGAAATAACAGCGGGCTTTGCTGCACCGGTTTCCACCAAGAGGGATATAGATGTTCTCTTTGAGCCAGCGTGTCAAGGATATGTGCCATCTCCTCCAGAAATCCGTTACGCTGACGGACAGATAAGGCCTTCGGAAGTTGTTTATAAGATTGAAGCCCAGTGTCTTCGCAAGTCCTATGGCTAAGAGGGAGTAACCGGCGAAGTCGCAATAAATCTGGATTGAATAGAAAACGCTCGCCAGAAAGAGGGTCGTTCCGTTATGGACGGAATAATTGGAATAGACGGTATCGACAAAGAGGCTCAGACGGTCCGCTATGACAATCTTGATGAACATTCCCCACAGCAGGAACTTTAGGCCCTGCTTCCCCTTTTCATATGAGAAGGGGGCAGGCTTCTTTATCTGAGGCAGGAACTCCGAGGCCTTGCTGATGGGACCGGACATTATCTGCGGAAAGAAAGAAACGAAGAGCAAGTAGTCGACAAAACTCTTCTCCGGCTCAAACCGACCGCGATAAACATCCAGCATATATCCGACAGCCTGAAAAGAAAAAAAACTGACGCCGATCGGAACCGCCCAGTTCAATCCGGGCAATGACAGATGAAGCCCCACGAGTTCAAGCCCAGACGTCAAGCTATCGTTTAGGAAATTATAGTATTTGAAAACGAAAAGCGGTGCTAAAGAAAGCAGCGTAAACGCCCATCCCAATGCGTTCTTTTTGGATTTTACCTTATCAAAAGACAAAGCGCCACAGAAAGTAACGACGGTTATGAATAGAAGTATCAAGGCAAAGGCTGGCTTCCAGTTCATATAAAGCAGATAGCTCACCAGGACCAGCCATATTTTTCTTGCCTGTTTAAACTTTATAGGAATCAGCCAGTAAACGATGAAGATTACTGGGAATACCATCCAAAAGTGTATAGAATTCAGAGGCATCGACAGAGCTGTTGAACAGGGAGTTATGCTATAATTCTGGTTCCGACCAATAGTTTGATGAAGAACAGGACCGTTCTGGTAAACAGGTTCCTTCGATTGTCAAGCAGGACGATTGCCACGTCACCCAGGAAGAATTCTTTTTTTAGTTCCAAAGCTCTTTCCGGATCGATTTTCAGCAGTTCAAAATACCTCTCGGAATAGAGATATGCTAATTTGGAATAGTGGTGATTCGCGTTCACAAAATTCTTTGAACCAGTACGTGATAACGATTCTCCAACTCTATACAGAACAGTCAACTTATCAAAGTAGCACAGTTTGATTCCCGCCTTTGTAAGATGAAGCCAGTGAGGGTCGTCTTCATTATAGGGATATTGTTCCGGGAAAGGGTATTCTACGGCCAAAGACCTCTTCAGAAAAACAGAGTTGCTGGGGGTAAAGCAACATGAAAGAATGCGATGATACTGAGCTTCGGCTGACATGCCATAGTACTTTATGGCACTATCTGACGGCATATATTGATCTGTTAAAACCCGCTCTCCAGCCTCATTGTCATAGAAGAAACGAATTCTGGAAAATACAACGCCTTGATTCTCATTCTTATTGACGAAATCCATATTATCCCTAATACAATCCGGCGTTAATAAGTCGTCTCCGGCAATTGTCTTAATCCATGAGCCATTGGAATGATTAATTGCGTTGTTCAGGTTCTTTGCCACACCGCCATTCCGTTCACATATAATTATTTCGGCGTGTTCGAACCGGTTTCTATGCGCATTAAGCCATTGATTGCAAATATCAACTGTATTATCTGAAGAACAATCGTCGGAAATAACTAATTCCACATTCGGATAAGATTGGTTATAAATACTATCTAACGTATCTATTATAGTATGACTGGAATTATACGTAATAACGCATACTGAAACCAATGCCAATTCTTTATCCATTAGTTCTCGCTTTTATTATGTTTAATGGCCTCTTTTAGTAATCCGATAATGCCCGTCTTCCGCTCAAGGATAAAAAGAGCATAAGCGCACGAGGCGATTGTAATTGCCGCGCAAATCCAATACTTTATCGAGGCAGATAACAACAGTATTGTTGCAAGTGCCAGAAGAACCGTTGTGAACTGCAGAAGATAGGATGAATTGAACTCCTTTGAGAAGGAAAAGCCATAACGCCTGGCCGCAATGCAGTAAACCAGTATTGTATAAATGACATATTCACAGGTGAACGCAATACCCAATCCGGTTAAACCGCCCAGTTTATATCCAAAGACACTTAACGCCAAATAGATCAAGTTAGCAATTACTTCTGTTGTAATATACAGCTTTGATTCTGCCTTCGCTATGAACTGGTATGCAATGAGCCAAGACGCCATTCGGAGCATCATGCCCGGACAGCACCATAAAATAAAAGGGCCGGCTTCAAGAAACTGGTCCGAATACAGAATCTTTATTATTACCGGCATCAGCAGGATACAACCGCAAAGAAGCGGCGCAAGTATCTGGCTAGCAATCTCTCCCTGCTGACTTACTATCTTTCTACATTCATCGTTATCCTTGTTCGCTGCGGCCAGGCGCGGGTAGTAATCGGTCCCGATAGCGGTGAACACCATTCCCACGTAAGTATTTATGATCACAAATCCGGCCTGGAACAAACCGACGGATTCCGTTCCCCCGTTATGCATGATAAAACTCCTGATGGCATAGGCAACGGCGGTAGACAGAATTCCACTTGCACTCATCGCGATCCCCATCTTTACCATCATCTTCCCGTTTGTCAAGGTTTCTTTGGCCGAAAGTTCCGCTTTTGGAATCTTCACTTTTTTGGAGATGAGCCAGGTAATAAGCAAACCGATAGCCGAATTGAGAATAAGTGTAGGCACAATACCCTTGATACCGAGGATATAGTAAAGTGGAACCGATACTATCAATCCTGCAGTCGCCCCTATGGCCGATGCCCGTGCAAGGTCCTTTAACCTCCTGAGCCCCTGGAGAACTACACGCTGGCCCGAAGCCAGTTGATCCAGAAGAAGAATGCAGGACAAAACAATAAAGGGAACAGTATAATCATAGCTGCCAAAAGTGGTTTTGCTGAGCACAGGAGACAAAACCATCACCACAACCATTCCAAGTAAACCGGTAATCCAAACCAGACGCCTCAAAGTGGTAACGGTTCTGCTAATCCTTTCAGCATTCCCGGTACCATTCGCCTCAGAAACGTCTCTTACGGCACTTCCGGAAAGCCCTAAAGACGTGATACTCTGTATAAACTGTAACGTGGAAACATACAGTCCTTGTATGCCCATGCCAGCCGTACCCAGAAGCACGGCCACAAACTTGCTCCGGATTACATTAACGATAATCTGGTAAACTTGGACCCCCCCAAACAACGTTGTCGCCTTGAAGATGTCCTTATAAGAGCGCGTCTCTTCGGTTTTCGTATCCGTGGAAGACACTATGAGTGGAAACTGTTGATTATTGATACTACTTCAAAGGCTTCTTCCAAAGTAAAGCTTGGGCCAATTGGAATACTGAGTTCCTCCACGGCAATCTTCTCCGTGACCGGAAGGCTCAAATGGCCGTACTCCTTATAACACTCCTGCTTGTGCGGCGGAATGGGATAGTGAATTAGCGTGCCGATGCCCTTATCTTTCAGATACGCCTGCAGTTCGTCGCGCCGGGGGCTCAAAATCGGGAACAAATGATACACGTTCTGTGTATCCGGAAGCCGCTCCGGCAATGTCACCAACGGATTGGAAATATGCTCATAATAGTACTTGGCAATGGCCTGCCGATGAGCATTATCCTCATCCAGATACCTAAGCTTCACATCCAAAACTGCAGCCTGGATCTCATCCAACCTACTATTTCGGCCAGTGTATGTGAATACGTATTTCTTCTGGCTCCCGTAATTGGCAAGGGCACGGACAGCTTCGGCCAAATCGGGGTCATTGGTGGTTACCGCTCCTCCGTCGCCCAGGGCACCCAGATTCTTCCCGGGATAGAAACTATGCCCTGCCGCATCGCCGATTGAGCCAGTCCTGCGGCCGTCCGGAACACGGCATCCATGAGCCTGGGCGTTATCCTCAATCAGTTTCAATCCGTATTTCATACAGAGTGCGCCTATCTTCTCGGTATAAGCGTTCCTGCCATAGAGGTGAACGATGGCAATGGCCTTGGTTTTCTCTGTGATGGCCTCCTCAATCCGCTCATCGTCAATCTCCAGAGTATCGGCCCGGGGCTCTACCAAAACGGGCTTCAACCCATTCTCCGTAATGGCCAGGATTGTTGCGATGTAGGTATTAGCCGGCACTATCACCTCGTCGCCAGGCTTCATCACGCCCAGTTCGACATATGCCCGGAATATCCAGATCAGTGCATCAAGACCGTTAGCGCAGCCGATGCAATACTTCGTGCCGATATAATCGGAATAATCAGCCTCAAATCTGACATTCTCTTCACCCTGCAGATACCAGCCGCTTTCTACGACCTTGGCAACCGCTTCTTGGATTTCTTCTCCATGAAGGGCGGTGACATCTTTCAGGGATAAAAAAGGAATCATATTTTCCTTACAAATCGAGCGGGATTGCCATACCAAAGTTCTCCGGAGGGAATATCCTTTGTCACAACAGATCCGGCCCCAACCATGGCGTTCTCCCCAATGGTAATTCCAGGAAGAATCGTTGCATTTGCACCAATGGAAGCACCTTTTTTTACCAAAGTCCTTAACAACTTAAAAGAATGATTCTTGGACCTAGGAAATAGGTCATTGGTAAAAGTTACATTAGGGCCGATACAAACATTATCCTCAATCTCGACGCCATCCCACAATTGGACTCCGGACTTTATAGTAACATTATTACCGATCTTTACATCGTTCTCCACGAGAACATTGGCGCAGATGTTACAATTATTCCCAATTACGGCATCCTTGAAGATAACACAGAATTGCCAAATATGGGTATCTTCTCCAATGCTGGATGACTGACAGTCCGCCAATGGATGAATCGTAGCCATTTACACTCCTTTAAACTTCAGAAACTCCTCATAATCCCGGATATAATCATCGGCATCATACAGTTCCGAAGCCAAAACCATACAAACGGCACCGGAAGAGAAATCGTCCAGATCCCTCCAGATGCCCGGAGAGACCAGAAGCCCTTGATAAGAACGGTTCAGAAAGAAAGACTCCTTGTTGCGCCCGTCATCCAGCGTAACCCGGAATGAACCGCTAGCGGCAATGATAAGCTGGTAGAGCTTCTTGTGGGCGTGTGCACCCCGGGTAGCGCCACCGGGGACATCATACAACCAGTAAACCCGCTTGATATCGAATGGAATATGTCGATTCTCCTCGATAAAAGACAGATTCCCCCGTTCGTCCGGAAATACGGGAAGGTTAATTAGTTTACAATCTGAAAGTGTCATTACAACTGATTCCTAAGCCTCCTCAATCCGGCAATCGGCCAGCGCGTTCTCCGTTTCGATTATTTGAACAGAAAGTCCAGATTCACCACAAGGCCCAGCGAAGCGCTGAGGGCGAAGGCCGGGGAGATGCCGGACACGGCAAAGACCGAGGGCGTGAAGGCCGTGGCCTTGAA
>Ga0310690_10004442_pt1 | contig 19898 bp, 17 predicted proteins | sample AusTroGonzalo_MG_2_FD_207661 | JGI IMG/M metagenome (GOLD analysis project Ga0310690, IMG submission 207661) | Bovine rumen microbial communities from tropical cattle in Woodstock, Queensland, Australia - Gonzalo_04 (v2) (version 2) | ecosystem: Host-associated > Mammals > Digestive system >...
AAGAGTGTCCACCATGTCTTCCCAATGGTAGACGGTTTGTCCAAAATTGGCTGAAAGGGTGTCGTAGTGGGGACAGTGATAGGTTGCCGCTCCAATTCCCACCGTTGGTTGTTTATGGAAATACATGATTTGAGCCATTGCGATGGCGACACAACCCGCTGAGACATGGTGACAAGGACCATTCTCGTCCATAGGACACGCTTCGTTATGGAAGCATCCCTGGCCCCAACAGGAGGTTAGCAAAGGTTCAACCGAAGTTTGTCTTCTCGTAGGTGCTTTTCTTTGCTCGGGATGCGATATGAGATGGTCGGTGCGCTCGTTGTAAAGGTTGAGCCAATAGGAGATATGGTCAGGGAGCGCGTTGCTGAGTGGCATATTGGACACGAGCGAATAGGCGAGTATGTCGCCTAATGCGGAGACGATGACGAAGCCTTGAGGCTTGATGGAAAACACATAAAGGTTGGCTTGGTCGGCTGGCTTGCTGTTAATTACTTCGTTTAAGTTTAAAGAGGGGCTTTGCAGTCTTGTGTTTTCTTGAAGAAAACTCTCGGCAAATGAATAAGCCATCCTTTCGTCAATCCGCACTTGCGCATGGAGTTGAGCGAAAAGCAATACGAATACTATAACAAAAATTCTTTTCATTGTGATTACACACTGCAAAAATACAATTTTTGACGATACAGAACTATTTAAAAATTAAATAGAAAGCCTCCGTTTTCAAAGGCTTTCTCCTTGGTTAGAGGGTGAGGCCTCGCTCTACTCCCTCTATAGTTTTTACTGCAACAACTGCAACAAACTGCAACAAAAACTTTTTTTCGGGTCAAATCCTTGCCAAATCCAGTTTTTTTGTTTATTTTTGCAGACGCAAAAACAAAGCACGAATGAGCTACGTTCATCCTCGTAACTATCTGTGTTTCTGCATAATAATGAGCATAGATAGACTTGCCTCCTGTCGAAACACGACAACTCATTCATTTCCAATACTTTAAAGCAAGAAAAACCATAGCAACTCTATAGCAACGCTATACCAAGCCTATACCTACTCTATGGCTCCTTTCTGGCAACTATGAGGTAACTTTGAGGTAACTTTGAGATTCCTCTGAGATACCGCTCTAACAGCCTCTTCGAAACAGATAGCAACCACCAAAATGACCGCGTTTGAATCAAAAAAAATCCGGAATTTCCAAATCTGCTATAGTTGTTGCAGTTGTTGCAGTTGCAGTTAAAAATACAGAGAGAAAAAGGAAGCCTCCGTTTCCGAAGGCTTCCTTTTCAATTTAGGTGTGAGACCAATTACTTGGCTCTTTCCTCTTCGATGGCAGCCTGGGCTGCAGCCAGACGTGCGACGGGCACGCGGAACGGCGAGCAGCTCACATAGTTCAAGCCGGCCTTGTAGAAGAAGTGGACTGATGCGGGGTCACCACCGTGCTCACCGCAAACACCGCACTTCAGGTTGTTGCGGGTGCTGCGACCACGCTCCACGCCGAGCTTCACCAGCTGACCGACACCTTCTTGGTCGAGGGTGTTGAACGGGTCGGCAGGGATGATCTTCTCTTCGATGTAGTCCTTCACGATGGCGTTCACGTCGTCGCGGCTGAAGCCGAAGGTCATCTGGGTGAGGTCGTTGGTGCCGAAGCTGAAGAATTCAGCGACGCTGGCAATCTTGTCGGCCACGAGGGTAGCTCTCGGGATTTCAATCATGGTACCGTACATGTAGTTGATTGTGACACCGAACTTGGCTTCCACTTCAGTCTTCACGCGGTTGGCGATGGCCTTCTGGTGCTCAAGCTCCTTCACGTTGATGGTCAGCGGGACCATGATTTCCAGATGCGGGTCGAAGCCTTCGGTCATCAATTCAGCGGTGGCCTGGAACAGGGCGCGGAACTGGGTCTCGGTGATTTCGGGATAGACGATACCAAGACGCACGCCACGCAGACCCATCATCGGGTTCACCTCGTTGAGGGCGTCGATGCGCTTCTTGATTTCCTCGAAGCTGATGCCACGCTCGGCGGCAAGGGCTTTCTGCTTCTCTTCGGTATGCGGCACGAACTCATGCAAGGGCGGGTCCATCAGACGGAAGGTCAACGGCTTGCCGTTCAAAACCTTCAGCGTACCCTTGGCGGCGTTCTTGATGTAAGGCTCAAGCTCGTTCAGGGCAGCGATACGCTCCTCGGTGGTGTTGGCCAGAATCATGTTGCGCAGCTTGGCCAGCGGCTCTTCGCTGTTCTTGCCGTAGAACATGTGCTCGATACGGAACAGACCGATACCCTCGGCGCCGAAGTTGACGGCGTTCTGGGCATCTTCCGGGTTGTCGGCGTTGGTGCGGACACCCATCTTGCGGTATTTGTCAACCAAAGCCATAAATTGCTGGAACAGCGGGTTCTCGGTGGCGTTGATCATACCGACGGGCTCGGCATAGACCCAACCCTTTGAACCGTTGAGGCTGATGGTGTCACCTTCCTTGAACTGTTGGTCACCAATCTTCACGAGACCCTTCTCGAGGTCGATCTTCACGGCGTCGCAGCCCACGATGCAGCACTTGCCCCAGCCACGGGCCACGAGGGCGGCGTGTGAGGTCATACCGCCACGGGCGGTCAGGATACCGTCGGCAGCGCGCATGCCTTCGACGTCTTCGGGGTTGGTTTCCTCACGGACCAGGATGTTGGCCACCTTGGCAGCGCGGTATTCCTTGGCCTTCTCGCTAGTGAGGGCGATCTTACCGACAGCGCCACCAGGACCTGCGGGCAGACCCTTGGCGATGACGGTGTGCTTCTTCTCGTCAGCAGCGTCGAGGATGGGGTGGAGCAGCTCGTCGAGTTGCTCGGGGGTGAGGCGCATGACGACTTCCTTCTCGTCGATGAGGCCTTCCTTCAGCATATCGAGGGCCATCGTCAGAGCGGCAACGCCAGTGCGCTTGCCGACGCGGCACTGCAGCATGTAGAGCTTGCCATCCTGGATGGTGAACTCGATGTCGAGCATGTCGTGATAGTTCTCTTCAAGGATGCGGCGCACCTCGCAGAGTTCCTTATAAGTCTCAGGCATCAGCTCCTGCATCGACTGCATGTGCTTGTTCTGCTCGTTCTTGGTGTCGTCGTTCAACGGGTTGGGAGTACGAATACCGGCAACGACGTCTTCGCCTTGGGCGTTGATGAGCCATTCGCCGTAGAACTGGTTGTCGCCAGTGGCGGGGTTACGGGTGAAAGCCACACCGGTAGCGGATCCTTCGCCCATGTTGCCGAACACCATGGTCTGCACGTTGACGGCAGTGCCCCAGTCGTCCGGAATACCTTCGATGCGACGGTAGGAGATGGCCTTCTTGCCGTTCCAGCTCTTGAACACGGCCTTGATGCCGCCTTCCAGTTGGGCCTCAGCGTCATCCGGGAACTCAGTGCCGAGCACTTCCTTGATGCGGACCTTGAAGTCCTCAGCCAGCTGCTGCAGCTCTTCAGCCTTCAGCTCGGTGTCGCTCTTGTAACCCATCTTCTCCTTGTAGGCGTCCAGCATGTCATCCAACTGCTTGCGGATGCTCTTGCCGTCGGCGGGCTCGATGCCCTCGGCCTTCTCCATGACGACGTCGGCGTACATCATGATCAGACGGCGGTAGCTGTCATACACGAAACGGGGATTGTTGGTCTTCTTGATCAAGCCAGGGATGGTCTTCGAGCAGAGACCGATATTCAGCACGGTGTCCATCATGCCAGGCATTGACTTACGCGCGCCGGAACGGCAGCTGACGAGCAGCGGGTTCTCGGGGTCGCCGTATTTCATGCCCATGATGTTTTCCATGTTCTTCATACCAGCGTGGACTTCATCCATCAGGCCGGCAGGAAGTTGGCAGTTGTTCTGATAGTAAGCGGTGCAGCACTCGGTGGTGATGGTCAGACCAGCGGGTACGGGCAACTTGAGCAGGCACATTTCAGCAAGGTTAGCACCCTTGCCGCCCAGCTCGTTCTTCATCGATGCATTACCTTCAGCGGTCTTGCCACCAAAGGTATAAACGTACTTTGTCATTGTTTTAGATTGATTATTACTGATTTAACTTGATTTCAAGCAAAAAATTAAGGTGCAAAGATAATGATTTCTTAGAAACGATAAGCAGAGAATGGGAATTTTTAAGCACCAAAATTCTATAATCCGCTGATTTTCGTTTTCGTATATCCTTTTTGAGTCAAGAGGTTCAATACTTTCTCGCGGAAATCGCCTTGAAGCAGGATTTCTCCGTCCTTGACGCTGCCTCCCACGCCGCAAGCCGATTTCAAGTCTTTCCCCAAGACCGCCAAGTCGTAATCCGATCCGACAAAACCGGTGACAAGGGTCACCTTCTTTCCGCCACGCTGTTTCTTGTCCAGCATGATGCGCAGGTTCTGTTTGGACGGTTCCAAGGTTGCGGTTTCTTCCTCTCCGTAATCGAAAACGTAATTTGGATTGGTGGAATAGACAACGCCGTTATTGTCACTTTTGTGTTTCATGATACTTCAACTGGTTATGAATCATTCTGTTATTGTATTCACTAAAGTAATGATGCAACTTTTCAAACACATCGGGGCATTGCAAACGGCCATACAGATTATCGTTGAGGAGTGAATCGAGGTGGGGTTTGTAGATGCCGTAAGGCTGTTTTCCATCGCCTTGTACTAGATAGGTGCCGTCGCTATACTGGAAGATGTGGTTGAAATAGCTGACAAAAACCTGTTCGGTACTGTCGCTGAACAGATTGCGGCCAAAACTGAACAAGGTGTCGTTGATTCGTAAGGCGGATAAAATGGATGGGCCAAGGTCGATTTGCTGCGCGATTTCGTCGCAACGGTTGGGGCTGATGTGTTGTGGCCAATAGAACGCCACCGGAATAGCATACATGCCCCAGATGTTGGTGTATTCCAATTGGAAATGCTCGCTGTTCGAAAAGTCGGAGGTAATGACAAAAAGGGTGTTGTCGAACCAGGGCATCTGTGATGCGGTACGGAAAAAGTCCCTCAAGGCACAATCGCTGTAATAGACTGTCTTCTCGAATCCGGTCCAGAAATAGCTTTCTTCGGGGAAGACAAAGTCTTTCGGTACCTTATAAGGATAGCGTGACGACAGCATATAGATGCTGGTGGCAAAAGGCCCGTGGATACGGTTGAGGGCGTGTGCGGCATACTGCAGGAAGGGACCGTCGTGTATGCCCCATTGTCCGTCGTAGTCCTTATCGTCGTCGTATTCGATGCGTCCGAAGTAGTTTTTGAATCCTGCGCGGCGGGAGAATTGGTCAAACCCCATGATGCCATTGCTGCCTCCGTGCATGAAGATGGTGTTGTAGCCATTGGCTAACAGATATTGTGCAAAGGCATCAAAGTCGTTGTCGGCGTATTGGGAGTTGTTGAAATCATCCGCCATCAGCGAGGGGATGCTGGCTAACAGAGCCGGCAGGGCTTCAGTACTGCGACGGCTGTTTGACCGTCCGTCGAAAGTGAGGCTTTTCGCCAACAGCGAGTCTAAAAAAGGAGTGAGCTGGAAACGATGCACGGGATTGTAGTATCCAATCATTTCCTGACCAATACCTTTCATGATGATGACGACGACGTTGTTGGGCAGGCTGTCGGTGCATAAAGAATCGGGTGTGATGAAGCGGTCGGCCTTTAAATCATAGTGAATGAACCGGTCGCTGTTTTCTATAGGCGTCTGTTGGTCGGCTATGGGAGCCTCGTGGCTGCTGAGGATACAGAATGGGGTGTTGAGCAGTATGGGTATGTTTTGCGGATTGGTGAAACGCATGGTCAGGTTCATGTTTATCTTTCCAGTTTTCAGCTCGTTGCGCCAGGCAAAGAGCGACAAGGCCAACATGAGGACCAGACTGACCACTTGCCGTAATTGCCATCTCTTTACAATTTGTTTTTCGTCTTCCTTGAGTTGTGTGTGTTTTGCCACGACGTCGATGATTAAGATGAACAAAACAAAGATGACCAGCAAATACCAATGGTCAAACAGCACCTGCCTGATGGTGCCCCATGAGACTTCATCCGACGCGATCACCAACTTCATGAAACTGACGCTGAGATGCCGCCCGAAGAATCGGAAGGCGACAATATCGATGAAATTGAGCAGGATGGCAGCCGCATTGGTGATTATGTAGATGAAATCGAAAAAGTGTTGTTGGAAGCTGTTGAATATCTTCTTTGAGGGGAAACAATAATAAAGGATAAGGGGCAAGTTGAGCACCACAGTGACGGCCCAATCGAATCTCATGCCGTAGATGGAGAGGAACAAGGCCTCGCTTAAGGAGGTGTGGTGAAAGAATTGCAGGTTGAACAAATAGAGCAGACCTCGGCTGAGACTGAGCGCCAACAGGCTTGCCAACAGTCTGTAAGCAAGCAATATAGGCGGCGACGACAGCCATTCCTCTCTAAGTTTCTTTCGTTCCTGATAGTTCATTCGTCTCATTATTGGGGCGCAAATGTAGAGAAAAAAGTTCTATTTTTGCGGAAAATTCTGACAATATGATTCAACGCACAGTGCTCCTTCTGCTTTTCATCTCTGCCTTTTTCAACCTACAGGCGCAAGACACCTATCCGAAATACGGCAATCCTTTGGACATCCCGATGCACCTCTCGGCCACTTTTGGTGAACTCCGTCCCAATCATATCCATGCGGGGCTCGACATCAAAACCCAAGGTGTGGAAGGTAAGAAGGTTTACGCCATCGCTGATGGCTACGTCAGCCGTATCGGCGTGTCGCCCTACGGTTATGGCTATGTGTTGTATATCACACATAATGATGGATATACCAGCGTGTATGCCCACCTGCAACGCTTCTCGAGCGAGATTGCAAAATACGTGAAGGAGTTTCAATACAAACAAAAGAAGTTTCCAGCACAGATTTACCCCGACAAGGACAAGTTTCCTGTCAAGCGGGGTGACCTGATTGGCTATTCAGGCAACTCGGGTGGCTCAGGCGGACCGCATCTGCACTTCGAAATCAGGCACACGGTGAGTGAGAAACCGGTCAATCCGATGTTTTTCGGCTATAAGATTGAGGATAAGGTGAAGCCTTTGATTCAGGGCGTTTCGGTCTATCCTTTGGATGAGGAGTCAACCCTTGAAGGCGGCATCAAGCCTATCTATTTCGATGTGACGGGTGAAAACGGATGTTATAGTTTGAAAGAAAGTAACTTTGTTCACGCCCATGGCGAGATAGCCTTTGGAATCCGGACTTTCGACCAGGTGGGTACATCCACCAATAAGAACGGCCCGTATTTATATGAACTCTATCTGGATGATGTATTGGCTTTCCAACTGGAGGCCGACAGCTTTTCCTATAGCGAGCCGCGTTACGTGAACAGCCTCCTTGACTACCGGCACTACAAGCAGAAGAAATCGAGCTATGTACGCACCGGGACCGACCTCTTCAACAAATTGCTGATGATTGCCAAACGAGACGGTAAGGTCAGGGTGGAAGAGGGAGATACGGTAAATGTCCACTTCAAGATCAGCGACTATGCTGGTAACTTTTCCGATATCAGTTTCAAGCTTGTAGGTACTGCCCCCGTTTTCGTGGAACGTCCCACCCGAATGCGCAGCGAGTATTTTGTGAAAGCCGACGGGACGCTTAACTCACGCATCGAGATTGAGGATTTCTGTGTCACGATGGAACGGGGCACCCTCTTCCGCGATGAGTGGGTACCCACAGGCCAGCGCGATGAAAAAGGCTGCTGCTCACGCATCTATCGTTTTGGCACCGACGAAATGACGACCTTCAAAAACTATACGGTCAGCATCCGTCCCGAGGACAAATGGGTCGACTACGGGAAAAAGATGTTTGTCGCCTATATCGATAGCAAGGGAAAGGTTTCGTCGATAGGTGGAACGATGAAGAACGGACGCTTGGAGACGGAGACACGAAATATGGGTGAGTTTACCATCAAAATCGATTCGATAGCCCCTAAGGTCGTTGCCTCCAATTTCAAGGATGGGCAGTCGGTGAGCAAACTCAAGTCGCTGCGTTTCAAGATTAGCGACGATATGACGGGCATTGAGACTTACGACATCTATCTGGACGGCGTTTGGGTGCTTGGAAAATATGATGCCAAGAACGCCTTGCTGTACTACGAGTTTGACGAGTATATGAAGAAAGGCACCAACAATGTGAAGGTTGTGGTGACTGATGGGGTCGGAAACAGTAAAACCCTTACCGCCAAAGTGGTCTATTAGTACGTCCTCGTTTTTGGGAAAGGCTTTTCGAAGACAGCAGGGAAGGGAGTCTCAAACTCCATGTCCTTGTCTTTGAAGGGGTGATGGAAACAGAGCTTGAAGGCATGCAGGCAGAGGCGTCCCAAGGAGTTGTCGCCGTTGCCGTATTTTACGTCACCCACCACAGGATGTCCAATGTCGGCCATGTGGACGCGGATTTGGTTTTTACGGCCTGTCTGCAGAGTCAATTCGACCAGTGAGTATTTCTTGTTGACTATGAGTGTCTCATAATAAGTCTGTGCAAACTTTCCCCCATTGTCGGTGGGGCTGCTGTAGGTGATGAAAGCCTTGTTGTCTTTCAGCCACGATTCGATGGAGCCGCTTTGCTTCTCCATCTCACCGCACACTACGGCCACATAGCGGCGGTCGTACACGGTCTCTTTCCAGTTTTCCTCAAACCTCAGGGCGATGTCTTTGCTTTTTGCGAAGAGCATCAGACCCGAGGTGTCGCGGTCGAGGCGGTGTATGGTGTGGGCCCTGCAACGTTGTTGGGTGGCGATGAAATATTCGTTCAGGATACCTTGTGCGGTGTCTTTTTCCTTGGTGGGGCTGTTGGTTAGCAAGCCTTCATGTTTGTCGATGACCACGATGTATTTGTCTTCATAGACAATCTTCAGTTTGGGATTTTGGAAGCGTTCCCTTGCTGTGGGCTTGCCGATTTCCACCGTCATCCCTGGCTGCAAAGCAAAGTCGAACTGGGTGGTGCGTTTGCCGTCGACGCTGACGACCTTGTTGGCCAACATCCGTTTCACCTTGTTACGGCTGATGCCGTCCATCTTCTTCATTAGGAAGTCCATGAGCTGCGATTCCTCCGTCACATTGAATTTCAGAGGGTTTTCTTTTGAATGCGGGACTTTTTTATGGTTGTTTTGCATAGACTATTTCGATTTTCAACTGTCAATTGTATTAAAACGGCACGTTGTTGCTGTCTTCGGTGATGTAGGGCTGCATGCTGTCGTCGCCGTTCATCTTTGAGCCGAATACCATGGGGGCGTTGTCGAACTGCTGGTTGGGACCAATGGAGGTGAACTCGCTGTTGTCGAAGCCTTGCTCAAACTCCTCGAAACGGGCGTACTGACCTACGAACCTGAGCTCCACCTCGCCCAACTTACCGTTACGGTGCTTGGCGATGTCGATGATGCTGTATCCCTTGGGCTTGTCTTCTGCATCGGCTTCGTTCTTGTAGTACTCAGGACGGTAGATGAACATCACCATGTCGGCATCCTGCTCGATGGCACCCGATTCGCGCAAGTCGGAGAGGATGGGCTTCTTCGATCCCGGACGCTGCTCCACACTACGGCTCAACTGCGAAAGTGCCAATACGGGAATCTCCAGCTCTTTGGCCAAGCTCTTCAGCGAGCGTGAGATGGTGCTGATTTCTTGCTCGCGGTTGAGCCCCTTGTCGCCGCCCTTGGCGGTCATCAGCTGCAGATAGTCGATGAAGACCATCTGTATGTCGTGCTGTTGTTTCAGTCGTCGGCATTTGGCGCGTAGCTCGAAGACGGAGAGCTGTGGGGTATCGTCGATGAAGATGGGCGCGTCTGTCAGCGGGGTGACTTTGGTGTTCAGTTGTTGCCACTCGTATTCGGCCAGGTCGCCACTGCGCAGCTTGTCGGCTGTGAGCGAGGTCTCTGTCGAGATAAGACGGGTGACCAACTGCACGGATGACATCTCCAACGAGAAGAATGCCACAGGACGGTTGAAGTTGACGGCGGCATTGCGGGCCAAATTGAGGGCGAAAGCGGTCTTACCCATACTAGGACGTGCGGCCAGGATGATGAGGTCGGATTTCTGCCAGCCTTGGGTGATGCGGTCGAGCTCGGTGTAACCCGAAGGCACACCGCGCAGTTTGTCGTCGCTGTTCTTTGCGTTTTGTATCTCCTTGATGGCCTTGCTCACCAAGTCCTGCATCGAGTCGTAGCTACGCCGGAGATTGTTCTCGCTGATTTTGAACAGGTTGTTCTCCGCCTTGTCCAACAAGTCGAAGACGTCGGTGGTGTCTTCAAAGGCATCGTGAATCATCTCGGAAGAAATCAGAATCAGCTGGCGCTGTATGTGCTTCTGCATGATGATACGGGCGTGGTATTCGACGTTGGCTGCCGAAACCACACGGTTGGTGAGCCTCGAGATATAGTAGGCGCCGCCCACCATCTCCAACTCGCCGCGTTGCTTCAGCTCGTTGGTGACGGTCAGGATATCGATGGGCTCCGATTTGCCGAAGAGGTCTTTGATGGCCGAGAAGATTTTCTGGTGCTTGTCGAGATAGAACGCCTCGGGGGTGAGGATGTCGATGACCTCGTTGACGGCTTCTTTCTCCAGAAGGAGGGCACCGAGTACCACCTCTTCCAGGTCGGTGGCTTGTGGAGGGATGCGCCCTTGGCTGGCAAAGATTTGCTCTGGGGTCATTACGTTGCGTCGTGCGGTGTCGCCAAAGGGACGACGTGCTATAGTGGTGTCAGTTGGCATTTCAATTGTTTTGAGAGGGCAAAAGTACAAAGAATAATCTGACCCTAAATGAAAGCCTTGAAGAAGTTATCAACTACTTGAAAAACTGTTGATAAGTTTTTGCAACCATCTCATTTTCAGCTATGAGGTCTTCCTTGGCCTGTTGATAACTTATCAGGTCGTTGCTGGTCGCCTCAAGCAATATCCGGCTGTGTTCAAACAACTTGCAGTCCGGAAAAAGGGCTTCCGTAAGCCTTTGTAGAGTGAGCCCGCGTTTGAGGGCAGGATGGTAGAAATGGGCGCTCTGAAGTACCTCGAAGAGGTTGAAAACTTTGTAGCCCACCTCACGGTTTTGGACGATTTCGTGGCGCAACAGGGTGGTGCTGAGGTTTTGTGGTGTGAAGCACACGATCATTTCATAACGGGACAGTTTTTCAATCAGCAGGCCGATGGCGTCTTTCCATGATGCGTGGTTCTCAAAGCAGTCCCATACAAAAGCCCCTTCGGGTTCGTGTTCGCCTTGTAAGGCGAAAGCCAGAATCATCTCGTCGTAAGGCTTTGTGCCGTCCATTTCAGGTACAGCGGGACGATACAGGAGCAGATTCAAGTAGGCAATGGACCTTGGTTTGGGAGTCGGTGCTAATGAATAAAGTGTCTTGTAGTCAATGTAATACGAGTTGGTCTCCAAGGCCTCTATCTGATGGGCTTCCTCTGCATCAGGGTCGAGCTGCTGCAACATCTTTTGGTTGGTATTTACGCCGTTGAAGTAACTATTAAATAAGGTGTCGTCGTCCAGCGCTGTGGTGAATAGGAAACTGTTCTTGGGGATGAGCTTCCAGCAATGTCCTTGAAAGTCGCAGGGGTAGGGGTTATTACATTGCGTCCCAATGTTGACTATTGGAGAGTGGGGTAGGGCTACCACGTTTTTCAACCGTTCTACATTCTTTGCCACAAAGGCTTCGCGTTCTTTCACAAACTCCATCACCGACTCCGTCTTGAACAGTTGATGCACGTCAATGGGACCCTGTTTTTCATATTCGCCGTTGAGGTACATCAGCCTGAAGTCGCTCAAAGGCACTCCGCAGCCGTGCAGCACGTAGTATTGCAGCGCAGCATCATTATAATAGGTGTCGCTGAGGCGTAACGAGCTCTTCACCTCGATAGCCAGCCAACGGTCTCCGTTGCGGACCAACATATCCAGCATAATGAGCGTGTCATTGTATTGAAAGACGGCTTCATACATCACGTTCACTTCAGGCTTGCTGAGGTTTTCCCAGGTCTCTTTTACTTTCTTGGGAAACTGCGAGGGCGAGTTGGGCGACATATCGATGCCGTCGGGATAGACCTTATGGGCCAGAATGCCGACATCGGTGCCGCGCTGGAACTTGGCCCTTTGTTCAAAGCTCAGCTTGTCGCGCAGGTAGGGGTGCTTCTTTTGCATATACAGCGCCTTTTCGCACTGCAACCCTTTGATATAGGTTGATTTCGAGAGGATGTGCATGGGTCAGTTGGTGTAATCCACTTGGTCGTCTTGGATGAGGGGCAGGTAGTTATAGCGGCGCATCAGCTGAGCGACGGCCAGCACGTCTTTCTGGCAATAGGTCTGAATGCGGCGCAAGTCGTTCTCCTCCCAATACACATGCCCCACCTCGCTGCCGTTGATGTCGTCTTTGGGAGTGGGGACGTCCAAGACGGCACAAAGCAATTCTAAAGAGGTGTAGCTTTTATAGTCGCCGAATTTCCACAGCTCCATCGTGTCGATAAACTGGGTCTCCCAAGGCTTCTTACCAGCTACTTGAAGGATTCTTGGGATTTCTATGCCGTTGATGAGCATACGGCGGGCGATAAAGGGGAAGTCGAATTCCTTGCCGTTGTGGGCGCAGAGTTGGGCATCGAAAGTATTGTAATACCGGTCGAGCATGGAGGCAAACTCCTTAAGCAGGGCTTTTTCGTCGTGGTCGCAGAACGACTTCAGACGGAAGCGATTGCCGTTGAAGAAACCGACTGAGATACAGACGATTTTGCCGAACTCAGCAAAGATGGCAGCACGTTCATACAGGCTCTCGGGTGTGGCTTCCTCGTCGCCTTTCTTAATCAGTTCGGCCTTTTTGTCCCATAGCCTTTGCATCCGCTCGCTCATACGGTCGTAGGACTTTTCTTGCGAGACGGTCTCGATGTCGAGGAATAATATTTTGGAGAAGTCGAGCATATCGTTATCTGATTTCATCAAAGACCTCGTATTTTCCAGTCGGCTCAACCGCCTTAATCTTCATGTCCGTTATATAAGAATAAGGTGTCCCTTCGCCACAGAGTAGGGTGAAACGGTCCAGGTCTTTCTCCTCGCCTTCGGCCTCGATATGGACGCTGCCGTCGGCGCGGTCGTTCTCCACATAACCGACCACATTGCATTGCAAACCGTAGCGGTGTACGTAGCGACGGAAGCCCACGTTGAACACCCGCCCGTAGATTCTTATGTCGTAGGCTTTCTTCATAGGGCAAACTTGATACCTGGGACTATCACTTTTTCTTCACGTAATCTCTCATTTTGGCTCTGCCCCAGATGAGTTCCATGATTTTGAGGGACTCATGGACGCTCATGTTGCCTCGGGCTTCGAGGTTGCGCTGGATGAAGACGCAGTCGCTCATCTCGGCGTTGTCACAGACGATGTCGCGGGCCAGGGCGTCGCAGCTGGGGGCGCCGCAAATGCCGCAGTCGGTCTGGGGCAGACGGGCACGGTATTCGTCAATCTTCTTCATCTTCTCCAAGGCGACGGCGATGTTGTCGTCGAGGACGAGCATCGAACGTGGGTTGATGTCGCCCACTTTCATGTGGCGCATCAGGTAGTTGCTCTCTTCTTCCAGCTCGTGGTCTCTGGTCTGCTCGCCCTTGCGCTCACGGTCGGCAATCTTGCGGGCACGACCGAACACACGCTCACAGATGAGGAAACGGTTGTCGCAAGTCAGGATGCCACCCGGGCAGCTCTGGTCGCAGGCACGCAGCTCGAGGAAGTCGACGTCTTCAATCTCTTCGTTCTCGACCTTTTCAAGGAACTCGATGACGTTATGAATCTCGTCAATGGAGTAGGAGTGCTGTGCCGATGACAGGCGGCGTTCGCCATTGGTCAATGAGGTCAGCACGCCGTCAGCCGAGAGTTGTGAGACAGGGAGCTTCTGCTCCTTGTAGCCGTGTCCCTGTTTCTTGATTTCCTTATAAACGCGGTTGTATAATGAATCCATGTTAATCACCCCGTCCACCAGCGACTTCTCTTCGCCAACTGGGTTTTTCACGGCTGCAATTTTCGCCGCACAGGGGGTGATATAGAAAATGCCTATCTGATCGTCTTTCAGTTCCAACTCGGCTTTTATCTTGCGGCGGATATACATTGCCGTGATGTCGATGGGAGCCCTCAGGGGGATGAGGTTCTCGGTCAGGCCGGGGAACTTCACCTGGATGAGGCGCACGATGGCCGGACAGAAGGTTGAAATAAGCGGTCGGATGTCAGGATTCTCGGCGGCGTATTTGTTTTTGGCCGCTGTGTATATGGGTATGGATGACTCCGCTTCGATGATGTGGGTGAACCCCAGTTCCTTCAGGATGCCGTAGATGCGCGACACGGTGATTTCGTTGGGGAACTGCCCGAAGAAGACCGCCGGGATGAGGGCCACACGCACGGGATAGTTGAAGATGGACTCGAAGTCGTCTTGCTCGATATAGATGGATCGGGTAGGGCACACCTTGAAGCAGTTGCCGCAGTCGACGCAGCGGTCGGGTATGAGGACGGCTTTGCCATCGCGAACGCGCAAAGCTTCTGTGGGACAGCTCTTCATGCAGCGCGAGCAGCCGATGCAGGTGTCTTCGTCAATTTTCAAAGCGTGAAAAAACGGAGTCTTTTCCATAGTTGTCAGTTTTTATATTATACAAAATTCACTTCCATCTCCACAGTCGTGCCGACGCCGACGGTGGATTGGACGTTGAGTTTGTCGACGTTCTTCTGGATGTTAGGCAGACCCATGCCGGCGCCGAAGCCCATGTTACGGACCTCGGGTGAGGCAGTGGAGTGGCCTTCCTGCATGGCCCAGTCGATGTCGGGGATGCCAGGTCCGGTGTCGACCACCTTTAGGGTGATTTTGTCGGGCTCGATGTCGGCATAGATAGTTCCGCCGTAAGCGTGGGCGATGGCGTTCACTTCGGCCTCGTAAAGGGCCACCACAACGCGCTTGACGATGCTGGGACTAATGTTGAGCTGCTTCAAGGTCTTCTTGATGGCGCTCGATGCGGCTCCGGCGTTCACAAAGTCCGCTTCATATACTTGGTATTCTAAATGCATGGCATAGCGTTTTAGTTTGACATCAGAAAATGGGTTGCATACCCGCCTTGAAGAGCAGTCCGCAGGCCTTGAACATGGAGAAGTCGCTTTCCATGACCACCATGCCCTCGTCCTCGGCTTCTTCAATCATTTCCTCGGAGGCTTTCTTGCGCCTGACGAGGACGATGATGTCCAAGTTGCCCATCTCGCAGGTACGTATGGTCTGCATATTGCAGAGTCCGGTCAAAATAACGGGGTTGTAGTCGCCCAAGGTGAGCACATCGCTCATCAGATCAGAGGCGAAAGCGGTCTCGTGTTCCTCATCCAGGCGGTCTTGGCCGCAAAGCACCTTGGCGTTCAAAAGTTCAGATATTTCTCTGAGTTTCATCGTATTTAATCATTATAATGTATTTCTTCCAAATTCTCCTGAATCATCTCTTTCAGGTATTTCATGATGCTGACATCCGTCATCGGCATTCCGTCGAGGGCTTCTTTGATTTCATCGGTGTCGAAGACAAACTCGCCGTCGTCGGTGATGTGCTTGTAGATGAAATGGATGTCCTCGTGGGCCGAAAACAGCATCACCAATGAGCCAGCCAGGTCGCCCATGGGCGGACGGTCGAGGTGGTCGTGCTGAAACCAGAAGTTCAGCTCGGTGCCAACGCCCACTTCGCTCTCAATCTTCATGCCGCCACCGGCGTTCTCGGTGTTCATCTTGATGAGGGGCAGACCCAATCCCACTTTACGTGTGGTGCGTGAGGTGGTCCAGGGGTCAGTCACCTTGGCTAAAAACTCGGGAGTCATGCCCTTGCCGTTGTCCTTGATGGTGAAGGCGTAGATGTTGTCTTTCAGGCTGTCCTTGATGGTCAGTTCAACGAGGGTCGAGTTGGCCGCCGTCGAGTTTTCCATCAGGTCATATACGTGCATTGATAGTTCTTTCATAGTCGTTTATCCGTAAAGGAGTTGTAGTTTTTCCTTGGGTTCGGTGTCGATGTAGCGTCCATCCTCGCCGTGCAGGGTCTTGCGGAATTCGTCGAAGGTCTTGTCGTACATATGGAGCACGCAATGTACCTCGCCGATGATGTGCAGGAAGTGGGCGTCACTGCTCTTGGTGAAGGTGAATTTCTTCAGGTAGGCGTATTTCTTCAGAAAGTCGGGCTTGGTGACGTGCTTGGAGATTTCGAGGGCGTCCGCCTTGATGTCGGGCGGGACGAAGCCCAGTTGACTCACCAAGCTGCTGGCGGGTTTGTTGACATGGGCAGGGACAAACAGCCCTCCGATGCCATGAACCACGTCATACAGCTCGTCAAGGTCAGCATCAAGTGCCGACCATAGCAGCCATTCCTCATCGCCCACTACCTCTTCATTCTCGTCCACGATGAGCTGGTAGCCAAACTTCTCCTCATCCAAGGGGATGTGGGGGAGATGCTCGTCGAGGTATTCCTGGAACTTATCCAACTGCTCGTCAGTCTCAAAGTAAGCGAGGGCATGGGCCTCTTCCTGGGTGGTGATTTCGACACCGCCGATGACGAGGATGCCGTTTTCGCGCCCAATTTTCTGTGTCACTTTCACCTGACGAGTGGTGTTGTGGTCGCAGATTGCGATGACATCCAAATGGAGCTTCTTGGCCTGCTCGATGATGGCCGAGGGACTCATATAGAGGTCGCCGCACGGCGAAAGCACCGTGTGCATGTGGAGGTCGGCCCTATACGAGTTAAGTTCCATTAATGAAGCAAGTTATAAACCAATCCGGCTATTTCGTAGGTCGGCAGGTTGGTCTGCAGGATAGGCAGGTCCTCGTCGTTGCTCTGCTCGATAGTCTCGTCGTTGGGCATGAGGTTTTTCACGAGGATGATGCACGACATCTCTTTCAGCGAGGCCACTGCCATCACGTTCTTATGGGTCTGGAGCGTAATCCAGATGTTGCCTTCCATGGCGTTGCCCATCACGTCGCTCAAAAGGTCGGAGATGTAGCAGCCATCTATTTCTCTGTCAAGGCCTTTCTCGCCCGAGAGGACCTTCAAGTTGAGTTTTTCAACCAATTCTTGTACTTTCATTGTCTTATGTGGTTTGATTTGATTTCTTGATAGGATTAAAAGGACTGCAAATTTAGTAAAACTATGTATTCGGTGATACGAAGTGGGTTATTTTATTATGGAATCAGTTCAAATTCGATACCGACGCTCCAGGGCGAGGGCTGAAGAATGCTGAAATGAACCGGAGTGCCAATGGCATTGGGATGTGCAATAATGGGGTCATATTGGGTGACGACATCCGAGAGCCTATAACTGCCGTAAACGCCGATATTCAACATGTTGGCAATGCTGTAGCTGATGCGCGTAGTGACTCCATACTCGAAGAGATTCATCGCCTTGCTTTGCTTGTAGAGCGTTGTGACATGGTTGTTATAGGGCTGCGGATTGCTCATCTGGCCGTTGGGGTCGGTCCAGATCACGGAATCCTCAGTTTTAACGCGACGTGTGGCATTGATGCCTCCGTAGATGCCCAAATCCCAATTGATGCCCAACAGACGAATGACGACACGTTGGAGCAACTCACCGCGCAATTGCATATTACGCATGATGGTTCTGTAGTTCCCGTTTACTTCTGCGCCTCCGATTTGATTGCTCGGTGTATACAGATACTGGTTGTTTTGGGCTACGAAGCGGTTCCAGTCAAGGCCGAGGCCCATACCTATTTTATAAGTCTTGCCATAATACCAGCGGCGACCGAAGGCAAAATGGCGGCTGAAGCCGTTCCAAGGCATGTTGGCCAAATTATAGTCGTATTGGAAGAAGAGAGATTTCTGCCAACCTTCTTCCTTCACTTCTTTGAAGGTGCCGTCCTGTCCTACAACGCGTATGTTGTTGGCAGCCATGCGGATGTCGCCGCCTTGGCCTTCGATGGGGCAGGAGTCATGGAAACCATTGTAGCTGACGTTGAGCTTTTTGCCCTGACCAAAGTCTTTGTTGTAGAGCTTCACTCCTGTTGAATCGGGGAAAGACTTGTAGTAACCCAACAACACACCGTCGGCCCCTTCCACGTTGAGGAATATGTACTGGTTTTCAATGATTTTCGGGATGGCGATTCTGACTCCGTCTTTTTCTTTTACGAGGTTGAATGAACGTTCGGCGGGCTTCAGGTCACCGGTGAAATAAGCCGCTTGTGGCACACCGTAACCGAAGGCATAGTCGAAGTAGGGATAAAGGTCGGCTGATTTCTCAATCTCGGCTTTCATCTGCAGGGCGGTCAGATTGCGTTTGGTCTGCCAGGCGCAGGCACAAAAACCTGCCGTTAGGGGACTTGCGAACGAGGTGCCATAGGCTTCGGTGAACTTGCCGTTGCTGGGGTTGGCCACTTGGGCGTGACCGAAGGCTACTACGTTGGGTTTCAAACGTTTGTCGGCTGTGGGACCGTAGGAGCTGAAGCTGATGTGGCGGTAGTCAATCAGGTCGTCTTCAATGCCGCCCACGCAGAGCACATTCTCGGCGTCAGAGGGGGTGATAATGGTCATCCAGCGCTTGTCGTCGCCCTCATTGCCTGCTGAGTTGCAAATCAAGATGCCTTTCTCGACGGCCTTTTGTGCGGCTTTGGCCACGTATGAGGTACCGTCCATGTCTTTGGTCCAGTGGCGGTCCTTGCCGTAGCCTAAGGAACTGTTGATGATGTCGACACCGTTTTTGTCGGCCCATTCGGCTCCCTGTGCCCACCACACCTCTTCTTTAAAAGGCTCGGGGTCAATCTCGGTGCGGGCCAGCAGGAACTCGGCACCAGTGGCCAGACCCATCTTCTGCCCTTCATCATTGATGCCGGCAATGCAACTCAGTACCATAGTGCCGTGAGTGCTCCAGCCGTAGACATCCTCTTTTTTATTGGGGAAGTTATAAGTTTTGATAATCTGATGGTTATCGCGCAGGTGCTTGAAAGCGGGGTGGGTGTCCACTTTAGGAAAACCACCGTCCATCACGCAGATGCGGAGGCCTTTGCCATCGATACCTTTGTCCTGGAAATACTGTCCGCCGAAACGCTTCACTTGGTCGGTGAGGATGTCTTCGGACAGGCTTTCGTCGTCATCGTGAGAGTCGGCGAAGCATTCCACCGAAGCCAGAGTGCCTTCTTGCACAATCTCCTGCACATGTGCCACAAAAGGCAGCTGGGCCATCAGGGCTGCATTGTCCTCAGTAGCCATCACGCCCACGGCATTCAGCCAGCGCGACTCGCCAAAGACCTCGGAAGAATAAGCGCCAACAGCAGTCAAATAGCTGTCGTTCAACGGGTAATTGCTCACGTCATATAAATCCGCACCGTTGCGTTGGTAGCGTTCAATCGCCTTCGCGTCAAAATAGGAATACGGGTCGAATTGGGTGTCGTTTTTGTCGGTGAAGAATACCCAGAAACACTTTTCTTGTGCCGTTGCCACAGTCGAAACGAGGGCAAAAAGGGCGAGGATGAAAAATTTTCTCATATTTTTTGAAATTTGCTGCAAAGGTATGGTTTTATTTTCTATTTTTGTGCCAAATATCCCATAAATCGCAATCACTATGGAAAAAAACCTTACGAAAGAGAAATTCGAGATTTTCATGATGCTCTGCGCCGCAGGCATCGACGGCACCATCTCAATGAGCGAACTGGAGCGTATCTGCATGCAGTTTGACACGAATTCCTATAATGAAGTATTTGAATCATGGAAGACAATGGCCAGCCCGGCTTGGCTTAGTTTCTTCAAGGCCCACAAGGACGAGTTCCTGAAGACCCAGGAGGACAAAGTAGCCTTTATGGCCGACATCAACGACATCGTGTCAGCCGAGAGCGGCGAGGTCAAGCTCAAGGAGAAGAACTTCATGAAGGTTCTTGAGATGCTCATCAACGATGAACTCTAATCCTGATGGGGTCTTCGTGTATCGTGACAACACTTCCGAAT
>Ga0310690_10004443_pt1 | contig 19896 bp, 17 predicted proteins | sample AusTroGonzalo_MG_2_FD_207661 | JGI IMG/M metagenome (GOLD analysis project Ga0310690, IMG submission 207661) | Bovine rumen microbial communities from tropical cattle in Woodstock, Queensland, Australia - Gonzalo_04 (v2) (version 2) | ecosystem: Host-associated > Mammals > Digestive system >...
GGGAGCTCGCCCTTCTCGATGCAGTATTCGATGTAGTGGTCAGCCGTCAGGTATGGGTCTCTGGTCTTCTCCACGTCATCGTACAGCGCAAACTTCCCGTAGCCGCCTTCAGCCTTGGCGGTCACTGCGGTAAGCCCGTTTTCATTCATGAAGTCCAGAAATTCCTGCAGCGTCTGTTTCGCCGCCGCCGTTCTGGCATCCCCGGTCTTTCCGGCAGAGAGCTCTTCAAACCTTCCCTTGATGTCGAAGGTCATGTCAGACTTTATCGTCTTGCTTTCACCGTTGATTGGCTTTACGTCGGACGGGGGCGTAGCATAGCTCGGGATGTCTTCAGGAATCTCATAATTCGGTTTGGCCAGCCGGACGACCTTCTGGGTGTTTTGTACGGGCTGATAGTCCGCGGCCTTGTCGTAGTGCGTTTTACTCTTGACTTCAACAGGCATGCCGGAAGAGTGATAGCCGATAATCATGCGAACGTCAGGGTCAGCCAGCGCCTTCTTGTATGCCCGGTAAGAGAGAGGCACCGCGATGATGCCGCAGTTCTTGCTGTATCCATCCGTGTTCTGCAGCTTCTTGGCGTCCTCGAATCCGATAGACTGAATGAAGTGCGCTTTACCTTCCTGCCCTTCCGGCAGCATGAAGTGCTGATAGTCTCCGACGAAGTAGTTTCCGCTCCTCGTAAGACCCGCGCTCCAAGAATCCACATCCGGGTCCACTTCAAACAGGATGGACATGTTATGCTTTTCACCGGTCTTGCCGAACAGGCTTGCTCTACTGATTTCCTTGGTGTAGGTGTGCCCCGGAAGGCCGCGCGAGGCAAGCCCTGCAGTCTTCTGCAGCACATCGTAAACATGGGAGATAATGAAGTCCGAGAAGCTCTGAGACCGGGCGCCGCCAATTTTGGCCAGCTCCCTTTTCAGGCTGCCATCGTCTTTTTGGATGATCAGCTTTCCGTCCTTTACTTTTACGGATTTCTGGCCAAGCAGCTCGACTTCCGCATTGTATGGAGCAAAGGATTCAACCGTTTTGAAGCTCGCCGTTCCAAGTCTCGCTTTCGCAAAGCTGTCAATTTCGGGGAACTCCTGATGCAGTCTGGTCCTGCCGCGCTCCGTCCCAAGGTCAGAGTAGGTGAGCTTCTTCCGGGCCGCCGGTACATTCTCGATCAGGAGTCTGGCCTTCATGGCCGGAGTAACGCCCTTTCCTTCCTTCTTTCTCTCCGCGGTCAGCTTTCTGAGCGCTTCGCGATATGCGGCAAATGCTGCTTTGTCTTCCGCGCTGTCGTGAAGATTGACGTCGCCTTCCGCGTCCGCAAAGTGAAAATACTCGGCGTCGGGCGCGACCTCGTCTACAATCGCGTTCCAGTCATCGAGGATATAGCTGTTTAGCTGCTGCTGATTCGCTCGTTTCGCTTCTACGAAGCAGCCAAGGCAGTTAGTTTCCACCCCTTCGGAAGCGAGCATTTCATTAATCTTCTGGACGTTTTCTGCAGACAGGTCGACTTCTGTCGTACCGTTCTCGCTTGCCCTTCCTTTTTCCCGGGCAAGCACTTCGATCACCTGCTGCAGCGCCTGACGTTTCTTGCAGAGCTTGGTGAAGTCAAAATTCACCGCATACTCGTCGTTCTTCACCATAGCGGACAGAACGATGTTCCCGTTGCGGTCCAGAAGAATCGTAGCGTTCTCAATATCCTGCAGGCCGACAAAGCGGTACTTCAGATTGTACTCCTTCATCTTCTTTCCCACTTGGTCGAGGAATGTGTTTACCTTGGCAATTTCATCCGCGCTAATCCCGTTTGCCTGAGCGACAGCATTCCGTATATCTCGAACGGACATATTCACATTTTCACCGTTCTCGTCGGTCAGCATTCTGCTTTCCCCTTTGACGGTGAATATTTGTTTTGGCAGGTCTTCCTGCTCCGTGCGCTCCTGATATTGGATAAGGGAGCTCCCGTTCTTTGGTTGGAGTGCGCTTACAACCGGGCTGGCGTCGACGGCGACGTCGCCATCAGCCGCGTTGTCGTTGATCTTCACGCCGCCGGTGATACCGCTGGATACCGTTTTTTGGTTCGACGCCGCTCCGACCAGCGCGCTGTCCCACATTTCCTGAATCTTTGTTACGCTATCCTTGAGCGCCTTAGCTTCTGCAGACTTTGCATCAACGCCCTGAAAGGCGGCCTCGAGTTTCCTCGTCCACTGCTTAATCCAGCGGGCGATCTTGTGCGCGAGAGTCGGGTCTTCTTTGGCTAGAGTTTTCACAGCAGTACTATCCTTCAACATCATTTCGCAGCCGTCGGCAATGATTTCGTCGATAGCCCCGGGTCTGCTCAGCTTGTGGCCGTTTCGCTCCGCGATCTTCTGCTTTTTCGCGATCAATTCGTCAAGGCCTGCAACGCCTTCCTTCTCGGCAAGAGTCTTGACTATATAATCTTTAATCTTGTTATATTCGGTCTCGTTGAACTGCTGGATGAAGTGTGTCAGCTCGTGACCTGCGGTGCGGATAATGGCAACGTCGCCGACGGTGCTTCCGTCAGGCAGTACCTCGTCCAGACCGGCGTTGACATCCAGATACAGAGTGCCGTCCCTGTATGCGCCGTTAGCTCCCGTGTACTTCCCTTCCGCGTTGGTCTGAGACTGGAAGAACGTAATGTTCACGCCGGTCGTCTTTGCGAGCTGTCCCAGCGCCTCGACCTGCCTGAGCTGTTTGGTGTTCAGACTGGACTTGTTCACGCCCTTGTATTCCCTGCCGTCGAGGATGGCACCGTCATACGATACAGTGCCGCTGCCTACCTTTGCACGCGGAGTATCAGCCTTGGGCGCTGCTTTCGATTCTGTGCTGTTATAACCGCCCTCTACGGCGTTTGTTCCTTCAGGACGTGAATTTACATTCCCTTCGCCCTTAGAGCCCGTAGCGGCCTCAGAAAGCGTTTCTGCGGGGTTAACGTCGCGAAGGCTGCTCTTGGCTTCTCTGAATGCTTCTTCGACGTTCTTCGCGGTGCGGCCCTTATTGCTCAGGTCTAGGCCTGTTGCGTCCTCGAGAGCTGCCCACATCAGGTCGCTGTTAACGATCTTGTTGACATCCTTCTTGCTGATAGTATCCTTGGCAAGGATGTCTACGACGTCCTGCTTCGCCTTCTGAGCTTTGTCGTATTCTCTGCGGCCCTTGGTCGGGCCTTCTTCCGGTTCGGCAAAGCCGGGTCTTGCATCGGGAATCTCGCCGAATTCTGACCGGGCTTCTTCCCTGCTTCGCACTTCGTTGACGACATCCTTGATGGCCTTCTGAGTGGCGGTGTCGCCCTTGCCTTCCAAATCTACGCCGTAGGTTCTCTCGAACTCTGCGCGGAGCTCCGGGTCTCTGGCGATCTGCCGCGCCTCTGCAGGCGTGACGGATTTGCGCTTCTGAATCTGAGCAATGACTTCGTTCTGGGATTCCTGCATCTCGTCGGTGCCGGTAGAGACTACAGTGCCGACGTTCTCAATGTCGCCGCTCGCTTCAGCCTGAGCACGCTCGAGAGTCTCGGCTGTGGTGCTTTTCTGGCCGCCGATCTTGACGTTCTCGCTCGGCGTAGACAGGGCGGCCTGCACGAGGGTGCTCGCGTCCAGCTCGCCGTTCGCCATCTTCTCGGCTACCTTGTTATCGATGACCTCGTCAATCACATTTTCAATGCGCTTTGCCGGATACTCTTCGTCTCCGACGGTGCCGTTGAAAATGCAGCCGATCAAATAGCCGACAACGACGTTCTCGCCGAACTCGCGCCAATCCCAGTCGGACCAGAAGCTGTCGCCAGCATCAACGAGTCCGAGGATGCGGTCACCGGCATAGCCGAGGCCGTATTCGAGGCCTTCTTCAAGGCCTTCTGTATTAAGGGCGCGCCTAGCAAGTGAGCCAAGGCCTCTGGCGTTCGCCCACTGGTTGATCATCCTGCCGATGACCGACTTGCCGTAGGCCGCTTCCGCGCCGCCGCCCAGCCATTCGGACAGGTACGCTACACCGCCGTCGAGGAATGCTTTCGTCATCCTTGCGTCGATGTCGTTCCTCTCGCGACCGGCCTGCGTTCTTGCGCCGCTGCCTGCAGCACGAAGGCCCATCATAACGCGGCCTGATCCCGGCAGCATCATGTTGAGCACCATGTCTTCTGCGGTATTCGCTATAGTCTTCCCGATGCCAGCAGCGTACTGCCCTGCTTCGGTCATGTTGCTGGTGGCGTCAGCCCAGTCTGCCTGTGCCTGTTCCCCGACCTTGCCGGAGTTTTCAAATACTGCAGCGCCCCAGTCTCCAAGGGCGCCCCTGTTTTCCGGCGCAGCGTGGCTTGTCGGGAGAGTCGTGTCTGCCCACACATCGAGCTGCCGCTTCTTCTGGTCGGCCCATTCGGCTGCGGTGCCGAGCACGTCGCCGTAGGTCGACATGCGCTCGCCCATATAGCCTTCGACAGCGTCTCTGGATGCAGCCTCTTCACCGAGCCCCGCATAGACATCATTGCCCTTCTTGCGGTTCTCTTCCTTGACCTCGTCCTCGGCCTGCTCTCTGGCTACCCGGGCCTGATCGACAGCCTGTGCACTCAGCGGGTCTGTGGCGTAACCGGCCATCGCCTGCTCGGTAGCGGCAGCATCCTCGTACTTAGCTACAGCCTCGTCGCGCTTTTTGTCCGTGTGAGTCGTGTCGGCGTATGCCTGATCGTTGGCTGCGAGATCGCGAAGATGCTGAATGCGCTTGCCGTATTCGTCGAGAACGGTCTGGTCCGTGCCCATGTAGATACCGTCTACATAGATGTCGGCCTTGGTCCGAGCTTCGCGCTCAAGGGCATTGGCCTCCTCGGTGTAATTGACGGCTCTCGCTGCAGCACGTTCTTTACCGGCTTTCAGTTTCTCATCGGACGTCATGTCCCGCTGGTTAAGCTGCTTCTCTTTCAGGTCCTGCTTTTTCTGCTCGCGCTGCTCCTGCGGGGTCTTCTGCTTCTTCTGCTGCTGCGCCTGCTTCTGCAGCTCGGCATTCTGGGCGTAGTTGTACTTCTGGCTCTTCTCGACGTCCTGCTTGTTGGCCGTGGTCTTGGCGATATTCTGATTTGCCTTCTGAGGCGCGACCTGACGAATGTAGTCGTTCGTCTGTCTCTGCTGCGTCTCTTTTATGGTCTTAATGGCATTTGCTATTTTGCCCATTCCTATACCCCCGGCTTAAAAGTTCTTGATGGGGACGCCCCTCTGTGCCGCATAAGCCAGATTGTTGTTATATGCCTGAACAGCCCCGGCGGGAGATGCTGCCTTCGCCTGCTGCGCCTTCTTGTAAGCGTCCGGCGTAACCGTGGTCTTACCCGTAACCGGTCTGCGCTGGCCCTTATTCTGGACGAGAGGCTCTTTGAAGCCGACCTTACCGGCGAGCTTGTACTCCTGCTCTTTTGCGGTGCCGCTACCACCATAGTAATAACCCCAGCCACCTGTGCTCGGCGGTGTATAGCCTCTCGGGTATTTACCGGTGATGTTCTTGTAGGTCTCTGCATCAATCCGTCCGAGACGGTACGCCTCTTCAGGATGCTGCGCGTTCCAAACGCTCTGCATGCCGTTCGCCGCGTCCTGTCCATACAGCGAGGCATATGGGTCAAAGTTGCCATAGCTCGCAAGAATCTGGGCCTGCTGCTCCTGCCAGTTGCGCTGGTTCTTGTAGTCGTCAAGGAGAGCAGCCGCACGCTTATAGTCGTTGTCTGCAACCGCGGCCTGCACCTGATTCTGGTAGGTCGAGGTCATGAGCTGCTTCTGCCGCTCGTTCTCTTCCAGCGCCTGCTGTCTTGCAAAGTCTATAACTGCATTTGACTGCGCTGCAGCACCGGCAAGGTTAAGCTGATGCTGACTGCCCATGCCGGTGTTGACGCCGCGAACGTCTGCAAACTGTGCGGTGTTCCGGGCTTCTCGGGCGTTCTGTACGCCGACGTCAGCGGAAGCAATCCCGTAGTTTTTGCGGATGTCCTGCCCCTGCTGTTCCTGCGCGGCGGTGTTGGCATTATAGGCATCGAGCAGGCCCTGTTTCTGGGTGTTAAGGGCCGTGTCATAAGTGGATTTGATGTTGGCCTGAGATTCCTTTTCTCTGGTATTGAACTGGTCCTGTACCGTCGCCATTTCCAGTTACCTCACTTTGTACCGGGATCGTGCCCGGTAATCTTTTTGTACTTCTTCTTGTTAATCAGCCCGGCGCCGAGTGCGGCTTCCGGGTTCTGAATAATCCAGACTTCCTTCATCTGGTTCGCTGCAGCGGTTCCGTACAGGGACTCGTAAGCGGAGAAGTCTCCGTATCCGGCGCGTATCTTTGCCTGCTGGTCGTACCAGTCATTCAGGCTGTTTTGCTCGGTGAGCAGCGCCTGCGCCTTCTTGTTCTCCGCCTCGGCCTGTGCAGCGTTCAGGTCAGCCCGGTACTGCGTGCCAAGGTCGACGATCTTCTGCCCGGCTGTCGTCAGGTCTGCAGCTTCCTGAGCCCTCAGTTTGGCAAAGTTGTTCTGATACATCCGGTTGAACGCTTCCCGCTGCTGAACTGCGGTCCCGGTCCCGAGGCCGGTGTTCAGCGCCTGCATGTTGGCGTTCCTTACCTGCCGGAAATTGTTAACGCCAAGCTGGTTCGCCTGTGTCTGCGCTGCCGGTGCGATCTTTGCCTGAGCCGCCTGTGCGTCGGAGAGGTTCTTGTCATAGGCGGTTTTCAACTGCGCGGCCTGTGCGTTGTACTGGCTGTCGTATACGCCCTTGACTTTGGCGTTGATATCCGACTGCCGCTGTTTCATGGTGTCTTGAAGTGTTGCCATCTAACTCACCCCTGCTGTCTGCGTTCTACTGATCTCAGTGCTTCACCGAGCTCCTTGAAACCGGTGCTCTTTGCTTCCTGCGTCTGCTCGTTTTCCGCAATCTCCGGCGTTGCGGCTGCAGCCTGCTGCTCCATCGCTGCCTGCTGCTCCATCATCATCTGCTGTTCCTGCAGTTGCTGCTGCTGTTCCATCTGCTGTTTGATTTCGTCAATCAGCTTCCGGCGACCGGCGACGTTGCCGTCCGGGATTCTCTCGAGGTACTGGACCACATTGATGTGCCCGTTCAGGAGCAAGTTGTCCAGCGTCTGGAGAGACGCGATCTCACTGTAGTACGAGCTGGCGCCCACGTCGATCTTCACCGAGAACGGATGGTCCTGCAGCGTGTTGAAGTCAAAGTCAACCGGCACGGTCTCCGGGATTTCCTGAACCGGCATACCGGCAGCCGCGTCGAGCTCCTGCTTCTGTTCGAACAGGTTCCTCATCTCGTCTGTCAACGGCATGTCAACACGTCTGGTGCCGTAGTAGTGCGCCATGAACTCGAGCCAGATTCTCGCGAGGTCTTCGTCCTGCGCGTACAGGTTCTGCTTGGTTAACTCCTGCGGCGTGCTCGAAGCCTTCTGCAGGGACAGGATGGCCGATGTGTTGTAGGCCTTGCCTTCGCCAAGCGCAGCCTCTGTGGCGCCGAGGCTTTCCTCTGTCTGCTGCACCGCAGCCGAGATATACTGGAATACCTGCGGCGAGATCGTGGCCGGGTCTACGATCTTTGCTACGCTGTCGACGTTACCGGCTACGCCAATGGCGCCGCCGACTCTGTTGTCCCAGTGGCTGACTCTCGTCTTGTCGTATACCGTCTTCGGCCAAGCCGAGCGCATGATCGAAAGCATCGACATAGCCCAGCTCTTGTTAACGAATATCTGGTTTGGGATCAGGCCTGTGATCATGCCCTGCCCGTGGTAGCTGTCTGCGACATAGTCCCAGTTCAGCCAGACTATCGGGTAGAGGCGAATCTCGAGATTCCACGCCTCTTTGATCACGCAGTTGTGGCAGTATTCGTAACCCCACACATCGCCGGAGTCGTCGTCCTTCCACAAGAGCAGGATAGTTGTAACCTTGTCGTCGGTGTTTTTCACCGAGTCCATCGCGTCGTCGCGTTCGTCGTCCGGCATAATCTGCTCCCAGTCTTCGATGCCGTTCGCCTTAGCGCGGCGCTTGACGTTTCTGATCATCTCGCGCTTGGAGATCATAATCCACGGCTGGTCCTGAACGCGCCGGTCGTTCGGATTGCCGAAAAACACTCTGGTGTTTTCCAGCATCTCGGACCGGATTCTGCCCTTGCCATTTGGCCCGGCGTTGGCGTTCTCGTCCCAGTATGTAAAGATGCACCCGTCGCCTCGGACCGCAGCATCCCTTGCGAACTCTTTTGTCAGGGACGACAGCCGGTTCTGCTCGGCGAGGGTCTCGAACTCGTCATTGATAATGCGAACCGGGTCGATCAGCTTGTCGTCTTCCGGGTAACTTGCCATCGGCGTCGCCGTCATCTTGATGTTGTCCGAAACGAGGTTCGCGACCGTAAAACCGCAGACTCGTTTCAGCATATTGAAGACCGGCGTCGGCAGCCCGTTGGCGTTTACGCCTTCCCATTGCTTGCCAATGTAGAAGTTCTCATTTGCTTTGACTGTCTCGTACAGGTTGATCGACTGGTTATACTGGACCGATCTTTCGTAGTGCTTCCAGCCCCACTCGACAGAAGGCTCGTCCTTGCCCGCGAAGAGGCCCAGTCCTTCCTCACTCATTCTTGTTCACCTCAGTTATCGGTTTACCGTAGTTCAGGATGGCTGAGACGCCATCGTTCCATTCCTTCTCCATCCTCAGACTGCGTTCCATTTCGTCGTTCATCTGCTGCAGGAGAATCTGATTGCGGATGATCTCGCCGTTGCCGGTCTTCGGCAGCAGGTCTTCCATCGCCACGAGCTTTGCTGTGAGTCTGGCGATATGGTCCTCGTTCGCCTCACACTTCTGCTCCAGTCGTTTCAGCCAGTCTTCGGCCCACTCTTCCAGTGCAATGTACCTGTGTTCCAGCTCGGCGCATTTATGCTTCAGCGTTTCTGCCGTTCCGACCAAAGCCCCGCAAATCCCGATCAGCGAAATAACGCCTATCGTTATGACTATTTCCCAAGCAATCATCTCGTTCTCCTTTCAGCTTGCCATGTATGTTTCGTCCGGCTCCCCGCCGCACATATAGCTGTCGTAGTTTTCTTCCTTCTCGTCGAGCATATCCTCGAACGTCCTCTTCTTTGCCTTCTCCGGGTTGATCGCCGCCATCGTTCTGCTGATACAGAAGTACCTACAGGCATCTACCGTATGGGTCACCTCGTGTGGTTCTTTGGCGCAGTCGTTGACGTTCTTCTCGTCTGTCTGAATGTCTCGCAGGTCCTCTGCAAAACTCGTCAGATCGTTGAATAGCATCAGCCCCGGAAGGGTGGCCGGTGCCTTCCCCTTCGGGAACAGGTCGATCAGGTACGGGTCTTTCAGCGGCATCTGGGACATCATGTGCTTGATCGCCATGTGGCCCTGAACGCGGTCCCTTGGTGCCTGAATGATCGGCAGGCCGTTCGTCAGGAACATCTCTGCCATCGTCTTGCCGGATTCTTTCGACCTTGCCCACATATCCCACGGGGCGTAGGTCGCCTGAATGTTCTCGTGAGACGGGCTGTTCTCCAAGCAAACCTGCGCCGCCTTCTTCACGATCAGGCCTTTCTCCTCAATCTCCCGGTAGGCCCATGCCCTGCCATCCGTATCGACCGCCCACCAGATGCAGGCGAAGCAGTCAAGGCCGTAGTCGAACGAGCGGTACCGGGGCCAATGGTCCGGTATTTTAAACGGTGCCTGCATGTGCGTCTGGAACTGGAATTCTTTGAAAAAACCGCCGCCTATGGCATCCCAGTTTCCGTAGCGGTAGGCCAACTTAAGGTCCGTCGGCATCTGGGCCAGCATTCGCAGGTAGTTCGGCGAGTGTTCCAACATGTGTGTGTTGTCGTCGACCGTCGCAAAGATGAAGGTGTAGTCTTCGGGATTTTCGTTCTCTTCAGGGTCGGCGCAGTTGGTCTTATACTGCTTGTCCACATAGAGTCGTTTGAACCAGCGATGGCCGACCCCGCCGGGGTTAGCGGTTAAGAACATTCGCTGCGGGATGTCATCGGCGCCTCGAAGAAGGCCGCCGAGGAAGTTATATGCCCTCTCGCTGAACTGGGTAGCTTCGTCTATAAATATCCAGTGAGGCCACCTAGTGATACTCCTGACCGTTGTATTCTTCCTCGGAATCCTGACCGGACCAGTGTCCGAATCGGATTGTCGAGCCGTTTACAAAGGTCAGCATGTGCGTCGTCCCGTTGTATGTTGCTGCGCCGGTCTTTGCCGCCAGCCGTCGCATCGGGACGATGTGGTTTTCTTCCAGTGCCGGGTAAGTCTGACGCATGATCAGTATCTTGATGCCCGGGTTATACAATGCCCCGCCGAAGGCCTTGGTTCGGATGGCGTGGGTTTTACCGCCGCCCTTGGCGCCGCCGTATGCCACGAACGGCGTCCGCGCCTGATAAAACAGGAGCTGCTTCGGGTTCGCCTCACCGGCGTCCCATACCGCATCCTTCGGCAGGCTGTTTGTTCTTGGTCTTGCCATTATCCAAACGCCTCTACTCCACCGACGCCAGCGCTTTTAATAGTCAGCGTCCTGTCGCCGGAGTCTGTCTTCCTGTCCACCCAGCCGCCGTTACCGGCCTGCTTCAGGATATTGAGAAAGGCCTGCGCCGATCTTGGGTCGGCAGCAAGCCTTCTCGCTGCCCAGCTTTCTCTCATGTCTTGGGCCCAGTCGAAAACCTTCTCGTAATCCGGGTCTTCTTTATAGGACTTGTAGCTCTCGTGACTCAGGTCCAGATGGATTCGCATACCGGCCTCGTCCGGGAAACAGGCACTGTTCAGGATTTTGTCTGCCAGCGTTTGGTAGTCCTTCTGAAGGCCCTTCCACTCGCCGGTTTCCTCAGCCTGCTTCGCCAGCTCCGAGAAGGCCACGGTAATCTGTCTCCAGTCCGGCGCGATCTCACAGTCTGCGAAGTATTCCCGCATCTTCTTGAACAGGTCGTTTGGAGTCTTGTACGGCCTTGCTATCCTGCGTACCTTCTTCTCTTCAGCCGGATGGGGCGGTTGTTCCGGCATCCGCTTTTCAGCCACTTATACCGCCCCTTTCAGCTCCACATCGAGAACTCGTTGTATGGATGCAGCCCGCCGTTCGGGCCGTAGATATCCACGATGTCCTCAGACTCCGCAAGTCTGCCAGCGCCTCTTTGCAGCGCCAGCTTCAGTTCATCATACCGCTGCTGGAAGTAGCCTGCCGCAGTTGGATTCTCATCGAGCAACAGGTGCGCCGCGAGTCCGTATGGCAATACCGTGCCGGAGCAGTAGTCATCGAGGTCAATGACCGATGACAACGCCGTCAGCGGCATAAGCACCGGCCTGCGGTCGCTCTGCCATTCCGTGTACTTCGGGAACGTATCCGAGTACGGGTACAGTTCATTGATGAGCGTGTTCAGAATCGCCAGCGTCCTGTTCTGGTATTCTGTGGTGTCATCGTGAACGTACTCCCCGGCATCGTTCAGTTCATCCATCAGCGTGATTGCTCGTTCAAAGACGTTCATCCCGGTGATGGTTCCTGTAGTCGTGTAGGGCATGGTTTACTCCTCGTGTTTGCCGGTCTGCTGATGCCATGCCTGATGGAGACCGGTGCTGGCGAATCCTGAAATGATGCCGATTGCTACTGCGTTCATGATGTCGTTCGCCGGGAAGTCTGCCATCGTATACATGGCGACTACGCCGAGGATGCCGCCCAGTACGCCGCAGATAATCGGAATCCACTCGTCACATCTGTGGGTAGCCTTCACGCCTTCCGCGATCAGGTAGCAGATAACAGTAATCGCCCAGATTGTTACGCCTTCCATTTCATCACGCTCCAAAAATCATTTTGATCAGTACGCCGATAACCGCCGTACCAGTTACGCCGATGCCCCATAAGATGGCAGTCAGCTTTGTGTTGATGACCGCAAACTCAACGTCTTTCTGGGCCATGCGCTCTTCCAGACTCTTGATGCGGTCTTCCAGTTCCTTGATGTCACCCATCACCATCACCTCTCAATTAACAGGAGCTTCACCCAGAGTGCGTAATCGCACTTGCCGTTTCTCTCCATGTCATAGTACCGCCTTGCGTGGTTCACAGCTACTTCGGTAAGCGGCCCGAAGTATCCGTCAATGCCGTTACAGTTGAAGCCTCTTCTCGTCAGCAGCCCCTGAAGAATCACATTGTCCACCGAGTATTTGTTGCTTCTCTCCAGTGTACCCGGTTTCCATCCGTGACTCTCAATATTTGTATTCGCTGACGAATTTCCAATGACAGGCTTCACATCCGTATTGGTGTTTGCGCTTGCGACTGGCTTCGCTCCAACAACGCTTGCAAGACCGTCCAAATACGATCCTGACTCAAAGTCTCCATGCGGCATTTCTTCAACTTGCTGGCCCTTTTCCTTGTACCGCAGAACGCAGTTCCAAGGATAATTCCAGTACCCTTGCAATCTTATTTCGTTGCCGCTCTGGTCGCCTGCCTGCGGATGCCCCTCGTCTGTCCGGCAGTTCGCCACACGCCCTGCACCGATTGCAATGCATGTATGCGCCGCATCGTTCAGCAGAACATCGCCTGCTTGGATACCGCCGCCGGAGCCGAGGTTCACCAGCTTGGTCGCATCGAAGAATCCCTCGTTGAGGAATGCGCTCCGCATGTTCCCGGTGTAGGATGCCCCTGTCAGCTTCAGGCCAGCTTTCCGGTAGGCCGTGATGACGAAGCTGGAGCAGTCATAGTCAGGCCCCCATCGGTCTGCTTGGCTGTAACCGTGGCTGTTGTCATTCGCTGTCTGAATCGCCCATTCGACAGCTTTCTCTGGGATAGTCATTACGCTACCTCGTGAACATACGACTGGTTCATCAATTCCTTTCCGCTTGCAGACAGCATCGTAGCAGAATGAATCTGCACACTGCTGATTGCAGCCGCTGCCAGAACCGTGTGATACTGCGATTCGGCTTCTGCTCTTGAACCGTACTTGTTGACGATGGTTCCCACCTGATCGCCGTTAACCTGAATTTCGATTACAATATACATAGTCATTCTCCTTATGCTGTGCGCTTCCAAACATACACGGCAAGATATGGCGGCATGTTGTTGTGAGCGCTGCTTGACCCCTTGCTGTTCGTGTCGCCTTCCCACGATTTCTGCCCGATATATGTACTTCCTGCAGGAATCCACCCGCAGCCAGCGTGATAAGCGGCTATCGTTCTCGCGCCGTTTGTAAGACCGTTTGGCACAATGGAGTTGCCGTTGCCGGATGCCTGTAGTACCTGATGGTTATGCGCTGGCATTTCTGCGGCAGACAGCGTGTGTGTTGCCTCACCGCCTGTGTAACCGGGTGCAATGCTTGCGTTGCCGTTGCCACCGGCAGCACCGCCGTCTGTCGCCGCCAACAGGAACCGTCCGGTAATTCGCTCCCAAGTGCCGCCAAACAACGTGCCGGGGTTTGTCGAGTTAACCGACATATAGATAGAACCAACAGGGTACGCAGACAACACAGCCTTATTAACGCCTCTGTAGTATTCCCAGTCATCCGGTATCTGGAGCTGGTTATCTGCTTCGGCTACTTTCCCAATCGCAGCCCCGGCCCCGCCGTTTCTGAAGTGCAGCGCCCACGCCTGCGATGTGATCTTCAGGTACTTCGTATCTGTATTCCCAAGTGCGTCTGTAGCCACGATTTTTATATCGTATACGGCATCTGCATACCCGGAAATTAGGAAGTCTGTAATGGCATATATGTCGTTCGTGCCAGATGTAGAAGTTGTGCCGCCAAGAACATCGACAGCCGCCCCGTAAGTTGCAGAGCTTGCCAGTTTGGAGAACGCCTGTACTGCTATCGTGTTTTGACTGTCTATATCTGCATACAATGTGCTAATTGTAATGGCGACATATGTTCCAGCATCGTCTGCTGTGGCTGTACTGTCACACCTGAAACCGCTTGCAGTAGTCAGACTTGGAGTTTGATATGGTGTAATAGTGGCTGTATAGGTCTCACTTGCTGTGAAGCCACGACTGTCTACTACCGTGCAGACTACCGATGTCGTTGCGGAGATAACACCGCTATCCTTTGTTGTCGTGCTTGTTGCAACATCTGTCGCTGCCGCAGAGCCAAACTTTACAGTCCACTTGCTGATAGTCGCGCCATAACGAGTCGTAACATTTCCGCTTGTAAACGATGCCCGTATCTTTGAGTAATTCTGGATGTACCCTGTCATCCCGGCAATCGGGCTTGTATTGTACGGGGCAATCGAGAACGCCGAAGATGTGCTTGGCCCGGCCTGCGCCGCCGTGAACGAGATCGTCACCGTCTTCGTCTTCGTTCCCGCAAGCACGCCTCCGAAGTATGTGGATACCGTAATCACGCAGGATACCGAACTCTGGTTCGGGTAAGACGATCCGTAAGTGGAAAGCGCCGGAGTCCACGACCGGGAAGAAGTGCTACTCTGTGTTTGAAGCGTTACTTCCGCGCTCGATCCCACTTTCACCTTGACGGTGTATGTGCCGCCGGATGTGGACGAGGCGTAACTCATGTTGATCGGCGAATCGAAGTTCGTGTTGTTCGCCGTGATGTTGCCGGGGCTTCCGTAAGTGCCGGAGCCGGAGATCGTGCATGTTCCGGTTGCAAAATGCCCGGTTGTGGTATCGTCCGAACGCAGCCACACATAGTAGGTCGTGTTCGGTAGCATCGAAACGTTACTGACGGAGAATGTCTTCCCACTCTTCGATGTAGAAGCCCAACTGCTCGGAATACCGGATGCGGACGTTACATCTGTAGTGGTCTTCGCAAAGCTGCACCCTGAGATGTCTACGCTTTCTGCAAAACTGAAAGACAGGCTGCTGCATCCGGCAGCATCCGTAACCACCTTGAATGCCACATACCGGAACTGGTAGGTCAGCGTGTCATCATAGGAATACTGGAGTCGGTTTCCCAGAAAACTGTAGTTATAGAACAGGCCGTCAATCTTGCCGGAAGTCCATGCTCTCCAACCGCTCCAACCACCTGTGCTGTGAACTCGGAACCAGCACCTTGTGTTGGCATTGCCAACCGGGAATGAAGTTGTTCCTGTCAGACCCATATATTACCCCACATACTTGATGCCCCAAGCCGTGCCGTTGTTCGTCAGCCGCCAGTCGCCCATAATAAAGTTTGCCTCAATGTTAATGTTATTCACATGTAACTGCCCATCTGTAGTATCAAACCAGCCCAACTTCTGATCGCCGTTCCAGAACTGCCAGCCTGTAGCGGTGTAAAGGCCGTATGCCATACCGCTGTCGCTTGCGATCTCGTAGTAAACATTCGTCTCGCCCTCTGGCGTGTATGTGGAGCCGGATGACGCAAACACATTCCGGCTTGCAATGACAATCCCGAATACTATCTGCTCGTCCGGCGTACCCGGATACAGCGTGATGAATCCTCTCTTAATCTGCCCGTTGATGATATTGACATTCTCTATCATCGCTTCGTTCAGATCGTCTATATTCCCCTGTAGAATGGTAGCCTGCTGCAAAGTGAACGATTCGGTAATCGCCTCTGCTTCAGCCTGTATCTTTGTCAGGATAGTTTCGTAATAAATTCCGGTAAGGCTGTCGAGATACTTCTCTTCATCGGCATCCCACTCCAGCCCGAACTGTGGAGCCATAGAGGGATCAAGGTCTGCCTTGGCAAGATAGTTCTCTTGCATGACATATTCCAGAGCGCCGATGTTTTCATCAACGACATCGCCAAGCTGCTGGATAAGAGTCTTCAGGTTATTGGCGTTGTTGATTACTTCCTGTTTGGTAGCAATCGGCAGTTTGCCTTCTTCTGCCTGCTGTACGATTTCTCTGTATGCCTTTACTCTGTTTGAGGCCATCAGCCAGAGCTGGTCAAGGTCGCCAGTCAGGTTGCCTGTTTTAGCCATAGGCGTTACCTCGCATACCCTGTAGTCCGCACCCGGATAGCCACATCCGTCACAGTGGCCGCGGGCTGTTTCTCAAGCTGTCCAAGCCCGATGTAGTAGTACACGAACTTCTTGGCTTTCAGCTTGATACGAGTCATGAACGGAGCGCCATCGACTCTTGCCCTGTCGCTTGGTACGGCCTTGGTTCTGAACGTGTCTTTCCGGTCAGTCATCAGCGTGACATCCACACTGGTTCCCTCTTCGGGTTTAATGCCTACCCAGAGCATGGACGAGAACTTCCGCATGTTGTTCGCACCGAAGTCCATCGCACCGCTTCTCCATGTGGCCCGGACAAGCTCACCCTCGTCTCCGGCAGCTTCATATGTCAGCCACAGCACTTTGCCGTCTGCCGTACCGATGTACAATTCTCCGTGGAGATTGCACATGCAGGCAGGACTGATTCCCTCGTATCTGTACCAGACATCCTGTGCGTAGTTGTAGACGAGCGTGATGCCGTTCTCGCTGATGTAATACTCCTGACCATCGTTATCATCCCAAGTCATCGCCTTGGAGAGATCAAGCTCCTTAATGGATGCCTGTATCCGGTCGGAGATTCGCCTTGCCTGCCTCTCATCTCTGGAGAGATTCGAGGTGTAGTAAGAACTGTTGCTCCACGAATACGCCTCATGCCCACACAGCGAGATCGGATTATTGTTCACCAGCCGCACTTGACCGGGAGCTACATTCCCGATATCCCTGTTCACAGGCTGGCTGTAGATCGCCGGAGTCAGGTCGCTCGTTGCCAGCTCCACAATGCCGTGCTGAATTGCCCAGCACTCATTAGGCTTATAACAAATCAGCGAGGAGTAGTGCCGAATCATCGCAGTGATCGGCGTATTGGAATCGCCTATCCGAGCCTCGTACTGGTCTGGGAAGTAGTCGGCTCTGGGCATTCCGTCATAGTCCATCCCGGAGTAGATGGTGCGGTTGGTACCATCGCCGTAGATGAATATGCGTGTGTCAGTAGTGCCGGAGAACAATTCAGCAAATAGGTTTCCAGTAACTTGGCTCCGATAGTTCGTGTAGGTTCCACCGCTGTTCTGGTAGGTCTTGGCTTCGTACTGTACTTCAAGGCTGTTCACCGCTTTCGCCGGAATTGTAGAAAACGCAATCTGTCCGGTAGACGGAGTTCCTGTCCATGTGCCAGTCACTTCGTTTCCGGTAGTCAGGTCGATTACCTTGCTGATGGCGTAAAGGTCTTTCTCTGGCAACTGGAATGTTCCGTTCGTGCCATCAGGAGAAAGCCAGACTCTCCGTTTACCAGTCAGGCGGTTTACATACTCGCCTGTCAGCTCACCGGGGTTCGATGCTGTATCGTTAACGGTATCCTCGTCTGAGTCTGTATCGAGAGGCCCGATGGTAATTGCCACCAGCGGCATGTAGCCGTCCACGGCAGTCAGGTTGGTTCCGTCATACTGGTAGTATTCATAGCCGTTGAGGATGTACACCTTGCCGTCAAACGGAATAAAGAACACGCCTTTGTCGGTATTCATCGTGCCTACAAGGTCGCGGCCCAGCGTGTCTGTCGTGTCATCGTACAGGCTCCACAGCTTGCCGTCACATCCGGCAAGCATCACTTCGTGCGTGCCTACCATGCCTGACCACATGCCCATGACGGCTCTGGTATTCGGCGTAACCGGAACAGCGGTTATCCTGTACGCATCCACGCTGTACACATCCCCGGCCTTGCCGAAGCTGCCTTTCTTCACCATGTACGCCAGCTCGTCAAACCACAGATAGAACTTGTCGGAATCGCTCCACAGACTCTGGCTGTCATAAAAGTCAGCCAGAGTGTAGGTATCCGATGTTCCGCTCAGAGCTACCTGACCGGGGTTCGTGCTGCACTCCGCAATGGCGTAGATCGTCAGCTCATCTGTTCCGGCATACGGCTGGAATGTCGTGGCAATGGCAGATGTGCTAATCTCGTAGCCAGCGAAGCGTAGGCCTGCGATGAATTCTGTTCCGGGCCGTCTTTTGAGGTTGCCGTCTCTGGTGATCTTCCAGTTGACCATCTCCCCGGCTTCCCCTACTTTCAGGCGAGTCTCCCCGTCCGGGTTCTCGTTCAGCCCCAGCCACTTCGGAATGCTGTATACTTTTTCGTTCGTTGCGGCTGAAATCGTTGCCATCGTTACTCCCCCGAACTCTCGATCAGTTCGTTGACGAACACGTCGAGTTCTTCTTGAGTCATCATTTTTTATTGCCCCCTGTTTGAGGAAAAGGCCCCCGTCACCGAGGGCCTGTAAAGTTTCGTCCTATATCTGCCTGATCACTTTCGCCGGATTCCCGGCCACTACCGTGTTTGGCGGTACATCATGCGTCACCACAGAGCCTGCGCCGACTACGGCGTTTTCACCGACGGTCACTCCCGGCAGGATGGTCGCGTTCGCCCCGATCCACACGTTCTTTTCGACCGTTACGGATTCCGTGACTCTTACGTCCCGGTCTTCCGGGGCGAGGCAGTGGTTGATCGTCACAATCGTTACGCCGGGGCCAATCTGGACATCGTCTTCGATGCGGATACCGCCGAGGTCTTGAAAGAAGCAGCCACAGTTCAGAAACACATTCTTGCCGAACCGGATATTCTTTCCGCAATCGGTATAGAACGGGGGTGAGAACGCAAATGTATCGTCTATCTTCACGCCTGTCAGCAGCGACATCAGTGCACGGTTTTCTTCAATCGTGTGATATCTGCCGTTGATTTCAGCGGTGATTTGCAGGGCGCCCTGCGTCCATTCATTCAGAAGCTCCGCTACTCCGGCCATTGCACTTTCCTCATGATGTGGCCGCAGCCGACTCGTACATCGGTGTACACGGGAATCTGTTTCTGTACGCAGCGTTCGCAGAAGAACAGGTCTTCACTCAGCATCGGTTGTTCCGGGTCTGGTTTGTTGACCCAGTCGTACCACGGGAACTCCGTCCGGCTGAACACGTCCACTTTGATCAGGGCGCAGCCCATGCCGCCGCCGTGTATCCGAAGTTTCTTCTTCCCTTCCTGCTTGAACTTCTCCAAGTCCTGTACGGTGTACTCGGACTCAAACGGATAGTTCCGATAAGGGAAACCGAACTCATTCGGGTTATCGTACCGGCAGACGTTCATCCGTCCGCTGTACTCGTTCTTCTCGCCCCTGTGGGCGTAGTACCCAAGGCATACATCCACCGGGTCTTCCAGAAGAAGCCTCAGTGCATCTACAGGCAGGACAACATCGTTGTCCACCATCAGCACATAATCGTACTTCCCTGCAATAGCAGCTTGTGCAATCCGGTTTCTGGCGGTGGCGCAATCATACCCTTTTACAGTCAAGAAGTCGGCGGTGTGTCCGCACTTGTCCAGATTCCAGATGCCCTGATACGTTTCAGGGAAGATGGACTCAAAGGTAGGGACGGCGATCAGGATTCGGAGCTTTTCGCTTTCCGTGTGCGGGTTGTTTTCTTCGGTGCCGATTTCGGCTCCTCGAACGTCTCTCCCCTGCACTCGAACGCCCCCTTCCACGTCATGTCCTTGTACTTCTTGTAGTACTCTTTCCGGTAGCACTTCGGGTCTTCCCACCAGTTCTTGAACCCGGCGTAGTGTACGATGGCCGGATTATCTGTGAATCCGTTGCAGTAACAATCGTTGTACCGGCTGTCCAGCCTCACAAACTTCCGGGGTGCGCCGAACTTATTCCACGCATCCTGTTCGACAAACTTGGTCTGCTCGGTATTCAGCCACTTAATCATCTCGTCTTCAACGCCGCATTCGCGCACAGCTTTGAGGTTAATCATGCAGACGCCGACGTTGAAGTACTCCATGCCCCACGGCTTCCAGTAGTTGTTGTTCTTCTCTTCGCATGCCGCCATCCACTTGTGGCTGATGTCGATATCCCACAGCGCGTCGATGTTATCCACCACTACGGTGTCGACATCCAGCTGGAGAACCTTGTCCACTTCTTCCGGCAGCAGCTTGCCGTAGCACGCCCGGACGAGCGCCATATAAGTAAACTGAGACCGCATGTTCGGGCCGCCTTGGGGGAACCAAG
>Ga0310690_10004445_pt1 | contig 19889 bp, 8 predicted proteins | sample AusTroGonzalo_MG_2_FD_207661 | JGI IMG/M metagenome (GOLD analysis project Ga0310690, IMG submission 207661) | Bovine rumen microbial communities from tropical cattle in Woodstock, Queensland, Australia - Gonzalo_04 (v2) (version 2) | ecosystem: Host-associated > Mammals > Digestive system >...
GTATGGTACTTGAGCACTAATCACTTTATAGAATGAATCGAAGCAAAAACCCTTTTGAGCAGTCAGCGACAAGTAGGAAAACTACAGAAACTATACCTCATACCTCAGAGTGCGAAGCACGACCTCATTGCTCATTGCTCATCGCTCGCGCCTCGTGCCTGGAGCCTCGTGCCTTTTATCTATATTTACCACATGCGTTCCCTTATCTTTCTAATCCTATTGTCTTTTGCCTTCTCCGCCTGTGGCGGTGATAGCGGAACTTCTCCGAACAAGGATTCAAATGCGAGTGAAGAAACAGGTAGCGATAAGGTGACTTCATCATCAAGCGGCAAATCTTCATCTAGCAATAAAAAAGAATCGTCTGACACATCTTCCAATGTCAACAAAAAATCGTCATCGAGTAAGAAGGGAAAAAATATTTCTTCAAGCAGTTTTTCTTTTTGGGGAGAACCTTGTGAAAAAGATGACGAAGGGTTATCCATGTATGTTTCAGAGGAAGGTAGATCCTATCTCTGTCTTAATGGTCAATGGACTCCAAAATCTTACAAAAAATGCACGAGTGATAGAGAAGGTGTCAGAGCGTTTGTTACGCAAGAAAATAGTTGGTGTACTTGTATAAATGGTCTATGGATTCCAGAATCTTCCAGTTCTTCTGTTGAACCCTCTAGTAGCAGTAAATACTATGACATGACCAAGCAATTTTTTTCCGAGTATGAATGCAATTTTGGTGAATTTGTAGATCCTCGTGATAACCAAGTTTATAAAACAATCCGTATTAAACCCATTTGGACTGAAGATTCTGTGACCTTTTTTGCTGAAAACCTGAATTATGGTAAAATGATTCCTGCCGGGACACAACAAACGGATTCTACAAAATATTGTTATGATGATGACCCCTGGTATTGTGAAAACGGCTTTGGAGGCCTTTATACGTGGGCTACTGCGATGAATTTCCCTGCTGTATGCGATAGTTTCCTAACAGGTTCGGTTGAATGTCCGGATACGGTTGATTTGACAAAACATTCAGAACCTTTTTTGAAAGGAAAGGTTGGCAATGCGTTTCATCAGGGAATTTGCCCCGAAGGTTGGCATATAATGGATGAAGGTGACTGGGTTGATGTCATTGAAGGGCATGGTGTTATTGATGTGGATAATTATTTGGGAGCATATCATCCATGGGGAGGTTCTAATAGGCGTGGCTTTTCTCTTTTGCTGGCGGGGGCTCTTGAACCTCCCAATCGTTATACGAATATTGGGATTGTTGCCAGTCATTGGTTTCCTGCTGACAAAAAAAGAGATGGAGATTCGTTGACTTCTTATGGAAAGAGCGTTAATATCATGAGAGGGCTTTTTAATCGAAGTGCTAGTGCCCCCAAAGTTTATGGACTATCTGTCCGCTGCGTAATGGACTATTAACCCTTTACCCTTTCCCAATAGTTCCAGGCAAAAAACGCTTATCCCCGTTTTCGCCCTTCTTATCGGTTTTCCTTTCTTATAATATTCTGTTAACTGCCTATTTTTTCTATCTTTACGCCCACTATGAGCATTTCTAAGAATGATTTATGGGTCGGCGTGGACGTTGGGTCCACCACCGTGAAGATTGCGGTCGTCGATCCCGAGACATCCAAGCTTTTACACTATACTTACCAGCGTCACAATGCCATGCAGGCCCAGAAGGTTCACGAGGTGCTTCGTGAAGCCCACGGCCTTTTCCCAGGCAAGAATTTCAGGGTCGCCTTCTGCGGTAGCGGCGGCCAGCCCTTTGCCGAAGCCACGCGTGCATTCTTTGTGCAAGAGGTCGTCGCGAACGCTCTTGCTGTCCGTGCCACATTCCCCGATACCCGTGTCGCTATCGAACTGGGTGGCCAGGACGCCAAGGTGGTCTTCTTCGAAAAAGACCGTACCACGGGCAAGCTCATCGCCAGCGACATGCGCATGAACGGCGTGTGTGCGGGCGGTACCGGCGCATTTATCGACCAAGTGGCCGAACTCCTGCGCATCAAGACCGAAGCCTTCGAGGGCTTTGCCAAGCGCGGCCAGAAGGTATACGAGATTTCGGGCCGTTGCGGCGTGTTCGCCAAGACCGACATCCAGCCCATGCTCAACAACGGCGTCGCCAAGGAAGACATCGCCCTTTCGAGCTTCCACGCCATCGCCAAGCAGACCATCGGCGGTCTCGCCCAGGGTATGGAAATCAAGCCGCCCGTGATTTTCGAGGGTGGCCCCCTTACGTTTAACCCGACCCTCGTGCGCGCGTTCAAGGAACGCCTGGGCATTTCCGACGAACAGGCCATCGTGCCGGAACACTCCGAAGTGCTCGTGGCCATGGGTGCCGCCCTTTCGCTTGGCTCCATGTTCGCCGAACAGGAATGCCAGTACCGCATGGAAGGCTCCCTCGATGCCCTCGTGCATTTCAACGAGACACGCCAGGCCGAAAACAAGGCCAAGGCGGCCGCCGACCTCTTCTTCAAGAACGACGCCGAATACAAGATGTTCCTCGAAGAACACAAGATGGCCGACAACCACTACCCGCAGCCTGCCTCCGGCTCCACGCTCAACGTGTACCTGGGCATCGATGCCGGTTCCACCACCACCAAGTTCGTACTTTTGGACGAGCAGGACAACGTGGTCGACGGATTCTACGCCAGTAACGACGGCGAACCGCTCGCCGTTTTGAAGCGCGCCATGAACGAACTTGCCGACCGCTACGAAGAGTACGGCTGCAAGCTCAATATTTTGGGCGTGGGCACTACCGGTTACGGCGAACAGCTCTTTGCGAAGGCCGTCCATGCCGACTACCATACCGTGGAAACGGTCGCACACGCGAACGCCGCCCAGCGCCTCTGCCCCGACGTGAGCTTCATCCTCGACATCGGCGGCCAGGACATGAAGGCCATTTCCGTGCAAGACGGCGTGGTCACCGGCATCATCCTGAACGAAGCCTGCTCCTCGGGTTGTGGTTCGTTCATCGAAACGTATGCCCGCAGCCTCGGCATCCCGATGGAAAAGATTGCCGAACTCGCATTCAACGCGAAGAGCCCCTCGCAGCTCGGCAGCCGCTGCACCGTGTTCATGAACAGTTCCATCATCACGGAACAGCGCGACGGCAAGCAGCCCGAAGACATCATCGCGGGTATCTGCCGTTCCATTATCAACAACGTCTTTACGAAGGTTATCCGTATCCGTAACCTGAACACCCTCGGCAAGAAGGTCGTGGTGCAGGGCGGTACGTTCAAGAACAACGCGGTCCTCCGCGCCTTCGAGCAGTACACGGGCCTCAAGCCCATCCGTCCCGAACGTCCGGGCGAAATGGGCGCTATCGGTATCGCACTCCTCACCCGCAAGTTCATGGAAGAACGCCGCAAGGAGAACCCGGAACTCAAGTCGAGCTTTATCGGGCTTGATGCCATGAGGACCTTCAGCTGGCACAACCAGCCGGGCCAGCTCTGCCAGTACTGCACCAACCATTGCTCCCGCACCATCGTCACGTTCAGCGACGGCCAGAGCTTTGTCACGGGCAACCGTTGCGAACGCGGCGAAGTCACCGCCGACCCGAACGACCCCAAGACGAAGGCGCTCATCGCCGAAATCAACAAGAAGATGCTCTCCGTGCCCGACATGATCAAGCGCACGAACCAGCTCTTGGTGAAGGACTACGCACCGGCCAAGCTTGTCGAAAACACGGGCAAGACCATCGGTATCCCGCGCGTGCTGGAATTCTGGGCAAGCCTCCCCTTCTGGAAGGCGTTCTTCACGAGCCTCGGCTACACCGTCGTCGTGAGCCGCCAGAGCGACTACAAGATGTTCGAAGAAGGCCTCCACAGCGTGCCCTCCGACACCGTGTGCTTCCCGGCCAAGCTCGTGCACGGCCACGTGCTCAGCCTTATCGAGAAGAAGGTGGACCGCATATTCTTCCCGATGATGGTTGCAGTCCCGAGTGACCACACCAAGTTTACCGCCACTTCCGTGTGCCCCGTGGTGCAGGCCTACCCCAACGTCTGCAAGAACACCGACGAGCCCGAAAAGAACTACGGCGTGCCGATGGACCAGCCGATTTTCCACTGGTTCAACGCCAAACTCCGCCGTAGCCAGACCATCGAATGGTTCCACGAAAACTGGAAACTCGACAAGAAACTTTTGAACAAAGCCATAGACGAAGGCGAGAAGGCGCTCAACTGCTACAAGACCACGCTCCTCGAAGAAGGCCAGAAGGTCTTGGACGATGTGCGCGCGAAGAACACCTTCGCCGTCGTGATTGCTGGCCGTCCGTACCATGCGGACATGCTCATCAACCACAACATCGCAAGCCACTTCACCGCGATGGGCATCCCCGTGCTCACCACGGAATCGCTCCCCGGCGTATACGACCAGGACGTGCCGAGCCACACCCGTATCGAAATCAAGAACACCTTCCACCTGCGCATGATCGGCGCAACGATGATTGCGTCCAAGGACCCGAACATCGAACTTGCACAGATTGTGAGCTTCGGCTGCGGCCATGACTCCATCTTGACCGACGAAATGATGCGCATGATGCACCGCGATTCCAACAAGGAAATGCTCATGCTCAAGCTCGACGAAGGCGATGCCCGCGGCCCCGTGGGAATCCGCATCAAGAGCTTCATCGAGACCGTGAAGGCCCGCCGCGCAGCCAACCTGCCCGACAAGCCCGAAAGCCACGAACCGCTTTACCATACGCCGTTCGTCGAAGAAGACAAGAAGCGCCGCCGCATCTTGACGCCGAACCTTTCTCCGGCATTCTCCGTCCTTGCCGGCGAATATGTCAAGGCGAAGGGATTCATGGCCGAAAACCTGCCCGTGGCTGACAAGGAAGCCATCGAGCTCGGCAAGAAGTTCGTCCACAACGACATCTGCTTCCCCTGCCAGGTGAACATCGGCGAATGCCTCAAGTGGCTCGTGAATCACCCCGAAGTCAAGCAGACCGAAGTCTCCATGTGCCTCGCCAAGAACTGCGAAAACTGCCGTGCAGTGCAGTACCCGGTGCTCGCCCGCAAGGCCCTCGACGAAGCGGGCTTCAAGGACGTCACTATTATCACGACGGGTACCGACTACAAGGGAATGCACCCGGGCTTTACCGTCGGCCTCGACTTCCGCCTGCACATGCTGTGGGGCATCGTCCTCATGGACGCCATCGAGACAATGTACCGCGCTGTCCTGCCCTACGAAGTGAACAAGGGCGATACGCAGAAGGTCTATGACCACTGGATGCCGCTTATCATGAGCATGGCTGGCCAGCTCAAGAAGAGCGAACTCCGCCTGCCCAAGAAGGTCCTCGACATGTTTGCCGCTGCTGTGCAAGCCTTCAACGCGATCGAAATTACTGAAGACCGCAAGAAGGGCATCCGCAAGCCGCGCGTGGCTGTGCTCGGCGAAATCCTCATGAACTACCACCCGAGTGCCAACGGCTTCGTGGAAAAGTACCTGATGGACAACGGCATGGAAGTTTACCTGCCGGGAATGCTCGACTTCTTCCGCGTCGACGAAGTGGTGCGCGCCGAAAAGGTGACCCGCGGATTCTCCGCGAACCCCATCATGGACCGCCTCGAAGGTGGCATCACGTCGAAGGTCTACACCTACGCATACAACTGTGTGCAAGAAGTGATGAAGGCATTCAAGCTCTACGAGCACCATGCCGACTGTTACGAGCTGAGGAACTACGTCAGGGACATCATCGACCCGACCTACAACACGGGCGAAGGATGGCTCATCCCGGGCGAAATCCTCTACAACTCGAAGCATGGCGTGAACAGCTACGTCATCTTGCAGCCGTTCGCATGCCTCGCGAACCACATCAGTGGCCGTGGCCTAACCAAGGCCGTGAAGGAACGTTGCCCGCACGTGCAGATTCTTTCGCTTGACTACGATCCGGACACGAGTTTCGCAAACATCGAGAACCGCCTGCAGATGCTCATCATCAACGCCCGCGAACTGGAAAAAGCAAATCAGCAATGAGCTATGAGGTATGAGGACGGCACTACGTGCCTTTGAGCTATATGCAGCGACCGCCCTCAAACCTCACAACCTCAAACCTCACACCTCAAAGGGCCGCAAGGCCCGACCTGATACCTACTAATGCTCAACGTCTCTAATGTCAGTCTTCAATACGGTAGCCGCGTCCTCTTCAAGGAAGTGAACCTTTCCTTCAAGCGCGGCAACTGCTACGGAGTCATCGGCGCGAACGGCGCCGGCAAGTCAACCTTCCTCAAGATCCTTTCTGGCGAACTCGAACCCAACACCGGCGAGGTCACCAAGGATCCGGGCGAACGCATCGCCGTCCTCAAGCAGGACCACTTCGCCTACGAACAGAACACCGTTCTCGAAACCGTCATGATGGGTTTCCCCGAGCTCTACGAACTCGGCAAGAAGCGCGACGAACTCTACGCGCTGCCCGAAATGACCGAAGAACAGGGCATGCAGGCGATGGAAATCGAGACCCGCTTTGGCGAAATCGGCGGTTACGAAGCCGACTCGAACGCCGCGGTGCTCCTCAAAGGCCTCGGCATCCCCGAAGAATTCCACTACAGCCTCATGGCAGACCTTGACGGCGGCCAGAAAATCCGCGTCCTCCTCGCCCAGGCGCTGTTCGGCAACCCGGACATCCTCCTGCTCGACGAACCAACGAACCACCTGGACCTGGAAACCGTCGGCTGGCTCGAAGACTACCTCGAACGCTTCGAGAACATCGTGATTGTGGTGAGCCACGACCGTCACTTCCTCAACGCAGTCTGCACGCACACCTGCGATATCGACTACGGCAAAATCAACATCTACGGCGGTAACTACGAATTCTGGTACGCGGCAAGCCAGCTCGCCCAGAAGCAGCGCAAGGACCAGAACCGTCGCGCCGAAGAAAAGATTGAAGAATTGAAGGCGTTCATCCGCCGCTTTGCTTCGAATGCAGCCAAGGCCAAGCAGGCCACCAGCCGCAAGAAGCTCCTCGACAAGATGACCGTCGAAGAAATGCCGGCCTCCAGCCGCAAGTTCCCGTGGGTCAACTTCAAGATGGACCGCGAACCGGGCAAGATCGTGCTCGAAGTCAAAAACGCCGACATCGACGGCGGCGACGGAATCGTCTGCAAGGGCCTGAACTTCAGCCTGAACAGTGGCGACAAGGTTGCGCTCGTCGGCGAATACGACACGCTCAAGACGGCATTCTTCCAGCTCATTGCCGAAGAAACCAAGTGCCCGGAAGGTGTGCTCAAGTGGGGCAACACCATCAGCTACAGCTACTTCCCCAAGAACAACGACGCCTACTTCGGCACCGACCTCTCCCTCGTAGATTGGCTGCGCCAGTACAGCAAGGAACAGGACGAAACGTTCATCCGCGGGTTCCTCGGCCGCATGCTCTTCACCGGCGAAGAAGCCCTGAAATCGGCAAACGTCCTTTCCGGTGGCGAAAAGGTGCGCTGCATGCTCAGCCGCATGATGCTCAGCAACGCGAACTGCCTCTTGCTCGACGAACCGACCGCCCACCTCGACTTGGAAGCGATTACCGCCCTCAACAACGGCCTCACCGCCTTCCAGGGCCCGATCATCTTCTGCTCGCAGGACCACGAATTCGTGCAGACCGTCGCGAACCGCGTCCTGGAACTCACGCCGAACGGAGTGCTCGACAGGAGCATCACCTTCGACGAATGGCTCGAGACAAAGAAGAAAAAAAAGTAAGCTTCTAGAAATTGAATGCACGAAGCCCGGCCATTGCGCCGGGCTTCCTTTTTTATACGCGACACACGGGGTGCGCTACAAGTGTCTTATAAAAAAGCCTCACAGACTTTTAGTCTGCAAGGCTTTTTCGATAGCTTTATCGAAGATTAGGATTTTTTCTTTCTCTTTTTCTTCTTGGGCTGGTCGGCGTTTTCGTCTTCCTTGTCCTTGGCCGGTTCTTCAGCCTTCGGAGCTTCCTTCTTCTTGTCGCCGCCACGGAGGTCCTTCATCTTGAAGCTGACGTTGATTTCGGCAGTTTCAATCTTGGAGAACATTCCACCCGGGTCACGGACCTTGAACGTGAATTCGTCGAGGCCGCTGAATCCCTTGTTCGGCATGTAGGTGAAGGAACCGTCACGTTCGTTCAGCGTAATCTTGCCGTTGCGCGGCTTCTGGACGAGAGCGACAGCGACCGGCTTTTCGCCATCCGGATCGTTGACACCGGACATCAGGCCTTCGGATGCAGGAACAGTCAGTTCATCGCCTTCCTGGGTCATGTAGGTGTGCGGGACAGCAACCGGCGGGTCATTCACGGCAATCACCGTGAAGAGAGCTGCTCTGCTAGCCTTGGCACCTTCCGGGTCGGTCACGGTGAACGTGATGCGTTCCGGCTTGCCGTTCCAGTTTTCGTGCGGCTGAGAAATCGTCACGGTCTTCTTGAACTTTTCGTAGTTCACCTGCAGGTACTTGTTGCCAGTGAAGGTCCACTTGAGTTCTTCGAAGCGGTTATCCTTGTCGCGGGCATACTGGTCGAGCTTGATGACTGCGATAACGCCCTGACGGTCGTCTTCCTTGATGGTGAAGTCCGGAATATCGCGCATGACAGGTGCGGAGTTCACGTGCTTGACGACGAACTTGGCAACAGTCTTGTCGGAACCACCGGCCGGGTCGGTAGCGGTGAACACGAGCGTTTCTTCGCCGAACCAATCCTGCTTCTTGGGCCTAATCACGGCTTCGCGGCCACCAGAAATCATCACGTCGAGGTTCTTTGCACCAGAGACCTTCCAACGGATTTCGTGAACCTTGTTATCCGGGTCGGTCACGAATTCGTCGAGCTTGATCGGCTTGAAGCCCTTGCCTTCGAGAGTTTCCTGGCCCGGGATTTCCTTCACGGTCGGAGGATCGTTCACGGGCTTCACAACGAACTTGACATCGATGGAGGCCTTTGCGCCAGCCGGGTCGAATACGTTGACGGTGACAATTTCGGTACCGTTCCAGTACTTGTTCGGGATTTCGGCGGTGAGGACACCCTTTTCGTCGATGTTGAAGTTGATTTCATGCTTGACGCTGGGCTTGCCCATCTTCATCACGATGCCCTTCTTGGTCTTGATCGGCATCGGCCTTGCATCGTCGAGAGACCAGGTCAGCTCTTCAGGAGCGTTATCCGGATCCTTGACCATCTTGGAGAAGTCCACAGGAGCGAACGTCTTCTTTTCTTCGATCATGAACGGCTGGATAGGCTTGAGAATCGGAGGATCGTTCACGGCGACCACTTCGAACGTGGCGTTGGTCGATGCGCTGGCACCAGACGGATCCTTCACCGTGAAGGTCAGGGTTTCCTTGCCATACCAGTTCGGAGTCGGGGTGAGCACCATGGCGCGAGTACCCCTGATATCCACCTTGAGGTCCTTGTTGCCCGTAACACTCCACTTGAGTTCGTTCGGCTTGTTATCCGGGTCGACAGCGGCCTTGGAGAGGTCGATCGGCTCGAACTTTTCCTTTTCCTTGACTCTCTGGCCAGCGATAGACTTCACGACCGGCGGGTCGTTGACCGGCAGGACTTCGAAGAGAATCTGCTGGGTAGCCTTGGCACCTTCCGGGTCACGGACGGTGAGAGTAATCTTTTCGGAACCGCTCCAGAACTTGTCCGGAGTAGAGACCCACAACTGGTTCAGCTTGTCGATAGAAGCCTTGAGCTGGCGAGTCGCATTGACTTCGAACTTGAGGCTCTTGACCGGGTGATCCGGGTCGCTAGCAATGCCGTTCAGGTCGATCGGCTTGAACTTTTCCTTTTCGTTGATGGTCTGCGTCTTGATGACCTTCATTTCCGGAGCATCGTTCACAGATTCCACGAGGAAGTTCACAGTCTTGCTTGCCTTGGCACCTTCCGGGTCTTCGACCGTGAAGATGACGTTGCGTTCGCCGTTCCAGAACTTGGACGGGAGCTTCACATGAGCAATGTTCCTGCTGTCGATTTCGACTTCGAGATCGTCGTGCTTCGGTTCCGGAGCAGCTTCCTTCTCTTCGGCCTTTTCGTCAGCCTTGGCTCCCTTCTTGGCAGCCTTCTTCGGAGCAGGCTTCTTGGGCGGAGCCGGCTTCTTTTCAGGAGCGCCAACCTTGGTCACCTTCACGCTCCACTTGAGTTCGTGGTTCTGGTGGTCGGGGTCATGCACAAACTTGCTCAGGTCGATATCCTTGAATTCGCCCTTTTCGCGAATCTTCTGGTTCGGGATGTCCTTGAGCACCGGAGCGTCGTTCACGGAGGTGATTTCGAAGGTAATCGTCGCGGAGGTGGAAGCACCTTCCGGGTCGGTGGCTTCGATCACGACCATTTCAGGAGCGCACCAGAAGTGCGGATCCGGAGCTGAAACCGTGAGTACGCGGCTGGCAGAAATTTCAGCCTTGAGCTTCTGGTTGCCAGAAACCTTCCACTTGAGTTCGTTCGGCTTGTTATCCGGGTCCTTCACGAAATCGTCGAGCTGGATCGGCTTGAACTTGTCGCCTTCCTTGATCTTCTGGTCAGGAATTCTCTTGACGAAGCTCGGGGCGTCGTTCACGCGAGTGACTTCGAAGGTCATCTTGTGGTTGGCAGAAGCGCCTTCCGGGTCGGTCACGGTGAAGGTAATCATTTCCTTGCCGTTCCACTGCGGGTTGGGCAGAGCAACTTCGACCGTGTTGTCCTTACGGTGGTTGATCTTCAAGAACTTGTTGCCGGTAAACGTCCACTTGAGGCTGGCAGCCGGGTGATCCGGGTCGGTAGCGAGGTTAGAGAGGTCGATTGTCGTGAAGCGGCCGTTTTCACGGATGGTTTCACCCTTCGGAGCCTTCTCGGAAATCTTCGGAGGATCGTTGATGGAGCGGACTTCGAAGCGAGCCGTCTTGGAAACAGCAGCACCTTCCGGGTCCTTGGCGGTAAACGTAATGTCGGCAGCGCCATTCCAGAACTTGTTCGGGATGACGATGGTAGCGACATGCTGGGCATCAACCTTGACAGAGAGGGAGTTGTTCGCAGCCGGAGCCGGAGCAGGTTCTTCCTTATCCTTCTTGCCCTTCTTGGCAGTCGGAGCAGCGGCCGGAACAGCCCTGACCGGCTTCACGTCGAAGTACCACTTGAGTTCGTTCTTGGCGTGGTCCGGGTCGTTGATGAGGTCGTCCAGCTTGATGGTCATGAACTGCTTCTTTTCGTCGATAGACTGGCCCTTGAGTTCGCGGACGAACACCGGAGCGTCGTTGACGGATTCCACAGTGAAGGCAACCGTCTTGCTGTCAGAAGCGCCTTCCGGGTCAGTCACGGTGAACTTGATCTTTTCGGAGCCGTGCCAGTTCTGGTTCGGCTGCGTCACGGTCACCTTGTGGCTTGCGTCCATAGAAACCTTGAGTTCCTTGGCACCTTCAATCTTCCACTTGAGCTTGTTCTTCGGGTGGTCGAGGTCGTCGACAAAGTTGTCGAGTTCGATCGGCTTGAACTGACCCTTTTCCTTTATAGTCTGGTTCGCGATTTCCTTCATGATCGGAGGATCGTTGATGGACTTCACGGAGAAGGTTGCAAATGCAGAAGCCTTGGCACCTTCCGGGTCGGTCACGGTGAACGTGAGCTTTTCAGAACCGTTCCACATCTTGCTCGGGGTCTTGATGGTGACTTCGCCTTCCTTGGCGATATTCACCTTGAGGTCCTTGTTGCCAGTCACTTCGATCTTCAACTGGCCGAAGCTGTGGTCCGGATCCTTGATGATGTTGGCGAGGTTGAAGGAAGCAAATTCCTGCTTTTCTTCAACAGCCTGGTCGTTAATCTTGCCGATGGTCGGAGCATCGTTCACGGAGGTCACGGTAAAGACTGCAACGCAGCTGGCCTTGCCGCCATCCGGGTCAACGACGGTGAACGTAATCTGTTCAGAACCATTCCAGTACTTGTCCGGGATAACAATGCGAGCCATGCGCTTGTCGTCCACCTTGACGGAGAGCTTCGGAGTGTAACCCTTCGGGGCACCCTTGGCACCGTCAACATTGAAGGTCCAGGAGAGCTGTTCCGGCTTGTGGTCCGGGTCAGTCACGATGTCGCCCAGGTTGATGATAGCGAATTCACGCTTTTCCTGGATGGTCTGGTCCTTGATGGGCTTGGTGAAGACCGGGAGGTCGTTCACAGATTCAGCAGTGAAGGTGACAGAGCGGCTGTCGGTAGCGCCTTCCGGGTCGGTCACGGTGAACTTCACCGTTTCGGTGCCGTGCCAGAACTTGTTCGGAGTCGCAATCGTCACGACATGCTTGGCGTCCATAGAAATCTTCAGATCCTTCTGGCCGCTGAACGACCACTTGAGCTGAGACTTGTCGTGGTCGAGGTCGCTAACGAAGTTATCCAATTCGATAGTCTTGAACTGTTCCTTTTCCTTGATCTTCTGGCTCGGGATGTCCTTCATGACCGGCGGGTCGTTGATGGACTTCACGGTGAACACAGCGTCAGACTTGGCAGAAGCGCCTTCCGGGTCGGTCACGACGAAGGAAATCTTTTCGGAACCGTTCCACATGGTGCTCGGAGCCTTGACGGTTGCAACGCCGTCCTTGTTGATTTCGACCTTCAAATCCTTGTTGCCGGAAATGGTCCACTTCAACTGGGCAAAGCTGTGGTCCGGGTCAGAGGCGAGTTCGGCAAGCTTGATGTCGCTGAACTGCATCTTTTCACTAATCATCTGGTCCGGAATCTTCTTGAGAACCGGCACATCGTTCACGGAGGTCACGGTGAACACGGCCTTGGACGTGGTCTTGGCACCTTCCGGGTCGGTCACGGTGAACGAAATTTCGTTGGCGCCATTCCACATCTTGTTCGGGATCTGGATCTTGGCGACATGGTTAGCATCAATTTCAACAGTGAGGTCGCCACCCTTGTTCTTCACGCCAGGAGCCGGGCTCACGGTGACAGCGAAGTTGAGGTCGCTCAGCTTGTTATCGGCGTCCTTAACCATTTCGCCGAGCTTGATAACCTGGAACTGTTCCTTTTCCTTGATAGTCTGCGGAGCAATCTGCTTCACGAATTCAGGAACGTCGTTGACGGATTCAACAGTGTAAGCAACAGAGCGTTCGTCGGTAGCGCCATCCGGGTCGGTGACCTTGATGACGAGCGTTTCGGAACCGTTCCACTGCGGGCTCGGCGGAGTCACCTTGAGCACGCGGTTCGCATCGATAGAAACCTTGAGTTCGCGCTGGCCGGTGATGGTCCACTTGAGTTTGTCCTTACCATGATCGAGGTCTTCGACATGCTTGTCGAGTTCAACCGGCTTGAACTGGCCCTTTTCCTTGATAGACTGTTCGGCGATGTCCTTCATGACCGGCGGGTCGTTGATGGATTTCACGGAGAGCTTGAATGCAGAAGAGGCCTTGCCGCCTTCCGGGTCGGTAGCGGTGATGGTCACCGTTTCAGAACCATTCCAGAGTTCGCTCGGAGTCGTGAAGGAAACTTCGCGAGTCTTCTGGTTCACGTTGACCTTGATGTCCTTGTTGCCGGAAACTTCGAACTTCAGCTTGGAGAGGTCGTGGTCGGCATCGTTCACGTATTCGTCAAGAATAATAGAAGAGAATTCGCTCTTTTCTTCGATGGCCTGGTCAGGAATCTTCTTGAAGACCGGGATATCGTTGATGGACTTCACCGTGAAGGTGACATCCTGCTTGACAGTGGCACCATCCGGGTCGGTGCAGGTGAAGGTCACCACGGCAGCACCATTCCAGTAAGTGTCGGGAATTTCAATGGAAGCAACGCGGTTTTCGTCGATGTTCACGTTGAGCGTGCCGGATTCCGGCATCTTGCCCTGGTGCTTCACGTCGGCATCCCAGGAGAGTTCGGAATGCTTGTGGTCGGCGTCCTTCACGTATTCGTCGAGCTTGATTTTTGCAAACTGCTTCTTTTCGTCGATGTTCTGGTTCGGGATCGCCTTCACGAATTCCGGCTTGTCGTTCACGGAGTTCACAGTGAACGGAGTTTCAGATTCGGCGCAGGCACCGGCCGGGTCGCAAACCTTGAACTTGAGCGTCTCGGAACCGTTCCAGAGCTTGCTCGGAACACCGATGGTAGCGGTCTTTCCGTTCAGGGCAACCTTGAGATCTTTATTGCCAGAAACTGTCCATTTAAGTTGTTCGAAAGTGTGGTCGGGATCTTTGACCAGCTGGTCCAGTTGGACCGGTTTGAAGTCTTGCTTTTCGTCGATTGTCTGGTCGGGAACGTCCTTGATGAACTCCGGCGGGTCGTTCACGGACTTGACCGTGAAGTTTGCCGTCGTCTTGGCGGATGCACCGGCCGGGTCGGTCACGGTGAAGGTCACCGCTTCGGAACCGTTCCAGAATTCATTGGGAATCCTGATGTTTGCGGTACCGTACTTGTCGATATCGAACTTGAGGTCCTTGTTGCCGCTGATAGACCATTTGAGCTTGGAGACGTCGTCATCAACATCGCTAACGAAATCGGACAGGGAGATAGATTCGAATTCGTTTTTCTCTTCGATCGTCTGGCTCGGAATCTTCTGCAATACGGGCGGGTCGTTAATCGGCTTGACCGTGAAGGTCGCCGTCTTGGAATCGCTTGCGTATTCGCCGTCGGTCGCGGTAAACTTGATTTTTGCCGTACCATACCAGTGCGGGTCGGGAATCACAATCGTCGCAACGCGCTTCGGGTCGATTTCAACGTTGAGGTCGCCGTCGGCTTGATCCTTGCCCACCGGTTGGATGTCGAATTCCCACAAGATTTGGTCCTTCGGGTGGTCGGGGTCTGTGACAAAGTTGTCGAGATTGATCTTGCTGAACTGCTTGCCTTCGTCGATAGTTTGGTCGGCAATCGCAGAGACAACCGGAGGATTGTTAACGGACTCCACCGTGAAGTTCACCGTTTCGGAACCCACCGCACCTTTGGTGTCGGTCGCCGCAAAAGTGATATCTTCGGAGCCGTTCCAATATTTATCCGGCGTTTCAATCGTCACTACGCGGTCTTTGATGGAAACTTTGAGTTTCTTGTTTCCGGATACGGACCACTTGATTTGTTCAGGTTTGTCCATATCGTCAGATACATAGCTATCCAACTTGATCGTAGCAAACTTTCCGCCCTCCTGAATGGATTCACCAGGAATGCCGTTCACGGAAGGAGCATTATTTTCAACTGCAGCAGCGCCACCTTTTCCATCTTGAGCGATTACAAAAGATGCCAAGACGCCAGCGGAGGCAAGCAGCGCGGCCATAGACTTCATTCGATTCATTTACGTTCTCCCATTAAAACACATAATTTCAAGCAATCCATCGTTTCACACTATCGACCCGATAGAAAAACTCTAACGAACCGCTTGACCGGTTACGTGATAACAATCACCAAATATAATGTATTTGAAAGTCAAATTGTAAAATATGTTTCGTTTTTAGCAAAAAAAAGACACCTTTTGTAAAAAATGCAAATTACGATTGTGCGTAACTCATTGATACTCAACGACTTACAGCGAAAATTTTCAGGCAGTTTTTAAAATATTCAAAGCCAAGCCCCGTAAAAAAGAATACTGATAAAGGATTTTTAGGCTGATTACGCCCTAAAAATCGCTGTATATGTAAAATGTTTGTAAAATCAAAATTTTTAGGACGAAAGTAGGGGTTAAAAGCGTCTATATAAGGTGACAAATGCCCTAGAAAGATTTATTTTGCACTCATACATTCAAAAAACAAGGACACACAATGAAATTCGTTTTTCTGTGCGACGCCAATTATCTCAAGGGCGACCTCGTCAACTTCGTAAACAACTTCCCCACCAACCACGAACTGGTCACCATGACCTCCGATGAACTGCTCCAGTCCAGGACAATTTTCGAAGGCACGTTCGCTATCCTCGCCGAACGCCAGACATGGCAGAAGAATTTCAGCCTGTTCCGCTATTTCGGCCTGCTCCCGCTGCTCGAAGTGCTCCCGCTGGGCGTCGTTTCTCGCCCGCGCCGCCAGGAACCGCTCAAGGGCCGCAGCATGAACCGCAACCAGGAAATCTATTTCAACCCGACCGCCTCCCCCGAAGATCTCTACATGCAGGTGGACAACTTCGTGAAGGCTCCCCCTTCTGGCGTGACTTATCCCAAGGGCTCCGCAAAAGCCTAATTTATGCAAAGGAAAGTCCTCGACTACCTGTATAACCAAGGCGGATTGACTCTAGTTGCCTTCCCGGGCGAAACGGAGATTGATTTCGAAGCCTTGCAAAAATTCGCGCTAGCGCTGAACGCTGGCGCGCGTTTTGTTGTTATCGACCTTTCGAGCAGGTATCACGGAACTGCCCCAATCTCGACAGACGACCTTTTCTTGAAGCCCCTCGGCGAAAAGCTAATCGATGAATTGACGCAGTTAGACGATGGCTGCGGCTACATCACGCCCAAGATTGGCCACGTCCCCGAAGACGAGAACTCTTTCAGGAATTTCTTCCACAATATCGAACAAATTAAGAAGAAAATTCCGCACGTCATTGCCGTCCTCCCCACAGACGAAATCAACGGCGGATGCGACAGAATCCTTTCCATTTGCAGGCTACTTATTTTATCTGCAAATTCTGCCGCAACGGCATCGAATTACCTCGCCGACGCAAAGAACATCGGGAAATGCGCCATTCTCTGGGACGTGCCCGAAAAGCCGGACAAGAAAAGGCACCCGACGATTGCGAAAGCTGTAAAGAGAAGCCCCTTCAAGTTGAAAAAACTCAAGGGATGCCGTTTCATAAACGAACCGGAAAAGTTTGTCCATACTGTAAGCAACTTGCACAAGATAAGCATCCTCAAGAAGAACCCGATCGACGGGATTCCAAAGATTTTCCTTGTGCTGTTCCCACTTTTTTTGCTCATCGCGTTCATGCTTCCGTTCGCAAAAATTACCAAGGTCACGGCAACCATTTCGAACGAACGCAACAGAATCCAGGAACGCAACAGCCTGACAGTCGCCCCGTCTTTCGAATTCACGTTCGATGGCAAGGAATCGCTGCAACGCATCGCCCGCTACGCCATTGGCCGTTTCAATGCCATCATCACGACCGACAAGATGGTGCAGCAGTACGTGGAAACGACTCTCGAAGAGAACAACTACCCTACCTATTCATGGCGAACCGATAATTTCAATATTCCGCCCGAAGGTACCACCATCAAGTTCTCGAGGCCGGACAACCTTGGCCAAGAAGCCGCCGACTCCATCGGAGCCGCCTGGAAATACTGGACATCGATTGTCACCGACAGCATCGCTTACCTGACTGAATTTTATTACAAAGAAGCCACAGCGAAGCACAGGCTTCACCACGGCATTGACCTTGCAAGCAAGAAGGGCGCGCGCATCCTCGCCCCGTTTTCGGCAAAGGCGTGGACCAGTCGCGACAAGAACGGCGGAACGATTATCGGGCTTGTTCGCGAAAAAGATGTCATCCTCTTCATGCATTGTGACCAGCTGCTTTACCTGGACGGGCAAGAAGTCATGCCCGGCGACCCTATCGCGACCATTGGCGTTACGGGACGCACTACAGGGCCTCACGCCCACATTGTTACAGGCCTTATTTCGAAGAACGGAGACAAGACCATCGGCGGAGTTAAGTATAAAGTAATCGACCCCATGAAATGGTTCTACATGTTCAAACCGACCCCTCCGTGATAGCCGTCACGCCCCTTGAAAGACTCTCTCCGTGAGCCTAGTCACAGAAACACCAAATAACAGAAAATAATCACAAATTCGGGCCGTTTATTGCGTTTATTTTACAATTCTACTATCGTTTTTTCCCCGTACTTTAAATAACTTTGAATGTGAGATTGATAGAAAGGTTAAAAAGTCAAAAAGGTATTGAAAATGAAGTTAAGCATCCTGGCAACGCTTGCCATCTCCGCAACAATCCTCATGGGTTGCGCCTCCGTCAAAAAGCCGTCCGTCGAAATCGCCAATCATGACTCCGACCACAACATCCCCGCCATCGACCAAATGATTGTTGAGATGAAGCAGGCCTACATCGAAAAGTGCTACCTGCCGGTCGCACACCGCAAGCCGCCTGAGAACGCTTGCCAGTCCGAACTTTTCCAGACTCTCGAACGTCGCTACCACCTGGACTTCAACCAGAACCACGTTGCCATGGCGAGCAACGACCTCTTCTTCAAGGATATCGACGCCGAACTTCGCAAGATGTTGCGCTCCGACCCCGAAATCCGCCAGGCCGCCCGCAACGGAGGCTTCAAGAACGTCGGCGAAATGCTTGCCTACTACAAGGACAAGTACAAATTCGACACTCAGTTGGAACAATTCTAATTCAGAAATTAAACATTCAACGATTGCGCGGCTTAAAGGCCGCGTTTTTTGTTTTGAGGCTCGAGGCTCGAGGTTCGTGGTGTGAGGTTCGGGGCTCGAACCTAGACGTACATATTCGTTTTTTCTATATTTGTGCCCGCAATAATCAAACTCAAAAGAGACATAATCATGGGAAAATCACTCTATCAGAAGATTTTTGAGAGCCACACGGTAGCAAAGCTCCCGAGCGGCCAGTGCCAGCTCTTTATCGGGCTCCACCTCTGCCACGAAGTCACGAGCCCGCAGGCTTTTGCGCAGCTCCGCGAAGAAGGCCAGAAGGTTCTGTTCCCCGAGCGCACGTTCGCCACGGTCGACCACATTATCCCGACCACCTTCCCGGAACGCAACCGCCCGCTCAAGGACGGCATTTCCGAAGAGATGTTCTCCCACATTGAAAACAACACCAAGAACAACGGCATCAAGTTCTTTGGCCCCGCTACCGCCGAACAGGGCGTTATCCACATCGTGGGCCCCGAAGAAGGCGTTACCCAGCCGGGTATGACCGTCGCTTGCGGTGACTCTCACACGGCAACGCACGGTGCCTTCGGTGCAATCGCGTTCGGTATCGGAACCAGCCAGGTGGCCGACGTTTTGGCCACCCAGACGCTCGCCATGAGCCCGCTCAAGACTCGCCGCATCAAGTTCACCGGCAAGCTCAAGCCGGGCGTGACCGCCAAGGACGTCGCACTTGCCTACATCGCAAAGCTCGGCGTGAACGGTGGCGTTGGCTACGCTTACGAATTTGCCGGTCCGGTCATCGAAGAAATGGGCATGGAAGGCCGTATGACGGTCTGCAACATGGCTATCGAAGGTGGCGCCCGCGTCGGTTACTGCAACCCCGACGAAAAGACTTTCGAATACCTCAAGGGCCGTCCGTACGCCCCGAAGGCCGACAAGTGGGACGAAGCCGTTGCTTACTGGAAGTCCGTGGCTACCGACGCCGACGCCCAGTTTGACGACGAAGTCGAAATCAACTGCGATAACCTCGAACCGATGGTCACCTGGGGTATCACTCCGGCTCAGGCCATCCCGCTCAACGGCAACATGCCGAAGATCAGCGAATTCGAAGGCAGCGAAAAGAAGGTCATCTCCGAAGCTTATGAATACATGGGCTGGGAAGAAGGCAGCCAGATGATTGGCCGCCCGATCGACATCGCCTTCGTGGGTAGCTGCACCAACGGCCGCCTCAGCGACTTGCAGGCCGCCGCCGAAATCATCAAGGGCCACAAGGTCGCCCCGACCGTCAAGATGTGGGTCGTTCCGGGCTCCATGAAGATCAAGGTGGAAGCCGAAGCTCTCGGTCTCGACAAGATCTTTAAGGAAGCCGGTGCCGAATGGCGCGAAGCAGGCTGCTCGCTCTGCCTCGCCATGAACCCGGATAAGCTTAAGGACCGCCAGGTGAGCGCCTCCTCCAGCAACCGTAACTTCAAGGGCCGTCAGGGCAGCCCGACGGGCCGCACCATCCTCATGAGCCCCGCCATGGTGGCTGCAGCCGCCATCGAAGGCAAGGTCACCGACGTCCGCAAGTACATCAAGTAACGCAAGGAGATTTAAAAAATGAATTCTATCGACATTGTTAAAGGTTCCGGCGTTCCTGTACGCGGCAACGACATCGACACTGACCGTATCATCCCGGC
>Ga0310690_10004448_pt1 | contig 19880 bp, 25 predicted proteins | sample AusTroGonzalo_MG_2_FD_207661 | JGI IMG/M metagenome (GOLD analysis project Ga0310690, IMG submission 207661) | Bovine rumen microbial communities from tropical cattle in Woodstock, Queensland, Australia - Gonzalo_04 (v2) (version 2) | ecosystem: Host-associated > Mammals > Digestive system >...
TGATTATCATGGATTTAAAAATATTTACTGAAAATATTGATCCAAAAGCAACAAATCAAATCTATACTTTATTAAGACTTGCACCATTTAGAGATGCTAAGGTAAGAATAATGCCAGATGTTCATGCAGGTGCAGGTTGTGTAATTGGTTTTACTGCAAACTTAGGCGATAAAGTAATTCCAAATATTGTTGGTGTAGATATTGGTTGTGGTGTAATTGTAGCAGAGCTTGGTAAAGTAGATATCAATTTAGAAACAGTAGATAATTTCATTAAAACAAATATTCCAAGTGGAAAAAATGTAAATGATTTTATTGTTGAAGAATTTGATATAACTAAATTATATTGCTATAATGAATTAAAAAATAAAGATTATTTAGCTGATTATAGTTTATGTTCATTAGGTGGTGGAAATCACTTTATTGAAATAGATAAAGATGCTGAAGATAATAAGTATTTAGTAATTCATTCTGGTTCAAGAAATTTAGGAAAACAAGTTGCTGATATCTACCAAGATAAAGCAGTTAAAGCATGTCATGATGATTTCTTTAAAGAAAGAAGTGTTGAATTAATTGCTGAATTAAAAGCACAAGGTCGCCAAGCTGAAATTTCTGATGCATTAAAAGATTTGCATAAGCAATTTGAAGATTATTCAATTCCAAAAGATTTATGTTTCTTAGAAAATGAATTAAGGGAACAATATCTTCATGATATGAGATTGTGCCAAGTTTTTGCAAAAGAAAATAGAAGATTGATGTTAGAAAAAATATTAAAATTCTTAAATATAAGACCAGTTAATATTTTTGAATCTGTGCATAACTACATTGGTGATGACAATATAGTTCGTAAAGGTGCAATTTCTGCATATAAAGGTCAAAAATTAATTATACCTTTAAATATGCGAGATGGCAGTATAATTGGTATTGGTAAAGGAAATGAAGATTGGAATTATTCTGCTCCACATGGTGCCGGTCGTATCATGTCAAGAAGTGAAGCAAGACAAAATTTACAATTAGAAGATTTCAAAAATGCAATGCAAGGTATTTATACTACAACTGCAGATCAAGATACTATTGATGAAGCACCAATGGTATATAAAAATGCTCAAGAAATCATTGAAAAAGTCAGTGATACTATTGATATAATTAACATAATAACTCCTATTTACAACTTCAAAGCTTGTGAATAGCGAGCTAAATGCCTCAATAGCTCAGTTGGTTAGAGCACTTGACTGTTAATCAAGGTGTCCGGGGTTCAAGTCCCTGTTGGGGCGCCATTTAAAAAGAAAGGATTTTTTATGAAATCATCTGAAAGAGATAAACTTTATAAAAAATTAAAAAAATATATTAAAGAAAATTTCCACTTCCATAATCATTGGAATGAATATAGAGATTGGGATACACTTCAATATGATAAAGAAGCGAATAGAGTTGGTGGTTATTATACACCAGATAAAGAAAATCCTAAGAAACGTCAATGGGAAGCTGAAAAAGAAAGAGTTTTAAATTTATTACTTAATGATATAAAAGATATAGTTTATAATTTTGATAAAGAAGAAAAATAATTCACAATAGCCCTTTGACACAATTGAGCTCTAATGATGGAGAAAAGGTTGAAGACAATAAAATGAGAAATTTTATTATATCCTGTATGGGAAGAACATGTTTAATTTCAAGAGGTTTATTGGGGTGAGAAAGAATATAGTTGGTTGTTTAAAATTGATGTACACAGTTTTAAATAAAATATTCTCTAAATCATTTAACAAGATGATGCAGCTCTTAAGCCAACTGAATTATTTTTCTATTAAATTAATAAATAATTATATACATTCCGGAGGAGTGGCACGGACAACTATAAACCATACAAGGCTCATAACCTTGTGATAACAGGTTCGACTCCTGATCTCCGGAACCATTTAAGATGTAGGCGTCTTAGAACAATAATATTAATATTGTTCAGCCGAAGACGAAAGTTGCTTGGTTAGGGAAGTGGCTTTCAGAGGGTCTAAAAACGGTTAGTGTTTATCCAATGCCTAAATAGGTATAATTTACTGAAAGAAAAGCACTTCAATTAAGTTTCTTAGTTTTCTATAAAACTAAGTGGTGCCTGATGGGGGAGTTTTTAGGCAACTCCAAAAGTTTCTTAGTTCTTTAAAAACTAAGTTTAAAATGGCGTCTTGGTGAAGCGGTATTAACACACCAGCCTTTCACGCTGGCATACACGGGTTCGAATCCCGTAGACGTCACCATTTGCGGTTATTTCCTAATCGCCTACTCGTAGTGCAAACTACACCAAATATTAGGAAGGTTTGCAGTAAGATAGTTCGAATGACCCTAAAACTGCGGCAAAGTCGTTAACGCCATAGGAACGGAGAGAGTTATACGCGTTCTCATACTTCAGCAGAAAAACGCTAGATGACTACTTGCATGCAGTAGCATCGGTATGGTTTCTTTATTGGTTCATTGAATTAAATGGTGTACCTGATAACTTATCATAGCACAACACCAACCATACTCCAAATGGAGACATACTCAAGCTGGTGAAGAGGACAGTTTGCTAAACTGTTAGGCCTTTACGGGTGCGTAGGTTCGAGCCCTACTGTCTCCGCCATTATAGAACCTGTGCTTATTTCTTAAAAAGGTTATTATCGGTTCGAATCCGATCGAAGCCGCCATTTTAGGCTTTGATAGTTAGCCAGGTCAAAATATTTCGGAAAGTAGCTCAGCTTGGTAGAGCGCTTGGTTTGGGACCAAGATGTCGCAGGTTCGAATCCTGTCTTTCCGACCATTATAGAGCTCATGCTTATTTCTATTTCGCCTGGTAAGCGGGTGGTCGTAGGTTCGAATCCTACCGTTCTTAAAGTAGCGACGGCTACTAGGACGTAGCTCAGTTGGTAGAGCACCTTATTATAGCTGAGCCAAAAAATTAAAAATTAGAGCTGATACTTATTTCTTTTAGCAGGATAGCTCAACAGGTAGAGCACTGGAATTCTAGTCCAGAGGTTATAGGTTCGAGTCCTATTCCCGCCGCACAGAGTTCAGCCATTTCCTTAAAAATTAAAAACTAGAGCTTGTGCTTATTTCTTTAATACAAATAGTGATCAATCTCGGGGTCGTTGGTTCAAGCCCAACCTAAGCAGTTGCTTAGTAGCTCAGTTGGGAGAGCACGAGACTATATTTAGCCAAGCCTTAAATTAAAAATAAAATAGAGCCTATACTTATTTCTTATATCACCGTCCTTCCACGACAGCCAGAGTAAAAGTTAGGCCTAAATTGTTTATAAATTCTTAGAATAGCTAACTAAGAAATTATATATAGCAAGGTTTTATGAGTGAACGGTTTTTCCTAAGGTTGCAACTGAGAAGAAAATTAAACCGCCTCCATGCAGGTGTAGTATAATGGTTAGTGCTCCAGCCCTCCAAGCTGGGAGTGTCGGTTCAATTCCGTCCACCTGCTCCATTAAACTTACTTAAATGTAGGCTTAGAAGCAGCCACCATTTAAAGAGTGACAAAAGGTTTGGACGAACTAGTTAAGTCCTATAATTGAGGCACTATGCGTACCAGTTAGCGTTGGGAAGTAGGTTACCTTACGGAAAGAATTATTGTGTAACGGTATTTTGGTGATAGTTTGGAAGTTTCTGAAATGGAACTGAGGGTCTGGAACTGGAGTATTCGAGAAATTTAGTTTGACGTTTTTCATAAGTTTCTAAAGCAGAAAAACTCTAGGAATTAAGTATATTTTTACTGGACGCTAAAAGTAAAATATACAATGTGAAAAGCAGCCGTCGGAGTCTTTGGCGTAACAGCACATAAGTAAGTCTTATATATATGGGTGTAAGGCTACTGTCGGTTGAGTGGCGGCAGTCTGTATTTTTTAAGTTTTTTATTTGCTAAATTAAATGTAAGATAAAAAATTTAAGGAGTATATAATGGAAAGTAATGAACAATTTATTTGCTGTTATTGCGGTAAAGAATGTAAAAATAAAAATTCTTTAGCTCAACATGAGTGCAGATGTAAAGCAAATCCAAATGCTATAGTAGTCAAAGCTTGAAATAAAGGCTTAACAAAAGAAACAGATAGTAGCTTACAAGTTATGAGTAATTCTTTACAGGGCAGAAAGCCATGAAATAAGGGGTTAACAAAAGAGACTGATGAACGTATACTAATAAAAGCTAATAAAGCAAAAGGAAAAGTTGTACAGCCTTTTAATGGACATGCTGCTACAGAAGAAAAAGAAATTTTACGAAAACAGAAAATTTCAAATGCAATGAAAAATAATCACAATAATAATCCTAATAAAACTGGACGTGGTAAAAAAGGCTGATATAAAGGTTTTTATTGCTCATCTACTTATGAGCTAGCTTTTGTTATTTATTGTATAGATCACAATATAAATATTCAAAGATGTAAAAATTTCTATCTTTATGAATATAATGGAAAACAACATAGATACTACCCAGATTTTATTATTGATGATACAATATACGAAATTAAAGGTTATTGAAATGAAATAGTAGATTTAAAAACTAATAGTGTTTTTGATCATAAAATAAAAGTTTTATATAAGGAAGATCTAAAAGATATTTTTGATTATATTTATACAACTTATGGTAAAGAAGTTGATAAAAATATTTCAGAATTATATGAGCAAAGCTAGCTGGGGAGATAGCAAAGCGGCAAAGTCGGTGGACTGTAAATCCACTCCCATTCGGGTTCGTAGGTTCGAGTCCTACTCTCCCCACCATTAAAATGAAAGGAAAAATAATATGTATAACGAACCAAAACGTGAAACAAAAGTAGTTAGAAGTGGAGGCCTAGGACTAGGTTCTATATTAACAATTGTTTTTGTAGTTTTAAAATTATGCGGAGTTATTGACTGGAATTGGTTTTGGGTATTAAGTCCAATAATTTTTAGTCTTGGTTTAGCATTTTTGTTGATTATTATTGCTGTTATATTAGCTGTTATTGCTGATAGCTTATAATTAATTAAATGTCTGTTTATCGAAAAAGAAAGACAGTCGTGCTGTTCAGACATTAAAGAAAATCGATATCGTTATAGTGTTCGAATAAACTACAAAGAGAGCGAAGGAGCTTCAGGTCGATAGCCCAAGTAGAACGTTAGGGAATTGGATAACAAACTAGGTGTGGAAATTCGCAGAGTCACCAAAGACCTGATTATTTTGTGTCTATAGGCTAATGGAGAAACTGATAGGCTACGAACCTATAGTTGAGAGTTCGAATCTTTCTAGGCACGCCATTAGTTATAATAAAAAAGTTTATTTTATAATCGGTTTCATAAATGCTTTGTAGTTGTTTGACTTATAAGTACGTAATATAAGGAGACTTAGGTAATGAATGTTACTTCATTTAAAGCCGATTATTCTATATGGGGTCTTAGCTCAATTGGGAGAGCGCCTGCCCTGCACGCAGGAGGTTGCGAGTTCGATCCTCGTAGATTCCACCATTAAGAGGAATTATTCTTATGCCTCTAACCAAAATAGATAAGCGTGAGCATACGAAATGCTACCAGTTGTCTGTACCGGTGGTTAAGAGAAAACAGTCTAGCTTAGCTGGTTACTGCAGTGGTTAGCAGTTACGAGCCCGAAGAAACGGTGCTAAGCGATACAACCGTTTCATCAGTGTAGTAGGTTTGAAAAGAACTGAGGCTTTTGCAGATGATGCTAAATCTGTAGGATCATACTTCAGTGTCCTTCGGGCCTGAGGTCTTCTGGAAGCGTGGCACAACTGGTTAGCGCACTCGGCTGATAACCGAGAGGTTGAAAGTTCAAGTCTTTCCGCTTCCACCAATATGGGGATGAATTTGGAAAAGGTCGGGAAGTGGTACCACCTGTACAAAGTTGGTTCGATTCCAGCCGTCTCCACCAATGGATCCTTAGCTCAGTTGGTTAGCAGCATCCGGCTCATAACCGGACGGTCCAAGGTTCGAGTCCTTGAGGATCCACCAAATTTTTTGAGGTAATATATGAAAGTAATTTTTCTTGATGTAGACGGTGTTTTAAATTCTTGGCCAGATTGCAAACAAGCTCATTATAAAATGAAAGTTGGCGGTAATGGTTGTATAGGAATTTCAAATGTCAGATTAAGATTTTTAAAACAAATAGTTGATGCAACTGATGCTAAAATTGTTTTAGTTTCAAGCTGGAAAGCTGAATGGCTTAAATATAGAGCTCAAGTTAAAGAATATTTAACTACAGATATGAAAGAACCTTTATATATTTACTTTGTCAGAAATGAATATGGATATTATTTACATAAAAAATTTCGTAGACATAAATTAGAAGTTTATGATACAACAGATGATTATGAGCCAAATCCAAGTTGTAGAGGACAAGGAATTCATAATTATTTAGATGCACATAAAGATATTACAAATTGGGTAGTTTTAGATGATGATATTTTTAGAGATTATGATAAAGAAATAATGGATCATTTAATTAACACTAATATATATGAAGGTGCATTAGATGAAGAAGATGTTAAAAAAGCTATTGAGATATTAAATCAATAGTTTAATAACATGGGTTCAATTTTAAAATATGGGTTCAAAAATTAGCTAAATTAAATGAATATAAAAGGAGTTTAAGTATGAGTTATATTTGTGAACACTGTGGAAAATTAGTTGAAGATAAAGATACTTTTGGTTCAGGACGTTTTTGTTGTAGAGCCTGTGCAAATAGTCATAAACATTCAGATGAATGAAAAGCTAATATAAGTAAAGGTATTAAAAAAGAGACTGATTGTGAATGTCAATTTTGTAATAAAAAATTTAACAATCTTACAGCTAAAGCTAGTCATGAAAGATTTTGTAGCAAAAATCCAAATAAATATGAAAATCCTGCAGAAAAATTTATACTTGATAGTAGAATTAAAAAATCTCAGAAAAAGTATAAGACTTCAAAAGGAGAAGAACTAGATGTTACAAATCAAGAAATTAAAGATTATTTAGAGGAACATCAAACATGTGAAATTTGTGGTAAAACTATTACAGAAGCAACAAAGTGGCAAAATAAAGCTGCTCCAAAACATTTATGTATTGATCATGATCATAAAACATTAAAATTTAGAGGTGTTTTATGTTCAGTCTGTAATAGACAACTTGGTTGATATGAAAATAACCAAGAAGCAATAACTAATTATCTTAATAAAAAGACTAGTAATTAGTCTTAATTGGTGCTGTGGTCTAACGGTATATGATGTATGACTGTCACTCATACGATCGGAGTTCAACTCTCCGTAGCACCGCCATTGAAATTTATGATACTTTTATGTAAAAATAGCATAAAAGTATCTTTTTTTATTGTATAATATTATATAGAGGTAATTATTATGCATAATTTATGGTTAGAATTTTTAGTTGAAAAATTTGTAGAAAGTAAAGGAATACGCGCTTGTGGTTCTTGTCAAGGCGGATGCATAAATGCTACAACTTGTGCATTTATTTGCTGTAATTATACAAAAGATGATTTAGAAAAATTTTATCAAGAAAATAAAGAAATGCTAGAAAATGATTTTGCTAGAAAATATAATCTTTAAGAGGTGATTTACATGACAGATTACAAAAAGTTAATTAAAGAAAATCCAGATTATGATTTTTTAAAAACTAATCCTCATTTAGGAAATAGAATTATTTTATTAGGTTTAGGTGGTTCACATGCTTATGGAACAAACGTACCAACTTCTGATTTAGATATTAGAGGTATTGCTATTGAAAAACCTGAGGAATTAATTGGTTATCAAAATTTTGAACAATTCATTAATGAAAAGACTGATACAACAATCTTTGCATTTAATAAAATGATTAATTTATTAGTTCAAAATAACCCTAATATTGTAGAAATTATTGGTTTAAATCCAGATCAATATTTATATGTTTCTAAATTAGGTAAAGAATTATTAGATCATAAAGATTTATTCTTATCTCAAAGATGTTTCTTTACTTTTGGTGGTTATGCTCGTGCAAATTTAAAGCGTTTAGAAAATGCTTTAGCTCGTGATAATTATCCAGAAGAAAAGAAAAATGAACATATTGCTATTTCTTTACAAAGTGCTTTAACTACTTTTAATAATCAACACAAGAGTGAAATTAATCCTGCTTTTGCATATGTTGATGATGAAGGCAAATTAAGATTTAAGTTAGATATTGATATTGAAAGCGGTGAATTTGAAGATTTTTATGCAACAGTATCAAATACTACAAGAAATTATAAAGAATTATTAAATAGAAATAGAAAGAAAGATGATGCTCATTTAAATAAACATGCTATGCATTTAGTTCGTTTATATACAATGTGCTTAGAAATGTTAGAAACTGGTGAAGTTCATACTTATCGTGATAAAGACCATGATTTATTAATGGATATTAGAAACGGTAAGTATATGGATGAAAATGGTAATATGAAACCTGAGTTTTATGCAATGGTTAAAGAAATTGAAGATAAATGCAAAGCTGCTTTAGAAACAACTAAATTACCTGCAAAACCAGATATGAAGAAAATTGAAGAATGGGTTATGTCAGTTAATAAAAGAATTATTAATGGGGAATTCGATGATGAGGTTTTTGATTTCTAATGAAAATAAGTATTAAAAAACAAGCACATAATTGTGATAAACATCTTGCTATTAAACATTGGCATGATGATGTGAGTGTTGTTGAAACAATGCAATATTGTACAATCTGTGGAAGAATTAAAAATCATGATGCTTATGGTCAAGATTTTGTAATTAATTATAAACCAAAAGAATTTACTAATAGTATATCAAAAGCTTTAAAAAAGATTTTTAAATAAGGTAAGGACTAAAACTATGTTGAATGAAAAAGATAAAGAATTTTATGAAAATCATGCAAAAGAGTTAACAGAGAAATATCTTAAAGACCACTCCGATTTAAAATTTGTTCCTGTATTTAGTACAGATGAATCTGGTATACCAACTATTACTATGAAATTAGTTAAAAAAGAAGAAAACACTAAAGTTTTAAATGAGATAGCAAAAAATGTTGTAGAATTTGATTTGAGCCTTCCTCCATTAGTTCATGATAAAGCAGAGTTTTATTTATCATTAATTGATTTTTTAGTCGAAGAATTAAGAAAATACGTTGATGTTAAAATTTACAATGAATATATTTTAGAACAATGGAAGCAAAAAGTAGAAGAGCAGCGTAAAAGGCTTGATGAAGAAATACTTGAGCAGTATAAACAAATTAAGGAACCAAAAATTTAGAGGTAAACTATGAAAAATGATGAATTTGGAAATAGAATGAAAAAATATGAAGCTGTTAGTAAAAGTGCTCTAATGACAAGAACACCAGTTATTATTAGATTAGATGGTTGTCATTTTCACACTTTTTGTAAAGGCTTTAAAAAACCATTTGATCCTATTTTAGTTAAAACAATGCAAGATACTATGAAGTATCTTTGTGAAAATATTCAAGGTTGTGTTCTTGGCTATACACAATCAGATGAAATTACACTTGTATTAGTAGATTATAAAAATCTTAATTCTTCTGCTTGGTTTGATAATGAGGTTCAAAAAGTAGTTTCAGTTAGTGCTTCACTTGCAACTTTAGCATTTAATAAATTTTATACTATTAATATCGCTGAAATGACTGAATCTGAGGAAGAATTTAAATTTTATGCGGGCAAATTAAATACTGCTTATTTTGATTCACGTGCATTTAATATTCCAAGAGAAGAAGTTGCAAACTGTGTATTGTGGAGACAACTTGATGCTGAACGTAATTCAATTTTAGCAGTTGGTCAAGCAAATTTTTCACATAAAGAAATGCAAAATAAAAATTGTAAAACTGTAATGAATATGCTTGAAGAAAAAGGAATTGTTTGGGGAAATCTGCCAACTACTTTAAAACGTGGTAGTTGTTGTGTTAAAGTATATGTAGATGATATTGAAACATGTACTACAAGAGCAAAATGGACTATTGATAATGAAATTCCACGTTTTATAAATGAAGGTAGAGAATATATCGAAGCACTAATTAATGTTGAGGATTAAAATGAAAGCAAATGTATTAGAAGAAGCAAGAATGCGTGAAATCGGTTTTACTGATTATTATAAAAAATATTGGTATTTTTGTAAACGTGTTTGTACGGATTATCCTATTACTATTAATTTTACTATTGATAAAAAAACAAAAGAATGTGAGATTGATATATTAGATGAAAATTTTTTGCAGCCTTACACTTATTATAAGGGGAATAAAGAAGTATACAAAAATTCTAAGCAATGGATTGATTATATGATTGACCAAAATGTCTTATCAAAAGGCATAGAATATATTTAAAGAAAGGAGAACAGCTCTATGGCATTTATTGATATGAATTTAATTCCAGAAGAAATTAAAGCTGTTATGAATATTTTTAAATCAGCAGGTTATCAAATTTTTGTTGTTGGCGGAGCTGTTCGTGATATTCTTTTAGAAAAAGAACCACATGATTTTGATTTGACTACAAATGCTTTACCAGAACAAATGATTAAGCTTTGTGAAGAACAAAATTTAAAATATATTCCAACAGGTTTAAAACATGGAACAATTACAGTTTTATATAAAGATTACCCAATAGAAATAACTACTTTTAGAATTGATGGTGAATACTCAGATAATCGTCATCCAGATAAAGTAGAATTTACTTCAGAATTGGTCGATGATTTAGCTCGTAGAGATTTAACTATTAATGCAATGGCAGTTGATTTAAAAGGTCGAGTATATGATTACTTTGGTGGTTTAAATGATTTAGCTGTTGGCAGTGTTGGTAGAACTAAAATTGAAACTGTCGGTAGAGCAGAAGATAGATTTAAAGAAGATGCTTTAAGAATGCTTCGAGTTTATCGTTTTGCTTCACAGTTAGATGGCACAGTAAATATTAATAAAGCTACAATTTTAGATAATTTATATTTACTAAGAAATGTTTCAAATGAAAGAATTGCTGAAGAACTAAATAAGTTTTTACTTGGTAAAAATATAGTTAGATATTTTGAAGAATTTATTACTTTAGTTGCAGTTAAAGTTCCAAAATTAATGGACTTATTTATGATCCAAAATAATAAATGGCATACATATCAATTACTAACGCAACACACTGCATATGTAATTGATTTATGCCCAAAAGACTTAATTACAAGACTTGCTGCATTATTTCATGATTTAGGCAAAAAAGATTGCTATACTGAAGAAATAATTGATGGTAAAGTGCATGGTCATTTTTATACTCATCCAGTTAAAAGTGCATTATTAGCACAAGACTGTTTGAAAGCATTAAAGTATTCAAATGATATAATTGAAAAAGTTGTATTTTTAGTTTTATATCATGATGCTGAAATTGCTTATACTAAAAAATCTGTTAAAAAAGTTTTAAATCTAATTAATGAAAATGCAAGTAGTGATTATGAATTATTTGATAAGTTAATTGATTTAAAATTTGCTGATAGATTAACACATAATCAAGAATTAATGGCAAGTAGCAAATTATTACCAATTATAAAAGAAGATTATTTAGAAATTAAAGATAGTATTTTTGAAGAACAAAACTGCTTTTCTTTAAAAGATTTAGCTATCAGTGGTAAAGATTTAATTGAACTTGGCTATGAACCAGGACCAATGTTTAGTGATATTTTAAATACTTGTTTATCTAAAGTTTTAGATGAAGAATTAGATAATACTAAAGAAGCTTTACTTGAATATGCTAAATATTTATATGAAACAATTTATTAAAAAACAAAGTCAGAAGTTTTAAATTTCTGACTTTTTTATTGTATAATAATATATAAGAAAGGCTTGTAAATTTATGTCAAAACAACTATTAAAAAATCACATTTATGATACAATTATTGTTGGTGCCAGTGAAGCTGGATTAAAATATTTAGAAGAAAATAATAGCAAAGATATTGGATTTATTAGTAAAGAATATCCAGTAGATTACAAAGAACTTGATAATGTTGATTACTATCTTGATACTGTTGAGTATGCAAGTTTTTATCGTGGTTTAATTACATTAGAAGTTTCAAATAATAAAGTACTTTTATGTACTCATCTTGTAATTGCTACTGAAACAAAGCCAGCTGATAGTGATTTAGTTGCGGGCTTTTATTATAAATATTCTCATCAAGATATTAAAAAGAATGATACTATTGTAGTTATTGGCTGTAGTAATAAAGCAGCCAAATTAGCAGTTGATATCGCAAAAATATGCAAACAAGTATATTTTATCGACCCAAATGTGAAAACGCAATATGAGCCAGGAATCAGGCTTAAAATCGCAAATAAAAAGAACTTACAGCATTTAGCAAATTCAATTATTGTTGCAAATGATTTATATTCAATGGAAACAGTTGATGTTAAAGATGGTGAATTAATACATAAAAAACAATGGAAACTTACATTAAGTAATTTTGATGAAATTGTTTGTGATGATATATATTGGCTTGATGATAAAACTCCTGATTATTTTCCAACAGTTAAAGGATTTTTTGAAAAAGATGCTGAAGGTTATATATTAGTAAATAAAGAAAATCAGACAACCATTATTCCAACTGTCTATGCTATTGGTGGTTGCTGCAGGGTAAAGGAAGATTAGTATGGCAAGACAAAAAGGTGCATTTATAAATAACTTAAAATACTTTTTCAAGTATCAAATTAAAGTGCCATTTGTAGTAATTTATAATTTTTTCTATTTTATGAAATATCCATTCTGGCAACCAAGAAATGTTTGGACAGGTAAAAAGTATTGGACATTTACTGAGTACAACCAGATCTCACCAGGTTGGAGAGCTGCTTTTGGCAAGCAATTAACTAAAGATTTAAAAGAAGCTCTTAAAAAATCTAAGCAATTAAAAACATTTTACTTTTTAGAAATTAAAGAAAAGTGGGGAGCTTTGTGTTTATATAATACTGGCGGATCTGAAGAAGTTAATAAAGTAATAACTTATTATGAAAGGCTATCTATTTGTTATTGTGAAGATTGTGGCAAACCTGCACGTTATACAAGATTAGGTGGTTGGGTAGGTTATATTTGTGCGGACTGTTTTAATAAATCACTTGAAAAATATCCAGGTGAATTAACATTTGCGCAAAAATATAAATTAAAAGCTGAGCACAGATTAAAAATAAAAGATATTCCAGTTTATAAGACTTGTGTAGATGGTGTAATGAAAGTCATTGATCCTGGAATTAACTATAGAAAATTATGGGGACTTAATAATAGGAGGGCCAATTTAAATGTTAGCAGAAGAAAAGAAATTCAAGAATAAGTGTGAGTACTTTGAATTACTTACAAAATTAAATATTGATTTAACTGAATTTTCTAAATACTTAGATGCAGTTAATTTTTATGAACAACCAGCCACTGCTCAATCAACTTTTGGTGGTTGCTATGCAGGTGGTCTTTGTGAATATAGTTTAAATTTATATTATGAACTAAAAAATCTATGCGGTGCATATTATCCAGGAAGATACACAGAGGCAGACATTATTTTAGTTGGTTTATTAAGTAATCTTTATAAAGCAGAACTTTATGAATATTACACAAGAAATGTTAAAAATGAACAAACAGGAAATTGGGAAACTCAAGGTGCTTTTAGAGTTAGAGAAAATAGAGTATCTTTTGGTTCAGTTGGTTTAAGTTCATTTATGCGTGCAAAATTATTCTTTAATTTAACAGATGAACAAGCTTTAGCTATTATTTATTCAAGTGATCAAAATCTTATTGATGGTCATAAAATTAAAGTAGATTTTCCACTTGTTAATATGGTTCAAATGGCAACATCTGTTGTTAATTATGTTATAAACTAAGGAGATAAAATGAAAGTACTTTTATTTTCAGATAATCATTTTTGTAAAGTTGGTTCTATTTTAAATAGACGTGGCGATAAATATTTTGAAAGACTTGAAAATCAAATTAAATCTATTAACTGGCTTGAAAAATTAGCTGTTAAAAAAGGTTGTGATGAAGTTTGGTGTTTAGGTGATTTCTTTAATAAGCCAGATTTATATGAAGAAGAACTTACAGCTTTAAAAGATATTGGGTGGAACACTTTGCCTCATAGATTTATTGTTGGAAATCATGAATCTGGGCAAGGTGATTTATGTTATAATTCTGTAAAGGTTTTAGAAAAGCCTGGATTTGAAGTTATTAATAAAGTTGAAAATGTATTTATTGATGGCAAGAATGTTGTATTTGTTCCTTATTTTTCAGAACTAACAAAAGTTAAGTTAGAAGACTTGTTTGTAGGTCATGCAGATATAGTATTATCACATAATACTATTGCAGGAATTCAAATGGGTCAAATTATAACAACACTTGGTTTTGAAATGGATGAAATCTTAGCTAAATCAACTTTATTTATTAATGGCCATTTACATAATGGTTCTTGGGTTAAAAAAGATAGAATTTTAAATATTGGTAATTTAACTGGTTTTAATTTTTCTGAAGATGCAACTAAATATGCACACAATGTTATTATTTTAGATACTAATACTTTAAGTTTAGAATTTATTGAAAATCCTTATGCTTATAATTTCTATAAACTTGAAATACATTCAGAAAAAGATTTAGAACAATTATATAAGTTAAAAAAGAATGCAGTATTACAAATTAAATGTGATGAACAATATTTAGATGATTTAAAGCAAATTTTAGCAGATGAAATTAATGAAATTGTAAATTCTCGTGTTATTACAATTTATCAAAAGAATGAACAAACTGTAAATGATGAAGAAAAAATTGATTTAAATGCAAACCCAATTGAAAAGTTTATTGAGTTATGTAAAACTAAATTCACAGATAGTAGAATTTTAGATGAAGAATTGGCTGAAATTTGTAAACAAGGATAATATATGGAAGAACGTAATCTTAGTAAATGCTGCAATTTACAATATCAAACACAATATACACAACAAGTAGTAATAAATGGAGTTCCACAAAATTCAGGGGAAGTGCAAGTACCAATCTTAACTTGCCCAAGTTGTGGACATGTTATAGTACAATTTAATCCAGGAACTACTATGGAACAAGTTTTTGCTACTTGCGAAAATGAGATTTCTCATCAAATAAATTATTGTGTAAAATGTGGTCAAAAAGTAAATTTTCCACAAATGATAACTATTGCAGTAGAAAATACGCAGGAGTAAAATATTTTCAAAAATATTGTATAATAATATGTTAAAAGATAATAAAAAGGCTTGTAAAAAGCTATATAAATATTATAAAAAAGAGTTTGAAGATTGTAAAAAATGTATGTTAGAATTCAGACCAAATTTTTTATTTGGACTTGAAACTTTAATGCTTTATTTACAATATATGCAAGACACAATTGTCTTAACAAAATCAATAAAAGAAGACGATGAAGAAATGAATAGTACAACATTTACAACTATTGGTGCTGTATTAATGTGCTATTCAAAATATAAACAATGTATTTTAGAAGGTACAACTATTATAAATGATAAATCTTTACCTGAAGAAGAAAGGACTAAGTTGTATAATGCTGTGCTTAAACAGGCAAAGTTAAATTGGAATACATTGTGGAATACTGTTTCAATCGCAATGGAAGGTTGGTACGTAAATGAATGTTTTATGAAATAAAGTAATTTTACATAACTTTGGTAGTTATAATCATGCTGAAGTTGATTTACTAGACAAAGGTTTTTGTTCTGTTGTTGGTGAAAATAATTATAAAAAAGATAATGCTTTATCAAATGGTTCTGGAAAATCTTTTCTTTGGTCTGCATTATGTTATACTATAACAGGTGAAACAATTCAAGGACTTAGGAAGAATTTAAAGAACTTAAATAATTCTGATGATAATACAGGTTATACTGCTGTTGATATTACAGTTGATAATGATCACTATGTAATCACAAGATACTTTGCTCCAAAATCAAATTTAACTATTGTTAAGAATGATGTTGATTTAAGTGGTAAAACATTTACAGAAAGTGAAAAGATTTTAGGTGAACAATTACCGGCATTAACAAAAGAATTAATTTCATCAACTGCAATTCTTGGTCAAGGTTTGCCAACTAAGTTTTCAAGCTTAAAACCTTCTGGTCGTAAAGATTTACTTGAAAAATTAACTAATTCAGACTTTATGATTGAAGACGTTAAGAATAGAATTTCGGCAAGACAAGAAGTAATCTTAGGTCATATTAGAACTATTGATGATGCATTATTAGTTGCAAATACTAAATTATCTACAACAAATAATCAACTTGATCAAGTTTTAAAAGATATTCAAAATTTCCAAAGACCTGATTATAATAAGTTAATTTCTGACACTGAAAAAGATTTAATAAATTGTAATACAGAATTAGCTGAAGTAAATGCAAATATCAAAACAAATGATAGTTATTTAGAACAAGCAAATAATGATTTATTAAAATTTACTAATGAAAAGAGTACTGAAGTTATTAATGTAACAAATAAGTTTAATAATGACTTAAATCAAAAAGCTGGTGAAAAACAAAAAATCTTACTTGATATAAATACTATTTCTGGTGAATGCACAGCTTTACAAAATGAAATTCGTAGATTAAAATCTATCACTGATATTTGTCCAACTTGTGGCCAAAAAATTCCTGGCAAAGAAAAGCCAAGCACTACATTACAAGAAGAGCAATTACAAAGTAAAATAAACGCTAAAGCTGCTTTAAATGAACAATTAACTAAAGTTCAAAATGAAGCAACAATTATTCAAGAAAGTTTGGAAGCTGAGAAAAAAGTAGTTAATGATAGATATGATGCTGCTATTAATCAAATTAAAATTCAACAAGTAGATTTAAAGAATTTTGCAACTCAACAACAAACAAGATTAAATACTTTAAATCAAAGAATTCAAAATTTAAATACTGGCTTAGCAAAATTAAAATATGAAAAAGATCATAATGAGCAAGCATTTACTAATTTACAAAATTCAAAAGGTGCACTTGAAACTGAAACTAAGCGTTTAACAAAAGTTATTGAAGATGAAACTGCTAAAAAAGAAGAAGCAACTGCACACTTAGATATAATTAGAAAAATGGATGCTTTAGCTAAACGTGATTTTAGAGGATATCTATTATTAAATATTATTGAATATCTAAATAAGAAAGCAAAAGAATATAGCCAAGTTGTTTTTGGAACAGATGAATTAAATATTTATTTAGATGGAAATGATTTAAATATTTCTTATTGTAATAAACTATTAGATAATTTATCTGGTGGTGAAAGACAACGTGTAGATTTAATTGTTCAATTTGCTTTAAGAGACTTATTAAGTACGCAATCAAATTATAGTTCTAACATTTTAGTTCTTGATGAAATTTTTGACAACTTAGATAGAGTTGCAACAGAAAATATTTTAAATTTAATTACAACAAAACTTTGTGATATTGAATCAGTATTTATTATTTCACATCATGCTGACGAATTAGAGTTAAGCTATGATTCTGAATTAAAAGTAGTTAAAAATTCTGATGGTATCAGTGAAGTATTTGCAATATAGGAGACTTAGTATGCTTTGAAGAAAACCTGCTGACATGAAATACACTGACATGTGTATTTATATTGATGAGAATATTCCAAAAATTGGTGGTGAACCTGGAGCTTATCCAGATATAGAAGATACAGTATATAATTATTTATACTTACTAACAAAAGCTTTAAGTATTAAAAAGCGTATGTTCCAAAATTTTGAAGATTATGATGGTTATGCTTTATACGCCGCAACAAGATTATTTGTAGCAATTCAAAAGAATTATCAAAATCAAGGCAAGACAATTAAAGGTAAAGTAATTAGACCGATTAAATCTTGTCTAAATTATACAAAAGCTCTATTATATCCAATGAAAGTTGAATATATGAGAGAAACTTTTGCACAAGTAATTTCTGAAGAATTTGCTTCTAAACAATTTGATGCATATACATTTAAAGAAAAGCTTAAAGAACAGGCAGCTGAAGCCCAATCAAATATATCATTGCAAATAGATATCACTGATACTATTAAGAGCATTCCTTATTATATTGAAAAGACTTTAGCTAGCTCACCATTTCATAAAAATTCACCTGAATGAAAAAAGCTTAAAATAACAATCTTATTAAATTTCTTACATGGAATAAATACAACTGGTAGTATTGATTGAAATCCTGTAACAGTTTTACTCTGAAAATTACCAAAATCTTTAATTGGTTATGTTAAAATTCTATTAACTGAATTCTATACTTTATTTAAAACAGAAATGATGGATTGTTTTACAAATAATCAAATGAGTGATGAAATGTTAGAAAAACTTATTTCTTCACCAGATGGTATGTATAAGGAAGATTATGAAAACGACTAGTATTAATGATAGTATAAATTCCTTACATTTATCTGACATATATTCATTAATGTTATTCATTTTGTATAAAGTGCAGGAAATACCAGATTATGCAGTTTTAAGTGAATTATGTTATTTATGTGATGGAAATAATTTAACAAGAATTTTAACTTATTTTGCAGGTAAAACAGTTAAGTTTCCAACAGAAGCTGAAATGTCTGTTTTAACAAATGCTTTATTGCTTTATCAATATGTAAATATTGAACACAATGCTTTTGTAGAAGCTCAAGCAAAACTTGAAAATGTTACACCAAAGCAACGTGAAAAGATTACTGAGCTTTACTTAAAGATCCTACCAATTATGGCAAATTATAATATTGATAGGAGTAATATGAAGCATGAGTAAATTTGATGAAGCATCAAGAACTTTTGAAACAAGATTATTATTTATAAAAGAATTATTTACTAATAAATATTCACAAACGGATATTATGGCACATTGTATTCAGCATAAGTTAGATGAATCATTAAAAAAATATATTAATGAATTAGAAAAACATATGTGAAATTTAGATGGCAAAGATCCAATGGATATTCTAAAGAAAATAGATTAGGAGACAAATTATGGCATTACAATCAAATATAATTACTGATATTAGTTCTGCTACAAAAATTCCAGTAAAGGTTTTAAATTCAATTAGTACAAAAGAAGTTCTTTGTATTGGTAGTGCAATTCATGATGCTATTGAAGCAAAAGAAGATGTAGCACTTTTAAATATTGGAATTGGAACATTAAGTGTAAATATTGCAGACGGTCAATGTAAGTTTATTCCAAGTCAAGAATTAAAGAGTACAATTAAAAAGTGTATTAATAATAAAATTGACCCGCTTGAAGAAACTTTAGAACAAGAAATTATTGATAAGCTATTAAAGACATACGAAGAGGTATTCTAGTATGGTTGATGAAGAATTAAAAGATATTGCAGCTCAAACACCAACTGAAGATGAAGCAAGAGTACCTGCTTTAAAAATGGTAGAACTTGATGCTGAAGCTAAAGATCTTTTAAACCAACTTATTGTTGAAACTGATGTTAATAAAACAAAAGATTTAACTAATCTTTTTAATCAAAATCAAAATAAGAAAACAATGGTCAGAGTTGATAAGTTAAGCCAATTAATGGATACTTTAACTGATCAAGCAATTAAAAGATATCAAGAACGCCCAGATGAAATTTCAAATCAAGAACTTTTCCTTGGCTTAAAGACTATTCAAGATATTATTGAAAAATCTCGTAGACAAGTTATGGGAGCAGATGAAAAACCACTTATTCAAATTAATCAACAAAATAATGATTTTTCAGGAACTCAAACACAAACTAAAGAATCAAGAGAACGTGTTATGGCTGCAGTAAATAGTATTTTAAAAGGTATTATGCCTGAAAATGCACCAATTTATACAACACCTACTGTTGATGCTGATGAGGAGAAAGATGATGACCAACAAGATTAAAGAAGTTTTAAAAAAGCTAAAGATTGATAAAACAGGAAATTATGAAA
>Ga0310690_10004449_pt1 | contig 19867 bp, 24 predicted proteins | sample AusTroGonzalo_MG_2_FD_207661 | JGI IMG/M metagenome (GOLD analysis project Ga0310690, IMG submission 207661) | Bovine rumen microbial communities from tropical cattle in Woodstock, Queensland, Australia - Gonzalo_04 (v2) (version 2) | ecosystem: Host-associated > Mammals > Digestive system >...
CTTCTCCAGAATCTCCGGATCATCGGAATTCAGATTGAAGTATTCGATCAATTCCTGTCTGTCGACAATACTGTCCTTGATGGCCTGGACCGCATCCCTGTGATTCTCGAGTATGCCGTCGATCTCCGCTACGCATGCGCGGTTCTCCTTCATCTCCTCTGGAGACTGAGGGTTCCTTCCGTCGATATCGACCCTCTACTCGAATAGACGCCTGATATCAGAATCAGACAGAGATTCACCATTGCCAGGACCATTTGCCATGATACAATTTACTGGATAATATTATTTAATATTATCTTAATATTATAGAATCTTTTTTAAATAGAATCGTAATTTCATGCCGATTATTATGACCACAAACACATTGCTATTCCCCTTTGTTCGTGTTGTTGGACAGGAGAAAATGAAGAAGGCTTTGCTGCTCAACATCATCGACCCCGGTATCGGAGGCGTCCTCATCAAAGGAGAGAAAGGTACGGCGAAATCCACCTCAGTTAGATCCCTCGCACAGATCCTTCCTGAGAGACCGACCGTGGTAGGATGCCCGTTCCACTGCGACCCGAGGTATCCCAAGAGGATGTGCATGCAGTGTCAGGAGAAGGTCAACGCCGGGATCCAGTTGGAATCGAAGATGATGCCAATGTCCGTCATCGAGCTCCCGCTCAGCGCCACGGAGGACCGTGTCTCCGGAACCCTGGACCTGGAACATGTTCTCAAGACCGGAGAGAAGAAGTTCGAACCCGGTGTTCTTGCACAGGCCAACGGCAATGTTCTTTACGTCGATGAGGTCAACCTCTTGGACGACCACATTATCGACCTGCTTCTGGACTCCGCGGCGATGGGCGTCAACTACATCGAGAGGGAAGGCGTGTCCTTCTCGCACCCCGCTAAGTTCATCCTCGTAGGAAGCATGAACCCCGAAGAGGGAAGCCTCAGGCCCCAGCTCCTGGACAGGTTCGGACTGTGCGTGGACATCGAGGGAGAGAAGGATGTCAACGTGAGGATGGAGGTCATCGAGCGCAGGATGGAATTCGACAGGAATCCAGAGAAATATCTGGAGGAGTGCAAAGCCGATATCGACGCCATGCGTGACAAGATCGTCGCTGCAAGGGAGCTCCTGCCCGAGGTGGCCATGGACAAGAAGATCATCCACGATATCGTCATGACATCGATCCACTTCAACATGGAAGGACACAGGGCCGACATCACCATGATGAGAGCTGCAAAGGCCAACGCCGCTCTGGAGGGAAGGAGGGAGGTCACCAAAGAGGATCTCCGCACCATCGCACCGCTGGTCCTCGCCCACCGTCTCAAAAAGCGTGCGTTCGACAACGTCACCTTCGATGAGAAGGAGCTCGACCTATGTCTGGGAATGTGAACCCCACATACTACCCGTTCTCCGCCATCTACGGAATGCAACAGGCCAAGAGGGCGCTGATGTGCGCGATGGCCAACCCCGGGATCAAGGCAGTGCTTATCAGAGGGCCGTCCGGAACAGGGAAGACGCTGGTGGCCCGTTCGCTGGGCCACATTACCGGGAAGACGATTGTCAACGTCCCGCTGAACGTCACGGACGAGCAGCTGTTCGGATGCCTCGATATCGAGACTGCGGTCAAAGAAGGCAGAATCTGCATGCAGGAAGGCCTACTTAACAGGGCCGACGGCAACATCCTCTACATGGACGACATCAACCTTTTCGAGCACAGGATAATCACCGGTGTCGTCGACGCGGTGCTGTCGAGGAAGGTGAGGATCGAGAGGGAGAACATGTCCACATCGTACGACGTCAATACCGTGCTCATCGCGACGATGAACAGCAGTGACGCATATCTGAGTCCGTCGATATTGGATCACTTCGACATATGCGTAAACATTGATTCCGAAAGTGACGAGAAAGGCAGAACAGAGATACTAATGCGCGGTCTCGGATACGATGCAGATCCCGATGCGTTCGTAGAGAAGTATAAGGAACAGGATCAGGAGGTCCATGACAGAATCATGAAGGCATCGGAAATCGTGAAAGATCACATGCCCGATGAGAACCTGAGGAGAACGATTGCCGAGGTGTGCAACAAGATGGGCATCGACGGACATCGCGGAGACCTCACTGCAACCAACGTAGCGATCACTCTTGCGGCCATGGACGGACGTACCGATGTTAACGAGGAGGATATCGTTGAGGCATCGGTGCTGTGCCTCAACCACAGGGTCAAAGTTGTGAGGGGAAGAAGGGTCGACAAGCAGCAGAAGCTCGCCCGCTCGACCGTAGGTTTCAACACCGAATCCCCGGCCATCACTAAACTCCCTCACGAGTCGATCAAGAAGGATGATCCAGCACCCACGGATGCGGTCCTCGACGCGGAGACCGGACCGTCTGAGAACAAGGATGAATCGAGGCTCGGATCGAAGGAGGCGGAGGATGTCATCACCAAGATCGGCGAGACATTCAAGACCATCGACCTGTTCGAGGACACCGAGGCTGGCAGGCGCGGACAGTCCTCTGCAAGAGGAAAGAGATTCCAGCAGAAGTCCGGCGACAGAGCGGGAAGGTACATCGGGTCGAGGATGACGGAAGAGAAGAATCCGGATCTCGCTTTCGATGCTACAGTACGTGCGAGCGCACCATATCAGATCAAACGCCATCAGGAGAAGGACACCGACATGGCGGTCATCATCGAGAAGTCGGATATGAGGGAGAAGATCAGAGAGACCAGAAGCTCATCGACGTTCCTGTTCGCAGTGGACACCAGCGGCTCGCTGATCATCCGCAACAGAATGGTCGCCGTCAAAGGAGCGATCCTGTCTCTTCTGAAGGAGCACTACGTCAAGAAGGACCGTGTGGGATTCCTCACGTTCAACGAGAAGGCGATCACGATGCTCCTGCAGCCCTCAAGAGAAGTGGAGGTCATCTACAAGCTGCTAGACGATCTTGCCATCGGAAGAAGGACACCTCTGTCGGGTGCTCTGCAGTACATCAACGACTACATGTCCATGTATGTGAAGAAGCGTCCCAACGACGACTGCTATGTGGTCCTTGTCACGGACGGGGAAGCGAACGTTCCCCTGGATCCGAACGACGAGAAGACCGACCCTCTCAAAGAGGCGCTGGAGATCGCCGGAAAGATCAATCTCCCGACGGTGAAATGGATCGTCATCGATACTGAGAAGAGATACGATACGGTCCACCATTCAAAGGAGTTCGCCGATGCGCTGCATGCGAGATATTACACCTTGGACGATCTGCGCATAGAGACCTATGAAGAGATCAACCTGGTGCGTACAGCGAATGCGAAGATAATATGAGAAAGACCGGGGCATCGGAAGATGTCCCGGCACCTTAATCCGTTTTCATTCCTCGATGTACTCGACAGGGGTCATCTTAAGTCCGACCACGCCCGCTATGATGAGCGCGAGACAGACTCCCATTCCCCAGGAGAATCCCGTACCATCGAGTCCGAGAGCATACGAGAACACCACCGTGAGGAACACACCGATCCCGATCCATACCGCATACGCAGTCGTGAAGGGCACGCCCATCCTCATCGGATACTCAAGGCAAATCATGCTGAGCACCAAAAAGACGATGGTGACGATATCCCAACCGATGTTTGTGAAGCTATCCGTATATGCGAGTCCGATGGACCATCCTATCTGAAGGAATCCGCCCAGGATGATGAGTCCCCAGGCGATCCTTGTATCCGACTTCCAATCACCTTCCATGGTATCATCCCGATATGAGCCTCACACCGATGATGCCTACGACGATCATGGTGATGAAGACAAGCTTCTTCGCAGTGATCTTCTCTTTGTACAGGACCCTTCCGATAATGACGATCCCTGCGGCTCCGATGCCTGCGAGGATCGAGTATGACACTCCGGGCCCTATGTTCTCGGGATTCGATGGGATCGATAGGAGGTACAGGCAGAGGAGCACCAGAACGACGGCCGATATCCCCCAGCCCTTCTTCTTGAAATTCTCGGATTTATCCAAACAAGTGACCCATATGGGCTCTATTATGCTGGCCACCAGGAGGATTATCCAAGCCCACAGTATATCCATTATCCCGACCTTCTTTCCTAAAGCATCCGCCGATAGGCGGAACGGTTTCGATAATCATGTTGATGAGGGGGAATGATCCCCCTCTCGGGCTTGCGCCCTAATGAGTTTCAGACCTCTTTGAAGATCTTCCTTGACTTTATCAGACCGTATATGCACAGTCCGATGATGAAGGCAGACATGATGATAGCGCCTGCTTTGCCTCCGAAGATCCCAGTGGACATATATTCTACCAAAGCGTCCCAAACTGCCATTTTCACACCTTCTGGGGTTTAACGGTTTTCTTAAGATACTCAAGATAGTCCTGTCCGAGTCCGCTCAGCGAGTATGTGATGAGCAGCTTACCTTGCTGGAAGATGCCCTCTTCGTCGACGACGATGTCGCTCTCGTTGAGGATACCCGCAGATGCGAGCTCGATGCAGTCGTACTTGATCTTGGCCTTTCCATAGTCGTTATCATGACCGGGATACTCCTTGGCGAGAGCGTTGCAGATCTCGTCGGTCCTCTTGGGTCCGTCCTCGACGAACTCGAGGATACGGAATTTGATAGGGCAACCCTCCATCATCACGATCCCTCCCTCAGAGTTGCGGTGTTCTCCGCATCCTCGGTGACGAGCAGGAACGATCCGATAAGACAGATGATCAGTCCGGCTATGGTGAATCCGACGATGGTCCACATTGAATCATCGTTGTACTGCAGTGCCTCGGCAGGTCCGAGGAAGATGCACAGGAAGATGACTCCGCATGCAGCGTACAGCGATGCGATGGCCTGTCCTCTTGCTACACCGATCATCGGGAAAGACTTGTACCAGGTAACGTAACACCAGGCGAAAGACAGACCGATGAGCAGTACCAGCAGGAAAGTGGTAGGCTCGAAGAGTCCTCCGATGGTATCGAAGATGGGCACTCCGCAGATAAGGAGCACGATGAGTACGATGATCCAGAACAGTGCTTCGAAGATGAACCTGAGGTGAAGTCCGATATCAGGCTCTGTGAGGTCCAGTGCCTTTCCGGCAACTGCTCCCTCGAACCCCCATCCGACAGCGGCCATGACTCCACCGATACATCCGATCAACGGGTTGGCTGAATCGACACCGCCTGTGACAAGGCTTCCGGAGTACAGCGTGATTCCTCCTGCAAGCAGAACGATGATAGCGAGGTATCCCCTCTTGGAAACCTTCTGCTTCAGATAAAGGACGGACATGATGGTACCGATGATGGGGTACAGAAGTCCGGCAATTGCTGCGAATCCGGGGCTCAGGAAGAGTGCTGCGATGTAGGTACCGGAAACAGCGCATGCTCCGCAGATACCTGCAAGAATGTAGTATTTGGTAACCGATTTGACCTGTACGATGGTTCTCTTAAGCTCTCCCATCTTTCCGAGTCCCCCGTTCCAAACGAACAGAAGAACAGCACAGGCTATGGCGTTGATTGCTGTCAGGAAGACCGCCTGAAGAACTCCGGCGACATCCTGGGAATATCCGGCAATAATCATGTTATCGTAAACGTCAGCGATCAGAGGCGTAACGTATATCGCATAACCAGGTGCATACCAGACACCCCAATACAGGGCACACAGAATACCCATGAGAAGACCGATTCTCTTCTTCTTCTCGTGATCCATTGCCCTAATCTCTTTTACATCCATTTTGTAACCTCCAATTAGGTTTTTGGGAGGGTGCCAAAGCACCCTCTTAGAATGGTTTAGTTTAAATTCATTTCTTCTCAAAAGCTGCAGAGAACTTTGCGGCAGCATCGGAAGCATTCTCTGTGTAGAGATCCGCTCCGATCTCGTCTGCCCACTGCTGGGTGACGGGTGCTCCACCGACGTTGGTGATACAGCCGCCCTTGAGGCCTTCCTTGACCATCTTCTCTTCGAAAGTCTTCTGGCCGACCATTGTTGAGGTCATGAGGGCGGATGTTCCGACTGCGACAGCCTTGTTGTCCTTGATTGCCTGGATGATTGTGTCGAGAGGCACATCCCTTCCGATGTTCTTGACGTTGAATCCGGCGACCTTAAGCATGATGGCGACGATATCCTTTCCGATGGAGTGGATATCTCCCTCGATTGAACAGATGACGACTGTTCCCAGTCCTGTTCCGACTCCGTCTCCCTTCTTTGCGATCTCGGGCTCGAGGATCTCCATTGCTGCGTTCATTGTCGCTGCAGCTGCCATGACGTGGGGGAGGTAGAGCTTCTTTGCTTCGAAGAGGGCTCCGACCTCTGTCATTCCTGCTGAGTAACCGTTCTCGATGAGGTCGACAAGGTCTGCACCCTCTGCGACTGCCTTCTTGGCAACCTCGACGGCGGCTTTGTTGTCGTACTTCATAATTGCGTTCTTTGCATCTTCTGCTAATGTCATTTTTACTATTCCTCCTTGTTTGAAATCAGTTTATTCATGCCTTGTTGAGGAAGTCGTCATCAGCCTTCTTGACGATTGCTTCCATCTTCTTGGCGATCTCGGGGTCGATTGGTGCGACCACGTGGTTCTTGAGTACATCTACGACGATCTCGTGTGCGACATCGACACAGGCCTTGGATCCCTGTGCTCTCCAGTCTCCGATCATGTCCCTGTTGAAGACGGTGGGGTCGGATGCGAGCTCGATGTTTGCCATGGTGGTGGGGTGTCCGATGAAGTCCCTTCCGACTCCGAGCTCCTTGATGACGGGGACGGCGAGTGTCTCATCGTTGACGACGATACCCTCGAGGGCCTTCCTCTCCATTGCAATGATGTCGTTGTCGATGACGAGCTGCTCCAGGGAGAATGTCTGTCCGAGCTCAAGCATACCGGATCCGTAGATCATGTTGACTCCGGCCATTGCGGGAAGCAGAGATGTGATGGTCTTCTCGTGTGCGGCCTGGGAGTCAGGGACTTTGGCGTCGGTCTACATACCGGCTGTGAAGACGGGAAGTCCGTAGTACCTTCCGAGCTCTCCGACAGCTGCGGAGATGAGTGCCAGCTCAGGTGCTCCGACGGGTGCTGTTCCGTGCTTGAGGTCGAAGATTGTGGTGGATGATCCGTAGTAGACGGGTGCTCCGGGCTTCACGATCTGTGCGAGGATGATTCCGGAAAGGATCTCGGCGTTGTGGGTGACGAGTGTTCCTGCGAGGTGGACTGAGGATGATCCTCCGGCCATTGCCATGGACAGGACGTTGACGGGGATTCCGTACTCTGCACCCTGCTTGATGACCTGTGCTGCGTTGTGTGACAGCTCAAGGGGTGATGTGGGGCATACGAGCATGGACATGAGGGGCCTGTCGCGTGCCTTCTTGGCGTCTCCGCCGTAGTATGCGACGAGCATCTCCCAGTAGTACTTGACGTGCTCGGCAACAGGGTCGATGTGGTGGAAGTGCTTGACTGTGTTCGCGATGGAGATGTACATCTCGTGGACATCCTCTGCTCCCTTTCCTGCCCAGTCTCTTGCGGAAACGGGGAGTGAGAAGTAGCTGATTCCGTCTGCCCAGTCACAGAGCTTTGCGATCTGTGCGAGGTCTGCGGAGTTGGAGTCACGGGTCTCGTACTTTCCGTCTCCGAGGTAGTTACATACCTGGATACCGGTTCCGAAGCAGGTGTAGTGGACACGTCCGTTCCATGCCTGCTCGACTGTGTGGTCGTCGTCCCTTCCGTAGAGGTAGAATGTCTTGGGTGCGGATGCAAGGGCCTTGTTCATGAGGAAGTCGGGGATCCTTACCATCTTTGTCTCGTAGTCGACGATACATCCTGCGTCCTCGAAGATCTTGATGCATTCGTCGTCTGATACCTGGACACCGTAGTTCCAGAGGACATCCCTTGTTGCGAGATCGATGGCTCTGCAGTCGTCCTCTGTGAACAGGTTCATCTTGATACCGTTCATTCCGATTTTTCCAGGGTACTGGATTGCTTTCATTTGTTTTCCTCCTTTTTTATGGAATAAAGAGTTTGATCTGGTTTGTTGAATGGTTTGATGTTCTGATCGGTCAACCGGCCTCTGCCAGGAGGCCGGCATTGACCTTGTTCAGCGTTTCTGTGTCTTCTCGCGGAACTTCTCACAGCTGTTGATCTTGATATCGAGGATGTTCTCGATGTTCATCTTAGCTGCAATTCCGCGGGGTGCTCCGGGAACTCCGGTGACAACTCCGATTCCGAGCTCCTCACGGAGGTCCCTCATGACGTACTCGTCGACGATATCAAGGACATCGATTCCGAGCTTCTTTGCGACGTATGCCTTGGCGTCCTTCGCCCTCATGTTCTTGGCGAACTCCATCCTTGCAACGAGGTCTCCGGCGGACCTGATTCCTCCCATTCCTGATGCCATGAAGTGGGGAAGGTCCATTCCGGCGGGGTCTCCGACTCCGACCTATATTCCGTCGACGCCTGCGACCTCGACCATTGCCTTGCTGCACCTGGAGACAGCATCGATCGGGGGTGTCTCGCACATGGGGATACCGCCTACTCCCATTCCCATGTCTGCGTGGATGGGGATGTTGGATGTCTTGACGGCTTCCTTGATGAATGTCACTGCCCTTGCCATGTTGAATGCCAGAGACTTGCTGGTGTTGGTGTTGACGACTGTTCCGCAGACATTGGCTCCTGCCTTCTCTGCAATGTGGACGTACTGGTGGGGGTACATACCCGCGACGACCTGTCCCTCGAACTCGATCATTCCGTGGATTCCCATGATGGACTCGCCTGCGAATCCGACCTGAATGTATGCCTCGGGGCACTGCTCCCTCAGGAGCTTGACTCCGTTGAGAGTACCGACACAGTCCGCATCTCCTGCGGATCCGGTGGTGTCGAAGTTGAATCCGTCGGAACCTGCTGCCTGGAGCCTTGTCGCTACATACTCGATATCCCTGGTGACGTGTGCGGAAGCGAGCTCGGACTGCTGCATGGACTCCTCGATCTTGAACTCCCTCATGAGGTCTGCTGGGTTTCCGTAGGGTCCGTCAGGTGCGTAGTAGAGTCCCTGGTTGGGCATCGCTCCGTAGAAGAAGGGTGCGACGATCTCAGCCTGGATCTCCTCCATTGTCTGCATCTCCATCGCGATGACGGGCTTGACGGGCTTGATCGAATAGTCAGAGTGCGCCAACTCGAATGTGTCGGCTCCCAGTGCCCTCTCGTGCAGCAGTGCTGCTTCGAGCCTTCCCATGTCGACTCCGTTTCCGGAGTTTCCGTTGTCACCGGTGAAGTCCAGCTGACCGATATCGTAGGAGAGGACAACCTCGTTTCCGGGCGTTACTCCGACGACCCTATCCTGACACATGATGATCTCGGCGAGGTGCTCGAGCTCGTTTGCGTCCAGTGAAGGGACAGATGCCATGTCGGCTGCGTCTGCTGTTCCGTCCTGCAGATCGTTCATGATCTGCTCCTTGGTCATGGTAACTCTCTTACCATCACCCATTCTGGTGTAGTATTCTGCCATCTAAACCACCTTAGATTGAAAAAATCAGGCCTGTGCCTTCTTTGTTGTCTCGGATGCGGATTCTCCGTAGATGTCCGCGCCGATCTTGTCTGCATATGCCTGTGTGATGGGTGCTCCACCGACCATGACCTTGACGTTGTCACGGAGTCCCTCAGCCTTGAGACTCTCGATAACGGTCTTCATTCCGACCATGGTTGTTGTCATTAGTGCAGACATTCCGCAGAAGTTGCATCCTCCCCTGACTTCCTCGATGAAGTTCTTGAGAGGTACATCCCTACCGAGATCATGTACATCGAAACCTGCGCACTGGAGCATTGTGGAGCAGATCGACTTTCCGATGTCGTGGACATCTCCCTCGACTGTTCCCATGACGACGACTCCCTTTGCCTGGCTTGATCCTGCACCGGCTTTGAGCTCCTCGTCAAGTGTGCTCATTGCATTCTTCATTCCTGCGGCCGCGCTCAGGACGTGAGGCAGGAAGAGCTTACCCCTCTCGAACAGGACTCCGACCTCGGACATCGCTGCACCGAGAGCGTTGATGATATCCTCAGCGGGCATGCCAGCGTCGTGGGCCTCCTGAACTGCTTTAGCGATGTCTGGAACCTTACAGGATATGAGAGCGTCCTGCAATTTCTTCGTCTCACTTTCAAAAGCCATTTTATTCCTCCTATAGGCACTTTAAGTGCTCTATGAATCGCATGATGAATTTAATTAATATATCTTTGTAGATATTTATTTATAAGAGAACAAAAGACCAAATTTTTACCTACCAATTTGTTGTATTTTTTGTATTTAAGGGATTCTATTTACTACAATATTCTTTATATACTTGTCTTTCTCAAATGATTTAATATATAAACTAAACGGTAATTTCCGTATGGCTAATGGATGGATATATCATACATCCATCAAAAATCTTGAATTAATCAATATTTCATCGACAATACCGGCAATTTTTCTCGGGGTATCGCGAAGCTTCTGCTGATCTCTGTTCCGGATTCGAAACCCCCTTATTATTACGAATAGAAACATGAAACATAATGCGGAAGATCCGGAGGCAAATCGAGCAGCAGGGCAGATATGTTGGCGGACAAATCCTACAACGAAAAAATTCTGAATAATATTGACCGCGTCATTATAATCGTGTTACTGATAGAGTGTTCTTTTAAATATAAAAAAGGTTCTGTATTTAAATTTTATTGAGTTGGATGTATCATCTAACTTATAAATTTAAATATAGGTTATACCAGCTCATGTCAAAAAACAATATATTTAAATAAAATACCAAAAATGTTGTAACTACATGAGAAAACATTAAATACGATTTAGAAACATATCAAACCATACAGTGGGAAACCGCTGCATAGGCATTATGCCGAAAGGAGGAATACAATATGGCAAACGAACAGATTCTCGCTGATCTCAAGACAGCAGTAGAGACTTGGAACATCAAGCTCGCACAGGAAGCAACCCAGGCCGCAATCGACGCCAAGATGGAAATCGGAGTCATCATTGGTGAGGGACTCGGTAAGGGAATGGAGACCATCGGAGTAAGGTTTGACAAGGCTGAGATCTACCTACCCCAGGTCGTTGCAGCATCCAAGACAATGGAAGCCGCACTCAACATCCTCAAGCCTCTGATGGAATCCGGAGAGGGAAACCTCAAGGGAACAGTTGTCATGGGAACAGTCGAGGGAGACATCCACGAGATTGGAAAGAACGTCTGCTGTGCAATGCTCAGGGGAGCAGGTTACAACGTAATCGACCTCGGACCCGACGCATCAGCAATGGACTTCATGGACGCAGCAGAGGAGAACAACGCTCAGGTCTGCGGCGGTTCAGCACTCATGACCACCACACTCGAGTCACAGAGAGAGCTCGTTGAGACAATCAAAGAGATGGAGGCGCCCTACAAGGCCATCTTCGGCGGAGCACCCTGCTCCAAGGAGTGGTGCGACGAAATCGGAGCCGACGGATACTCTGAGACTGCAAACGAAATCATCGGACTCGTCGACCAGCTCACTGGCAACTGATTACCAAAAACAGATAGGTGAATAATAATGGCAGCAACAAGGTTCTTGACAATTACAGACGTCTATGAGAGATTCATAAAGGGAAAGAAAGTTCCCGAGGCAGACTGGGATTACAAAATCATCCCCGAGACAGCCACAGCAATGAAGGAGAAGTACAACCTCAACTTCGGCGACAAGTTCGTCCCCGAGGACAACGAGACAAAGAACAACCTGTTCCAGGCTGGTCTCGACATGCTGTGCACCTGCGGATTCTACTGCCAGGACCTCGGCCGTGTAATGAAGTTCACGGAAGAGGAGATCTGGGAGGGAATCAAGAGGGCTCCCAAAAAGCTCATTCTCGGAGAGGGAAGGGACATCGCAAGGTTCTACCCCAGACACGGAAACGCACCCATCAAGCCTGTAATTCAGGGAGGACCTACCGGATCGCCCATTTCTGAGGACGTATTCGTACAGATCATGCAGTCCTACGCACAGGAGGGAATCGTTGACGACCTCGTTAACGGAGTTATGACCACTGTCGAGGGCAAGCCCGCAAAGTCAAAGACACCCTATGAGATCCGCGCAACAATGCAGGAGCTCAGGGCAACCAAGGAAGCAAGGACCAGGGCCCAGAGGCCTGGACTCGGCGTATAGGGACCTGAGACACCTCTGTCCGAGGCAGCACGTCTCGTCGCAGACTGCCCCAACGCAGGACACAGGATCACAGACGCCCACGAGTGCTCACAGCTCAACGAGCTGAAGATGGATATGACCGGATTGAACATGCTCGCAGGCTGGACAATCTCCGGAGACACCATCATGATCGAGCAGATGCCTATCTTCGGTGGATACTGCGGTAACCTCGAGGAGACTGCAATCTGTGATGTCGCAACCACACTCGCATCCTTCGGACTGTTCTCCGGTAACTTCCACCTCGACGGACCTATCCACATCAGGTGGGGAACCACAATGGCAAAGGAGACCCTCCAGGTCGCCGGACACGCTTGCGCAGCAGTCGACAACAACACCGACCTGCTCCTCGCGAACCAGTACTACCCCGTTGCAGGACCCTGCACTGAGATGGGACTCATCGAGACCGCAGCTCAGGCAATCACCGACACAGCTTCCGGAAGAGAGCTCCTCTCTGGATCTGCAGTCGCAAAGGGAGTCGTACAGGACAAGACCACCGGAATGGAAGCCCGTGTAATGGGAGAGGCGGCCGCACAGACAGCAGGAATGAAGATCGATGAGGTCAACGACCTGCTGAAGAAGTTCGTCGCATGGTATGAGCCTCAGTACACCTGCGCAGACCTCGGAAAGACATTCCAGGAGTGTTATGACGTCAAGACCGTCAGGCCCACCAAAGAGTACCTCGAGGTCTACGACAAGGCACTGGCCCGCATGGCTGACTGGGGATTCGAGATCACCCCCTACAACACCGGTGTGATGTACGGCGGTTACGACGACCCCAAGAACTACAGATACTGAATACAATCAGTAACTAACTCCTTTTTCTAAGGTGTCCGGGAAACCGGACACCAACCCCTTTCACTTCTCACTTCTGTTCTTCAGAAAACGATAATAACCCCTGCACATGCAGATGGTCCGAAGAAAATCTGCGATCACGATTTCTGCTTCTTATCCGAAACAGGGTCATCTTCGATAGGAGTTTTGGCCGCCACTTGAATGAGGCTAATCAGGTCCGCGACCCTCAGTCCGCGGGATGTGAGCGAAACCCATTTCGTGTTGTAATCATAGGTATCGCGCTCGATTTTCACCAAGCCCGCTTCGACCAGATCATCTAGTCTGCGGGACATGCAGGAGGATTTCGAAATCGAACTAAGCAGGTCGGTCTTTCTCTGACGGGGCTTGACAAGGAGCGATAGCATAATCTGGTGGCTATACTTCTCTTCGAGTGCCGACACATAGGAAAAACTATCCTCCATATTATGAACTGATTGTACGAATAGTTAAACCTTTCACAAGTTTCGTGTTTATCGTTTTTCGAAATACATATATAGCGTAGGTCCCATTTCTATCTGGGTAGGACCTTAAAAATAGGAAAGAAGGAATATAGAATGGAATGAAACAAGGAAAAGACTTAAATTGTCTTGGATGCACAATTTGGGTCTAGGTCACGACAATATGGATGTATCCTCTCGATGGCAACTTGGTTCCGTCTTCCTAAAAAGGCGCGATCAATTCGGGTCGATGCATTTGTCCAACCCACTATGATCTAACGATCGAAACCCTGTGACCTTCTAACCGGACCGAGTCTCGAACCGTTCTAATCCTTTGACTAATAATCAAAGGTGTCAAAATGGCAAACAGTAAGAAAGGAATAGCGCTAGCAATAGCGCTAGCTATGGTGCTCATGGGAGTCCTGGCGGCAATATTCATTCAGCCGTTGGAAGCTGCCACGAGCGGCCTCGGAGCCAGCGACGCTCTGCTGGAAGAGGCATTCAAATTCGTAAAGAGCGTAGGCGTATGGTTTATGCTTATGCTTGTAGCATTCCTGATGTTATTCATCAAGAAGTTCGAGTGGGGAGTCTGTCTTGCAGTTCTCCTCTCCGCGGCTTCGAGTTTCATCACCTACATGGCAATTCAGGAATTCTACTTTGGAGAGGAATGGACAAGCCAGATGATGGTTCAGTCATCAATCTGCGCGATCACATATGTCATCGCCATCGGAGTGTTCCTGGGAACCGTCAAACAGTGGCATTATTTCCTCGGAGGTATCGCCTTCGCGGTCGTCTATGCAGCAGTGGAGTGGATTGTACTCAACTTCGAACTCTTCGGAACTCTGACAACGGATCCGGGAGGATCAATCATGGTCCACATGTGCGCAGCATACTTCGGTCTCGGAGTCTGCCTTGTACTTAGGGTTAAGGAAGCATTCCAGGAGCCCATGTATACATCGACACACAGCGTGTCGTTCGTCTGGCTCGCAAGTATGCTCCTGTGGGTACTCTGGCCTAACTTCGTATGCGGAAGCCTCGGAATGGAGGACTTCGCTCTCGGAGCAGCCACTTGTTACATGGCAGGACTTGGATCGATCGTCAGCGCATACGTCGTATGTATGGTCTGCCAGAAGAAAGTCAATCCTCTGACATACACATACGCAATGCTCGCAGGACCCGTCGCAATCGGTGCACCTCTCCTCTCGGTCAACCCTTGGGGAGCACTCGCTATCGGTATCGTCGCAGGAGCGATCTCGGCTGCATGTTTCATCTATCTCCAGCCTTGGCTCTGCAACAAGCTCGGTGTGCTCGATGTCATGGGAGTCCACAACCTCCACGGAATGGCCGGATGGACCGGTGCATTCGCGTGCGCCATCGTACTCATGATCGGCGGAAACATGGACGGAGGATTGGCCAACATCGTGATGGCATTCATAATCTTCGGAATCTCGTTGGTCGGTGGTGCAATCACCGGTGCTATCATCAGGGCAACCAAGGGCAAACCCATGGAGATGTTCAGCGACGACTACGACTTCATCAAAAACGAGGCGCCTGAGCAGTGATCATCTTAAAACTTGAATGAAAGACTCTGGGGGGAAAGGATTGGGAAACGGTATAGTCCAAAGAAAAGACATAATGGATTACTATAAGGACCCTCTCCCGGACAATGCCCCCGGAGCCAAACTTTTCAACATTGCCCTCCAGTACGAGGGCAATGGCCTTATCGATGAGGCCATCAAGGTCTACAGCGATTCCATCAACGAGGGGAACCTCGAAGCGGCTGTTAACCTGGGCGTCATCCTCATGTACAGATCCAAACTGGAATACTGCCATGCGGCAGGCCTTTTCCTTTACGCAGCGTCCAAGGGACTTAGCTGCGGTTACCGCAATCTGGCACAGATGTATATCAAGAAGATCATACCAGGCGGGAACGAAGCGGCTGCGGAGTATTATCTCAAGGCGGCTAACATGGGCGATGCACGCGCCCAATGCAATTATGCGATTATGTGCAAATCAGGCAAAGGAGTCAAGAAGAACACGGCAGAGTCCATCATGTGGATACAGAAATCCGCAGAGAACGGATACTACCGTGCACAAGCCATTCTTGCGGAGATGTATCACACCGGGGACGGCGTCTACAAGGACATAGACGCTGCAGTGGAGTGGTACGTCAAGGCTGCGGACAACGGCTCCCCTGTCGCCGCCTATACGCTCGCAATGATGTATCTAGAAGGCAAAGAGGTCGAGAAGAACGAGAAGTTCGGACGCCAGATGCTGGACAGGGCCGTCAGCCTCGGATACTCGAAAGCGGCCTACGAAGCAGGCAAGATTGCCGAATCGGAGAACGATTATGTGACTGCAGTCATGCTCTTCTCGGAAGGTGCCAGCAAAGGCGATCCGGGATGCATAGAGAAGCTCTGCGAGATGGGCTACTACGACAGGGTAGACAAGATCAACAGCGTCAGTCTCGATTCCAAATACGGGGCCGACTGATTAGTTTTTTTCAAAAATTTAAGGGAATATCTATCGGGCCATCAAGACCCGATAGTCGTTCGGTTTCACATATCTCTGTAGAGATTCCTAGCCTTGTAGAGACCGTATGCGCATAGGATGATGATCAGCGCCGTGCTGATGTACTCTCCGTAAGGGATGCCTCCTTCGAAATACGTCGCATAAACATCCCACATGCTCATATCAGTTGCCTCCGACCTTCACTTTGAGATCGTCCAAAGTAGTTGCTCCGAATGAAGTCAGGGAATAGCATGTCAGAAGATGGTCCTTCTTGAAGACGCCCTCTTCATCTATCTTGCACTCGCCTTCCTTGACCATTCCGGCAGAGACCAATTCAACTACATCGTAGTTTATCATGGCCCTTCCGTAGTCGGACTTCATACAATATTCGGTCTGAATCTTTCCTACAATATCCTGGATCCACATGGGCCTCTCTGCGAGAACCTCCAAAATGCGGAACTTGATCGGCTGACCCTCCATCATCCTTACTCACCTCTTAATGAAACCATATCCTCGCTGTCCTCTGAAGCCAACAGATAGCTTCCGAAGAGACATATCGCGAGCCCGAGGATCGTTGTCGACACGATGACGAACATCGTATCATTGTCGTAACCTAAAGCGGCCTCGGGACCGCTGAAGATCACTAAGAAGATTACCGCGCAAGCGGCATACAGGCTCCCTACAGCCTGTCCGCGTGCTACGCCTAGGAATGGGAAGCATTTGTACCAACAGACGTAGCACCAGGAGAAAGATAGGCCTAAGAGCACGAACACGAGGAATGTAGTCGGATCAAGTAATTCCCCTATCGTGTCGAGGATCGGAATCCCTGCCAGAGCGATTGCTCCGAGCACGATCACCCAGAAGACGGCCTCGAAGATGAACCTCAGATGCAGCCCAACATCGGGCTCGCAGACATCGAGCGCCTTACCTGCGCAGATGCCTTCGAGCCCCCATCCGAATGCAGCCATTACACCTCCGAGAAGCCCTATGATGCTTCCATCGGTACCTCCGGTGATCAATGATCCTGAATACAGCGTTATTCCTCCAGCCAACAGGATCAAAATCGAGAGATATCCTCTCTTCGACACCTTTTGCTTGAGATAAAGGACGGATAGAATCGTACCAATGACCGGATAGAGCAGCCCAGCTATAGCTGCGAAACCGGGACTCAGGAAAGATGCTGCCAGATACGTTCCGAAGACGGCAGTAGCGCCGCATATTGCTGCGGCCATGAAGTACTTGCTCGCTCCGCGTACCTGGACCATCTCCCTCTTGAGCTCGGGAAGTTTATGGAGTGCGCCGTTCCACAGGAACAGCACCAATGCGCAGAAGATCGCATTGAGACCGGTCAGGAACACACATGCCAGTATGTGAACGGTATCGAAATCCATGTCCGGCTTGGCGTGACCAATATTGATGTAGATGTTGGACATGATATCAAGGTTCCAAACAGCGGAACCAGGGACGTACCATATGCCCCAGTAGATGGCACACAGCAGACCCATGATGAGTCCAACACGGATCTTCCTCCTATGATCCTGTTTCTTTATGGTCTCCAAGTCAGTCACAATATTCTCTCCACTATCTCAAAAAACAAAGCTCGTGCTAAGAAGGCCTGGAACGGATGCAGGTGAACCTGCTACAACGATCAGCAGAAATGCTTCATTCTGTCGATCCTGTCCGTTCCGAGTTTTTCAATCTCCTCCTTTCCTATGTGATAGAATTATTAGGCGCTATAATTGCGCCTCACTGTTCTAACATAAATAAACTGTAACCATAGGTATATAAAACTGTGTTTTAGGATATATCATCCATCCAAGTAAAAATGAGCACTTTAGGTGAGAAATCAACATTTTTTGGGTATATTTTATGATGCTTTTTGGATGGTAATGGACACTATTTCCCCAAGAAATTGTGAAAAATCGGGGTTAATTCATATTAGTTGACGGTTTTTATCAATTGTTTTGAAAATTCTCGAAATTATTTCTAATTCTAAGAATCGTTTATGTTGGATGTATGAATACATCCAAGCGGAACCTTCTCGGAACGTTCGTTTTATGGACAGAATTTACCGAGCGGGATCGGCTTGCTGCTAGGATGAGATGATGAAGAAAAGAGAATGGTGCTGAAGACCGGATTCGAACCGGCGAACTCCTACGAGAAGGGATCTTGAGTCCCTCGCCTTTGACCAGGCTTGGCAACTTCAGCTTAAGCGGGTGTAAGGGAAGTTTCATTAAAATGTTTACGGGAGGGTCGTAACCTCAGCATGCTTACCGTCAATGTAGAAGGTATATTCGTGCTGGGAGACAAGACCTCCAGATACCTCGACCAGCTCGGCATAGCTTGACAGTACGCCGTGGCGTATGAGGCTCTTGACACGCTTCTCAGCATCTGGGAACTCGCAGCTCCTTGCACAGAAAGGCTGCTGATAGAACTCCTCCTTGATGTACTGGAAGAACTCCTCATCCTTGGGATCCGCCAGAGGCCTCTCCCTCAGGATGCGCACGATATTTCCGGGCTTGCCGTTCTTGATCTGCCCCTTACCGTTAGTTGCGAAAGGCTCGATGGCGACAATGGTTCCCGACTCCAATCTGTACTCGTCCCCGTTATCGTAGTTGGGAACGGAGAATCCTGCGTGGAGATTATGCTGAGCGATCTGGTGGCCGCAGAGGTTGACGATAGGGTTGAAACCTGCCCTCTTCATCGTAAGCTCCACTGCCCTTCCGATCTCGCAGAGAGGAACGCCTTCGCCGATGAACTCCGCCACGGTGTTCCTGGCGGTCTTGCTGATCTCGACCAGATCGGGATGGCTGCGAGAACCTACCTCTACGGTACCGGCAGTATCGCCGATGTATCCGTCTAGGATTCCTCCGCAGTCTACCTTGACTATGTCGCCGATCTCGAAAACTGTCTTGTCGGTACAGCTTGGCGTGTAGTGTGCCGCGATCTCGTTCCTGCTGATATTGCAGGGGAATGCAAGCTTGCATCCGTGCTTGCGGATGTATCCCTCCACTTCCTGCGCCACATCGTACAGCTTGACGCCGGGCTCGCACATTGACATGCCGAGCTCCCTGGCCTCCGCAGAGACCCTGCCGGCCTTACGTAGCTTCTCTAGTTCCTCGCTGTTCAACATTCCAATACTTCCAATATCTGTTTCTCAGAGATAGCTCCCTGACGTATGATCTCGACCTGGTCATCCATGAGCCACACGATGGTGGAGGGCTTTCCCAGGTTGCATGCACCTGCATCTATGTATGTATCCACTGCGGTTCCGAAATCCTCTACTGCAGCATCCACGTTGATCGCATCAGGGTGGGAGTGCAGGTTGGCTGAGGTGGTGATGATCGGTCCGGTGCGCTTTATGAGCTCCAACGCGAACCTGTTGTCGGGAATACGTATTCCGACCTTGTGAGAAGACGACGTGACTATGTCAGGAACGCTGGGCTGCTTCTTGACTATGATAGTGAGAGGCCCGGGCATGAATGCCTTGACGAGCTTCTCTGCATTCTCGTTGAGAACGGCTACCTTCTCCAGCATCTTCATGTCAGAGACTGCTACCGACAGAGGCATATCGAAGGGCCTCTTCTTTGCGAGATACAGGCTCTTAACCGCAGCCTCGTTGTAGATGTCTGCACCTATCCCGTAGACGGTCTCTGTGGGGTACACGACAAGCTTTCCTGCTGCGATATCTTCTGCTGCCACCTTGACAGCATCCTCGCACTGTACTCCGAAACCGTTCGAATAGTCACACTTGATTATCTTCACTCAATCACCTACTATTTGAAGTCCAATCTTGATCGCCAAAGGACCATCAGATGTCGGATCACCATGACCTGGATACAGATCCTTGAAGGCGATATCTCTCAAGTATTTTATAGAATTTCTTAGGCTGGATAATGAACCTCCGAAGAGGTCTGTACGGCC
>Ga0310690_10004450_pt1 | contig 19866 bp, 19 predicted proteins | sample AusTroGonzalo_MG_2_FD_207661 | JGI IMG/M metagenome (GOLD analysis project Ga0310690, IMG submission 207661) | Bovine rumen microbial communities from tropical cattle in Woodstock, Queensland, Australia - Gonzalo_04 (v2) (version 2) | ecosystem: Host-associated > Mammals > Digestive system >...
CTCGATGCCTCGCTGCAATGCGGATGTGGTCGGAAGTATGTCATACAAAATGGAGAAATAATATGCAATTCAGAGATCTGAAAACCCAATATACCGTCCTGAAGGATGAAATGGACCAGGCCATCCTAGATGTGGTCGCGTCATCGGCCTATGTTATGGGCCCGAAAATCAAGGAGATGGAGACGGCTTTCGCAGAATATGTTGGCGTGAAGCACTGCATTGCCTGCAACAGCGGAACTGATGCCCTGCTGCTGGCCTTGAAGGCATGGGACGTGAAGCCCGGTGATGCTGTGTTTGTACCCAGCTTCACCTTCTTTGCTTCAGCCGAGGTGATTGCCATGCAGGGTGCCACCCCCGTCTTTGTCGATGTCGACAGGGAAACTTTTAACATGGATGTCGCCGACCTTGAGCGCAAGATCGAGCAGACCGTGAAAGTCGACAAACTCAAGCCACGTGTCGTCATCGCTGTCGACTTGTTTGGCCTGCCCGCCGACTTCAAGGCCATCCGCAAGGTGGCTGACCAATATGGGCTTTATGTCTTAGAAGATGGTGCCCAAGGTTTCGGAGGCCGCATCGGCGACCGCAGGGCCTGCACATTCGGCGATATTTCCACCACATCGTTCTTCCCGGCCAAACCAGTAGGTTGTTATGGTGATGGTGGTGCCGTGTTCACCAATAACGATGAATGGGCACAACTTATTGATTCCTATCATCTTCACGGTAAGGGAAGCGACCGATACGACAATGTGCGCATTGGTATGAATTCACGCATGGACAGCCTGCAGGCAGCCATCCTTTTGGTCAAGTTGAAAGCCTTCAAGGAACATGAGTTGACCGATGTTAACAAAGTGGCGGCTCGTTACACAGCAAAGCTGAAGGACGTAGCGAAGACACCTGTAATCCCAGAGGGTTTCTATTCTAGTTGGGCGCAGTACACACTTCAGGTGGAGAACAAGGAGGTAAGGGCAAATCTGCAAGCCGCCCTGAAGGCACTTGACATCCCTGCGGCCATTTATTATCCCATTCCGATGCATCGTCAGACGGCGTTCAGCTATCTGAATCTTGACGACAACCGCTGCCCTGTCGCCGACCAGTTGGCCGACACGGTCATCTCTTTGCCAATCCATCCCTATCTCACGGAAGCCGACCAGGATATGATTTGCGACGCTGTCCGTGGTTTTCTGAAGAAGTAAAGCACTTTCAGGCATGGGCATCAGGTCGTTTTTCAACGGTATCATTGCGCGTGACAATTACGACGAGGTAATGGAGTATCTCGCCGTGACTGAGACCCAGCATGCCCCCAGATTTGAGTTTGACAATGCTCCAGAGCAGCTCCGAGAGCTGATAGCCGTAGCCGAAACGCCCCGCAGTTCGGAACGTTCACAGTGGCTCAACGACTATGCCGAAAGGTCGTGGTCTGTGCCTGATGGCAAGGCCGAGGTGCTACTGGCTGCCGACCATCTGAATGCCATCCGTTACTTGAATCGATACCTTCGTAGAGCCAATGCTAAACTGAAGCAGGACGGCTTCTTCGTTTGCGGCTTTGACACGGCGCAGAAACGTCGAGTCCAGTTTTTCAGCAAATACCCTAAACTCATTGCCTACGTTTTCTATTTCTTTGATTTCCTATGGCATAGGGTGTGTCCGAAGTTGCGTCTGACGCGCCGCTTCTACTACTGGTGCACCAAAAAGGTGAGGAAGGTGTTTCCCCGTCCCGAAGTCTTGGGCCGACTGTATTATTGTGGTTTTGATGTGGTCAGCGAGCAATATATTCATGACCGCTATTGCGTCATTGCCCAAAAGAAGCGTCTGCCTAGTACTGAGAAGCACACATACGGTATGTTGGTCAGACTCAGAAGGATTGGCAAGGACGGAAACAAGTTCAATGTTTTCAAGTTCCGCACGATGTATGCCTATTCCGAATACCTCCAAACCTACATTTACGAGAACAACGACCTGGGTGTAGGCGGCAAGTTCAACAACGACTATCGTGTGACAGAGTGGGGGAGATTTCTGCGCAAGACCTGGCTCGACGAACTCCCCATGTTCGTCAATATGTTGAAAGGACAGATTAAGTTGGTTGGTGTGCGTCCTTTGAGTCAGCAATATTTCGATTTGTATAGCGAAGATTTGCAACAACTTAGAATTCAATCCAAACCAGGACTTCTTCCTCCGTTCTATGTTGATATGCCTGAGACTTTAGACGAAATTCAGGATAGCGAGCGACGTTATCTTGAAGCCTATATGAAGCATCCCTTCCTCACCGATTGGAGTTATTTTTGGAAAATTACCTTCAATATCGTCTTCAAGGGGAAACGCTCCAAATAGAGGCGCAGACAGGCTTGAATTTTTTTATTTTTTTATTTAAAAAAATATCCTTATTTTTGCAGTTTGATAATTTAGGTGTATTGTCGCCTTGATTGTCGCAAATTTGCCACTTCTTATACCTAATATAAGTGGCTTAAATACAAATTGTTATGCTTTCTTGATGTGAGTCAAGTAGCGAAGCTTTTCGGTTTTGTGAAATGAATCAGAAGACAGAGAACGAGAATTGGACCACTGTCATCAAGCCCCGAAATGGCCTTTTTGAGGTGAATTTGAAGGAAATATGGGATTATCGTGACTTGTTGATGCTCTTTGTAAAGCGTACGATTACCGTGCAGTACAAGCAGACCATTCTGGGTCCGTTGTGGTGGATTATCCAGCCTGCACTAACGGTCATCATGTACATGGTGGTGTTTGGCGGCATTGCAGGCATCCCCACCGATGGCATCCCCCAGCCATTGTTCTATCTGGGTGGCATCGCGATGTGGCAGTATTTCTCTGATTGCCTGACCAAGGCCTCTAATACCTTCGTTACCAATGCGAGCCTCTTTGGTAAGGTCTATTTCCCGAGGATGATTATGCCGCTGTCGAGCGTCATCAGCAATTTGGTGCGCTTCGGCATACAGTTGGGTTTGTTTGTCATCGTCTACCTCTATTACGTCATCGTTGGTGAGGCACCGTGTCCTAATTGGTACTTGACATTGTTTCCGCTTCTCGTGGTGATGATGGCGGGTCTGGCCTTGGGTTTCGGCATCATCATCTCTTCGATGACTACCAAGTACCGTGACCTGCAGATTCTGTTCTCCTTCTTTGTCTCTCTGTGGATGTATGCTACGCCTATTGTCTATCCCTTGAGTCAGGTGGCAGGCAAGGAAGTTTGGGGTATCGATTTGTCTGTCCTCATGTGTCTCAACCCCATCACGCCTGTCATTGAGACCTTCAAGCACGGTGCTTTGAGTGCGGGTCAATTTATCGGTTGGGGCTGGTTGGGCTACAGTTTCGGCTTTATGCTCCTCGTTCTCGCTCTCGGCATCCTCGTCTTCAACAAAGTCCAGAAAAGTTTCATGGACACAGTTTGAGGCTTTCGAAAGACCTTTTTTTTGACTCGGAGAGGTAGAATGGTCTAAGAATGGTGCAAGAATGGTCTAAGAATCATGTATGACCCAACCCTGTTGCTCGGATAGGCGAGATTTTTTCTAAGTAATGGGAAAACCGTTTATCATTATTGTATTTTCGTTATTGTAAAATGGATAAAAAGACAACAATAAACGACTGTCGGATTATCGATCTGAGAAAGATTAGCGATGTCCGTGGTAATCTTACTCCTGTTGAAGCCAGTGACGATATTCCATTTGGTATCAAACGAGTGTACTATCTCTATGACGTTCCTGGTGGTGAAAGCAGGGGCGGTCATGCACACAAGGCTTTGTTTCAGCTTATTATTGCTGTTGGTGGAAGTTTTGCTGTGACCTTGTATGATGGAACGAATAAGAAATCATTTGTATTGAATCGTCCATATCAAGGGCTTCTTGTTGTTCCGGGCATTTGGAGGGAACTGGATGACTTTTCTTCGGGCTCAGTATGTTTGGTACTTGCTTCTGAAAAATATAACGCCGAAGATTACATTAGAGACTATGATGAATTTTTGAAAATGAAGAAAGCAAATGATACATCCTTTAGCTGATTGCCAGGCAATTGTGCCTGATAATACAAATGTGTGGCAATTCTGTGTGTTATTGCCTAAGGCAAAGATAGGACAGAATTGTAATATCTGCAGCCATTGTTTCATTGAAAACGATGTGGTAATTGGCGATAATGTCACTATTAAGTGTGGTGTTCAACTTTGGGATGGGCTTCGAGTGGAGGACAATGTGTACATTGGGCCTAATGTGACATTTACTAATGATAAATTCCCAAAATCCAAAAACAAAAATTGGCAATTGTTACAGACAAGGATTTGTGAAGGGGCTTCTATCGGGGCTGGAGCGACGATATTGCCGGGAATAACCATTGGGAAAAATGCAGTTATTGGTGCTGGATCTGTGGTGACCAGGGATGTGCCAGAATGTGAGACCTGGGTGGGGAATCCGGCAAAAAAAAGTTGTAAAGAGGTAACAAACCGTGAATAATCAACGAGCTGTATTGCTTGATGCACTGCGAGTCACATTGGCATTGCTCGTATTTATGTTTCACTCTAAGATGCATTTTCAATGCAGTTATGGTTTTTTTGATGTATTTGTGTCAGTTGGTGCTATGGCGATGACGGGCTTCTTTTTGCTGTCAGGTTATGTGTTGCGTCTTGTGTATGGGGAAATGGATTTGATGGAGAAGAAGGCATTAGGAGGCTTTTACTTGAAACGGTTTCTAAGCATAATGCCTTTATATTATACCTTCGCTTTGCTCTATTTAGTGTTTCTTGGTAAGGAGACATGGGCTGAGAATTTGTTGTTGTTACCTGTTGAGACTTTCGGGTTACAGTCAACCTTTACTTCGCTTTTTGGTGTGACGCATAATCATGGTACATGGTTCGTGTCGTGTCTATTGTTGGGGTATTTCATTTATCCGTTTTTGCAAGTGTTGGTAAAACAGCAGACCACCAAGCGTAAAGTATTGATGATTGTTTTGTTGATTGCCATCGAATTATGGGCTACGATTATAAGGAGACGTTTTCACACTTACCCAATATATGACAATCCGTTTTATAGGCTTTTGGAATTTTCAATTGGAGTATTGGTGGCAGATATTAATTTGGGCGTTAGTGGGAAAATAATGGATGTGATGAGGAGTTGGACGTTGCTGATAGTTATGAGTGTTATGGGAGTGGCAGGCGTTTTTTTGCTGTTATATCTATTTGATTTTGATTTACAAGATTATATGTTGTTAAACTGGATTGTATTGCCCTGCCTTGTAGTGATGTTGTTTGCATTGGGAAGCAGAAGCGTTGGGTGGCTGGAGCGATCAAAATTGTTAAGCTATGCAAGCAAGGTTTCCTACGCGTTCTTTTTGTCTCAGTTTTTCGTTTGGCCGATAGGAAAATGGTTCATTGAACAAATAGGATACGATGATAATTGGATACGTGTGCTAATAGCATTCTCAATATGCTTGGTTATTTCAATGTTAATGTATGAGATTATCCAGAAAAGAATTGTGGGGATGATTAGAAGCAAATGTAAAGTTTAAAGTATGGAGGTCCCTTTTTTATCAGTTAGAGACATCACGGCAAAATACGCCGATGAGATTCATTCGGCCATTCAACGTGTAGTGGATAGCGGATGGTATCTTCAAGGCAATGAGAATGAGAAGTTTGAACGGCATTATGCTGATTACATAGGCAGTGAGTATTGTGTTGGTTGCGGTAATGGATTGGATGCGCTGATTTGGATTTATCGTGCCTATATTGAGTTGGGTATTATGCAACCCGGCGATGAGGTCCTCGTTCCTGCCAATACTTATATTGCCTCCGTATTAGCTATTACCGAGAATGGGTTGAAAGCAGTATTGGTGGATCCCGACCCGAAAACATTAGAATTGGATGAGAACAAGATTGAAGAATCAATAACACCGTGTACCAAGTCAATTCTGTTGGTTCATTTATATGGGCGTTGCGCCTATACTGAGAAGATCGGCGAATTGTGTGAAAAGTATCATCTGCATCTTGTTGAAGATAATGCTCAAGCTCATGGCTGCTGGTATGAAGGAAAGAGAACGGGCTCAATAGGTGAAGCTGCCGGGCATAGTTTCTATCCAGGAAAGAATCTCGGTGCGTTGGGTGATGGCGGTGCAGTGACTACGAATAATAAGGTTTTGGCCGACTGTATCCGAGCTTTGGCCAACTATGGCAGTCAAAAGAAATATGTTTTCAAATACACTGGTCGCAATAGTCGATTGGATGAGATTCAGGCAGCAGTGTTGGATGTTAAACTGAGCCATTTGGATGAAGACAACCGGTTTAGACAAGCAGTGGGATCTTGTTATTATGACTATATCAATAATCCTTTGGTGACTTTGCCATCACGAATGTCTGAAAGAAGCAATGTGTATCATATTTTCCCGATATTGTGCGAACGAAGAGACGAATTGCAGAGCTTTCTACGCGATAATGGGGTTCAAACATTGATTCATTACCCCATTCCTCCTCATTTACAAGATTGTTATTCCGGAGAATGGTCAAACATATCTTTGCCGATTACTGAGAAGCTTGCAAAACAGGAACTGAGTTTGCCAATTAGCCCTGTGATGAAGCAAACAGAAGTTCGCGCTGTGATTGAAATGATAAATAGTTTTCGATAGGATGGATATGGAGTGTTGTCCTTTAGTATCAGTTCCTGTGGTTACCTATAATTCGTCAAAGACGGTTGTGGAAACACTGGACAGCATCTGCAATCAGACATATCCGAAACTGGAACTGATTATTAGTGACGATGGCTCGACTGATGATACAGTTGAGACGTGCAGGAATTGGATTGCTGCTCACAAGGATAGGTTTGTCAGGGTAGAACTATTGACGGTTGAAAGGAATACTGGCGTTTCGGCCAATATGAATCGAGCGGAGCGAGCCTGCTGTGGCGATTGGGTAAAAGTTATTGCTGGCGATGACTTGTTGTTGGATGACTGTATCGAAACGTATGTGGATTATGTGAATACACATCCTGACGCGGTGTATATCTTCGCTTCAATGGCCTTTTTTGGTGGTGATGAAGAAGAGAGGGCTTCAAAAAGAAATTGGTATGAGGAACATACAAAACCGTTTTTTGAATCTTCCATCGAAGAACAATATGACTTTCTGACAATGGTAGGGTGTTGCATTCCGGCTCCAACTGCTTTTTTTAATAAAACTACTATGGAGACTCTTGGGATAGTAAATGATGAAAGAATACCCTATTTGGAAGACGTTCCCAAGTGGATAAACCTACTAAAAAAACAAGTCAGGTTTCATTATATCGACAAAGAAACAGTCGGGTATAGGATGAGCAATACCTCATTATGCAGAAAGACACCTGAAAAGTTTGATAAATCAAAGGCAAAGCTGTATGTTTATTATTGTTTTGAAAATGATTACAAAAAGGGAGATAAGAAAATTGCTAGGTTGAAGTGGCTGAGAGCCCAAAGAACCATACACGATAATGGGGTCGTATGGAAAGGATTGGCTTGGGCGTATAAGAAAGTGTATCATTTGGATTAGTTGCTGAATTGAGTTTATGGAAAAGATAGATTTTGTATTACCATGGGTTGATGGTGGCGATCCTGCTTGGCTTGCTGAGAAACAATTATTTGAAGTCAAGAATTGTGACAGTTCGCTAATGGATGATGCTAATTCAGACTGCCGATATCGTGATGATGGACTCCTCAAATACTGGTTTCGAAGTGTGGAAAAGTATGCATCCTGGGTGAATCGGATTCATTTTGTGACCTGTGGGCAAAAACCCGATTGGCTGAACGAAAGCCATCCTAAACTGAATCTGGTAAATCATGAAGATTTTATCCCTTCCAAATATTTGCCTACATTTAATGTGAATCCTATTGAAATGAATCTTCACAGGATTGAGGAGTTGGAAGAGCATTTTGTTTATTTCAATGACGACGTGTTTTTATTGCAACCCTTAAGAGAAGATTTTTTCTTCAGAAATGGGGATCCTGTTCTTGACACGAATTTAAGATATACGAGTTGGGTCGGTTATAACAATTGGAGCAGGTTGCTGTTTAATGATTATTGTTTAGTAAATAACAGTTTTGATATATATAAGTCGATAAAAGACAATCGCAAGAAATGGTTTAATGTCAAGGAACTTGGATTCAAGAGGGCGAGGAGAAATCTTTTGTCCTTTTATGCAAACTATACATTGCCGGTTAGTCCTTATGGACACATTGCTTTTCCCCATCTGAAATCGTCACTGCACGAGGTGTGGGATAGATATCCAGATGTTATGGATCAAACTTCAAAACACAGGTTCCGCTCAGACGATCAGGTAAACCAATGGCTTTTGTGTGCGTGGAATCAGGCAAAAGGCAGATTCTATCCGTCTCGCGACGATCTTTTAGGAAAAAGCTTCAGTATAAGCCTTGATCTTGTTGAAACAGTATGCGGGGTGATTGAGAAGCATTCATATCCACAGATTTGCATCAACGATTCCAAGGATGATGGGAATCACGTTCTTTGTGTGCAGAGAATAAAGGATGCATTTGCAAAGATTCTTCCAGACAAGTCGTCGTTCGAGAAATAATTCTGGAGATGTGTCGAGTTAGCATTCTTGTCGCTGTTTACAATGTGGAACAATACATTGAACGTTGTGCTCGTAGCTTGTTCGAGCAAACATATTCTGATTTGGAGTTCGTGTTTGTGAATGATGCTACCCCTGATCGTAGTATGGAGGCTTTAAATCAAGTGATGGAAGACTATCCTGCCAGAAAACAGGCAGTTAAAATCATCAACCACGAAAAGAACAAGGGCATAGCTTCCGCTCGAAACACACTTTTGGATAACGCTGAAGGGGATTTTGTGAGCTGGGTGGATGCTGATGATTGGTTGGAACAGAATGCTATCGAGGTGATGGTGAAAAAGCAAATGGAAACAGATGCAGATATCGTTTCAGGTAACGCGCTTATGTATTATCCCGATAGGGTGGAAAAATTAGAACTATCATCAGATTTAGGTAAAAAGGAAATGGTGCTGGAACAGATACGGCACGGTTGGCAGGGTGTTATTTGGGGCAGGGTTGTTAGAAGATCGCTTATTGAGAAAAACGGGGTTAGAGCCATCGAAGGGTGTAATATGGCAGAGGATAAATATCTGATGGCATTGCTTTTTTATTATGCGAGTTCGTTTGCAACTTGTGGTCAAGTGGTGTACAACTACGAACGTCGCAACGATAACTCCATAGTCGCCCAACAATCGGGTGACAAAGCACTGAATAATGGCCTCCAACTTCTCCAAAACAATGTGGGCCTTCAAAAGTTCTTCTCAAACAAGGAGGTTGTTTACTATGAGGAGGCGTCGAAACAGACCATGCTTTACGCTGCCGCAGTGTTGAAGATGATTGTGAAGTATAACAAAAGGCAGCATTTCCAATATGTGGTGGAAACGATTGACGCGACTGAGAGCAAGTATTGGCCGCTTATCGGATGGTCCACAAAAGGCATGAAAGGAACCCTGTTGCATCATTACTCATCAGTTTGGATTTGGCTGACAGCGAAAAGAGCGTTTCGTTTTGTAAGAAGAAAACTGTGATTCATAAAAATGATGAATACGCCTAAACTTGTCGTTCTAACTCCTGTCCGTAACGAAGCGTGGGTGCTTCGGGCTTTCTTGGAAGCGACTTCTTTGTGGGCGGATTATATTATCATTGCTGACCAGATGTCAACTGACGGCAGTCGGGAGATTGCCAAAGAATATCCAAAGGTGGTTTTGGTTGACAATGATCGCAAGGAGATGCATCAGGCGGCAACGAGACGTTTGCTGTTTGAAGCCGCAAGGAAAATTGAGGGTGAGAAGATCCTTTTTGCATTGGATGCCGATGAGTTTCTCTCTGGAGATTTCATGAGCACTCCCGATTGGAAGAGGATTATGAACTCCAAGCCCGATGACTCTTTTTGCTGGCGATGGATGAATTTGAAACAAAACGATATTACAAAATTTAGTACTAGTCAGCATTTTTTCTGGGCAGTCCATGAATCGGAGGATTTGTGGAGGGGAGAATTCCCTGATAACTTTATTCATGAGTGGAGATTGCCTTGGTCTCCTAAGACTGATGAAACACATAAGTTCTTAATAGATGGTTTTTGTTCCATTCATCTGGCTCGGGTGAATCAAGTAAGGCAACGCAATAAGGAACGCTTTTATCAGGTATCTACGGTCGGACAAGACCCGAAAAAGAGCAAGGTTTCCTTGTACCGAAATTATCACATAGAAGAGAAAATGGATTATTATGACGTCCCTAAAGATGTCTATCAATTCTATGAAAAACATGGTTTGGATATTTGGAAATATGTGGATAGAAATGATGAAGGTGAGCACTATACTTCGGAAGTGTTGGGTTATTTTAATAGGGATGGAATAAATAAGTATGCGCTTTTGGATATTTGGGATAAGAATTGGATGGAACGAAATGGCATCAGAGATCCCCGGAACGTGTTCCAAAAAATGCTACTCGATTATTTTTCCAGGACAAATCCATATGCTAGGAGATTATGGGCCCGTGGAATTGATAAGATACTAAAATGCATTGTTTAGAGTGTTATGTCAACGGCAATAGAATTCAATAATATCAGTAAATTATACCGTTTGGGCTTGGTTTCAAGCGGAACGCTGAGCAATGACCTCAAGCGTTGGTGGCAGATGTCTATTATGGGTAAGGAAGACCCCTTTCTCAAGGTCGGTTCTATTAATGACCGGTCCAAGGCTGCCGACAGCGATTACGTCTGGGCGCTGAAGGACATTGACTTCAAGGTAGAGCAAGGTGATGTGGTGGGCATTATTGGTAAGAATGGGGCAGGGAAGAGTACGCTGCTGAAGTTGCTTTCGAAAGTGACAGGACCCACAACGGGTACCATAAAAGCCAAAGGCCGTATTGCCAGCTTGTTGGAAGTGGGGACAGGCTTCCATGCAGAGTTGACCGGTCGTGAGAATATCTACATGAACGGAACAATACTTGGCATGACCAAGAAAGAAATCGATAAGAAGTTGGATGAGATTGTCGATTTCTCAGGTTGTGCGCGTTATATAGATACTCCAGTAAAAAGGTATAGTTCAGGCATGACGGTTCGTCTTGGCTTTGCTGTGGCCGCTCATCTGGATCCGGATATTCTGGTGGTAGATGAGGTGCTGGCAGTGGGGGATGCCGAATTCCAAAAGAAGGCCATTGGCAAGATGAAAGATGTTTCTCAGGAAGAGGGAAGGACGGTGCTGTTTGTAAGCCATAATATGGCAAGCATAAAGCAGTTGTGTCGTTCAGGAATCCTGCTTGATAAAGGGCAGGTGGCATACAGAGGAACCTCCGCGGATGCAGTGGCCGAATACCTTAGAGCCTCTGATGTTGTATTTGACGGGGATGTAATGAGTATTAAAACATATAGCAGGGCCATGAACGTAGAATCGGTGACTGTTGATGGGGCAAAGAATAATACTCTGCATTTTTTTGGCAACGAGAAAAAGAAGATCTCGTTTTTTATCAAGGGAGATTTGATGGTTGGTTTGAATGTTTCTGTCGAAGTCTTTCTTTATGATGCAAATAACAGTCTTATCGCTTCCTATTCTCCAACCCATTGGGATGGGTCAACTTTTCGGTTTCCTATGGGTAAGTTTGAAATCCACGACTCGTTCTGTTTGCCCAATACGCTCACTTCGGGTGAATATACTGTATCGGTACTTCTTTCCCAAATGAATATTGAGCATTTGGTAAGGATTGAGAAAATGGTTCGAATTGTTGTTGACGAGTTTGCAAGTCCCATTACCGGTACGGTGTTCGAACAGTCCTATCATGGGAGTCTTGCGCTTCATGGATTGGAACAAGAGTAGCGTTGATTTAAAAAGTAGGCTTTTATGGACTATTCGGTTACAATAGCTTCCACTACGTATAATCTGGAAAAGTATATCGCCCAAGCCATTGATAGCTGGTTGATGCAGAAAACGACTTTTCCAGTTGAGATCTTGATATCTGATGACGGAAGTACAGATGGAACGATAGAAATCATCGAATCCTATATGGCAAAGCACTCGAATATCCGTTTGATAAAAAACAATCATTCGGGTATGATGCCAAATTTCATTAAATCCATAGAAGAATGCTCTGGAAAGTATGTTGCGCTTTGCGATGGCGATGATTATTGGATAGATGAATTCAAGTTGCAGAAACAGTATGATTTTATGGAGGCTCATCCGGACTTCTCCGCGTGTTTTACAAATTCATGGGTCGTAAATGACAAGACAGGAGAACGGAAGGTCGCCAAAACACAACTGTGGGAAACTGCTGATAGCGAAGGTTTGTTGGCTCATCGGGATAATGATAATGTTCAGATGTCGCCCGGACATACATCCACCTATTTTTTCCGTAACGGGTTGGTGGAAAAGTATCCGGAATGGATGTATGGTAATGTGATGACGGATTTCCCATTGTATATGATTATCTCTCAGTATGGAAAGGCAAAGTTTATCAACGATTTGTGCACCGTGTATCGTACAGGGCGTGCTGATAGTGATTCTACTTCGGGATGGTCTTATGAGAAATCGTGGAGACAGCGTGTTAACGCTTATCAGTGTGTGAATCGCGAATTAGGCTTTAAATATAAAAAAATCATTAATCCCATCATTGCTTCTTACTATTTTAAACTATGTAAACTTTTATGGAAAAATGGTAGTAAGAGGCAATCGGTTCGATGCGGCTTTCAGTCTCTTTTTGCTGATTGGCAAGTTATTTCGAGATGGATGTTGCAAAAGACTAAGAATTGCTTGTGTTCCAAATAGTTATAATTCAACAGGTTGATGTCTAGTGTCGCCAGGAGCAAACCTTGTCGTAAAAGATTCGTGGTGTTTACAGTGATTGTAGGAGGTTATGACACAATCCTACAACCTGCGGTGATAGACGATAGATTTGATTATGTTGTCTTTTCGGATTTGCCTATTGAAGATTCGGGAATATGGCAAGTACGACCTGTTGACTATGTGACTGATAAGAATTGGTTGAAGGCACGTTATCCAAGATTGAATACTGGCAAAGTATTGTCGGAATATGAAGCTTCATTATATATTGATGGCAATATTCAGATTCTCTCACAGAAAGTTTACGAAAGATGTATTGAGTTAAACAAGCAGGGTGTAGAGTGGGCGAGTGTGAAGCACCGGGGAAGAGACGGATTGTATAATGAAATTAATGCAATTATAGGACTTGGTTGGGTGCATGATTATGATGTTTTGGATTGGTATAGTTTTATGCGGAAAGATAATTTTCCGGATGACATGGGATTGTATGAAGATAATATCATTTTTCGCAGGCATACAGAAAGCGTAGATAAGGTGAATACAATATGGTGGTGGAGTGTTGAGCATTTCGGGTTTCGTCGTGACCAGTTCTCGTTGATGTATGCGTTATGGAAAGTGCCAGAGATAAAAACTGAATATTTCTTGCCTGAAAATGAGGATGCATGGCATAATGATAACCTTGTGTTATGTGTGGCGCATAATTCTCATAAGCGAATACTGGATAAGACGTTGTGGGAGAAGATGAGAGATCGTTATGTGCGAAAGTTTTACTCAAGCGAAGGTTGGGAAATATACTATACAAAATGGTTTGATAAATTAATCAAATGGCCGTGTCCTCTTTTGGCGATGCATTTATGGACGGCTTGGATTGCTTTGCGTTACGATTTGGTGTTTTTGCTGAAAAGAGCTTTACATAGGGTTTTTAAAAGAAAAAGGACAAATTTATGAAGCTTTTAATAATTGGAGGAGGAGCTATTGCTGATATGACCCATATTCCTGCAGCAAAGAAACTGCTGGGAGTGGATCATATTGTGATAGCTGAGCCAAACACTGTTCAGGCAGAGAAACTGAAGGAAAAGTATGGCCTCCTCCATGTGGTAAGTGATTATCGTAAAGCGTTGGCCGAGGTAGATGCTTGTGTCATTTGTACCCCGCCCCATGTGCGCAATTCTATCCTCAAAGAGTGCATTGCAGCACATAAGCACGTACTTTGTGAGAAGCCGCTTTCCCCATCTGCAGCCGAGACCTTGGAAATACTAAAAGTTGCTTCTGGGGATTTGGTGATTGGCATGTGCCACACTTATCGTTTCTTCCCAAATAGGAAGAAAATAAGGGAACTAATTCATGATGGTTTTTTTGGCCACCAGGTTACGGTAACCATTAATGAGGGTCTGCCCTCAAATTGGCCGACTGTTTCGGGTTACTCCTTCCGTAAGGAGTTGGTGCCAGGGGGAGCTCTTTATGACAACGGGATCCACTCATTGGATTTTTTGTTGTGGTGTTTTGGACAGCCTGATTTAGTACAGTATAAGGACGATGCCATGGGTGGCTTGGAGAGCAACCTAACCGTCAGTATGGATTTTGGTGGCAATAAGGCTTTTTATAAGTTGAGTCGTACACGTGAGTTGTCGAACACGATTGTTATTGAGGGCAACGGACATAAGGCGATACTGGGGGTGTTTGAGAACAACCGGTATATACTAGATGGAAAGCTTCTATCTGCAACTGAAAACGTGCCTAATGTTGGCAAGGATCAATTATCTAATTTTATGGCGGCCATTGAAGGCAAGGCGGAACTGTCGTGCCCGGTTTCAGAAGGCATAGCTGTAATGGAGCTGTTGGAGCAATGTTATACCCAAAAGAAAACTAAAACATACGAAAAGCATCCGCTTGGAGGTTTTGAGAGAAAACGCGTTTTTCTTACTGGTGGTACTGGGTTCATAGGAGGTCAGTTGGTTGAACAGTTGATACTTCATGAGGATGCCAGAGTGCGGGTTTTGGTGCACAACTGGGGCAAAGCAGCATATGCTAGCCGCTTTGATGTTGAATTTGTGCAAAGCGACATTTGCAATGCGGAATCCATGGTTGAAGCCACGAAGGATTGTGACTATATCATCCATTGTGCTATACCGGGAGGTAAAAATCATGATGCGTTTGTTCGGAACAATGTAAAAGCTGTAGAGGCATTGATGACAGCAGCCAAGCGCAATGGGATCAAACATGTAGTTTATCTAAGCAGTGTCGTGGTTCATGGTGAGAAAGTAAAGCCGGATTTAACGGCGGACTCGCCTTTAGAGAGCTATCATGACAATTATGCTGATGCCAAATTAGAGGCTGAAAAGCGTTTTTGGGGATTACTCAAAGAGTATGGACTTCATGGAAGTGTGGTTCGCCCCACATACGTTTGGGGACCCTATTCCATGTGGTACACAATCTATATTGTCGAGCAGATGCGGAAAGGGACGTTTAGTTGGGTAAATGAAGGTTACGGCATCTGTAATGCTGTGTATGTCGGCAATGTCGTTGACCTTTGTCTGCAATGCTGTACTAATCCAAAAGCAGACGGAGAGGCGTTTATTGCTACTGATGGGGAACAGATGACATGGCGTGAGTTTTATGGACATTATTTGAGTGTGATAGGAAGGAAGCCGAGTGACTATCCGTCGGTGCCACTCAAAGATGGTGTGTTTAGGAAAATGCGCTTGAGTATAAAAAACGCTTTATGGAAGCGTATGACTTTGCTGATGAACAAGTATGAAACGTCAAGTGTAACTTCGCCAAAGTATGCTTTGTGGCGTTACAAAGCCCCCCGTAAGGTGCTTCGGCTGACTCGCAATTTGGTAATGAAAAACTTGCCAGAGAAGAGTGCGACGGAAATGTCTATTTATAGCCAGACCTTATCCATTGATGTAGGAAAAAACAAGAAAGTGTTGAACTTTCAACCTCGTTATTCTGTTAAAAAAGGAATGGAAATCACTTGTGAATGGTTGAAATGGAGCGACCTGAACAGTGCTAATGGCTAATCCGATGCCGCTAAGATTGTCTATTATTATCCCGTTCTACAATGTAGAACCATATATTGCCGAATGTCTTGATAGCGTATATCAACAGGATATTCCTGAAGAGGAATACGAGGTGATATGTGTAAATGACGCCTCGCCTGATCATTCACGCGATATTGTGGAGTATTATCAGAAGAAGCATCCCAACCTTGTCTTGGTTGATCATGAGATAAACAAGAAACTGGGTGCAGCACGCAATACGGGGCGCTCAATTGCAAAAGGAAATTATATTTGGAATGTGGATTCAGATGACAAAATCATGCCGAATTGTTTAGGGAAAATGTTGCGACTGTGTGAGGAGAACGACCTTGATGTGCTAGAGTTTGCAACAATCCGTTTTTGCGGTGAAAAAGTAGGGAATATGGGACATGTGAGGCTGACAGAAGGCGTGGTGTCTGGGCTTGACTTTATGGAACAATTGGGATCAGCTGAGCTGTCACAGATGTGTGTCGTTTGGAGGAGGATGATACGTCGGGCGTTTTTGGATGAGAACCATATTTTTTCTCCAAAAATCAATATGGGGGAGGATGTGCCGTATTCGTTTAAGGTGCTAATGTCGGCTAAGCGGATGATGGTCATTTCTGACAGGTGCTATTGCTATCGAATGAATCCCGAATCACTTACTGGGGAGAAATGGGAGCCGACCCCCCACACGCTTTATGAGAAGTGCTTCCTGAATTCGCGTATGATTTATGATGTGGCTATGGAAGTGCCCGAACAATATGTCAATGTACGGGAATCCTATCTTGATGTTGCTCGGTATACTTTAAGCAGATATGTGAAATACGTTCCACGTATGTCATCTCATGACCGAAAGGAATTCAAGAAGCTCTGTAGGAAGGCATTGTTCTCAAATTCCTTTATAAGAGACTTGCTTTCCATAAAAAGGTATGCCCGCTATCAACTCTGGCTTTTAGGCCTTAAATCGTTGCCTTGATGAAAAAAGTAGTATGTAACACAAAGTTCAAGCTCAATCCTTTTGGAGACGGAGGCAGTAGGCGCAGTGCTCAAATTAGGGGCGCTCTCTCGGAAAATGGATTCGTGCTTGAAGAAGACGTTTTCGTTCTTCCTGAACCTTCAGGAAAGTGGCAGCTTATGCGTTGGATTAGGAGAGCCATAAGGTTTGTGCGGAAGCATTATCCCCAAAAACAAATTAAAACTTTATCGGATTATATTAGGCTAGTGAAATACTATGCGCTTAGGATTCCGGTCGTGTTTGATAAGTACTTGGATCAAGATGTTACCTTTTTATGGGAAAACACCAACGATAGGGATATGCTATATCTTTTGAAAGCTACAGGGCATACTGTCATTGGCATGCCCCATAACATAGAATCTTTGGTTGCTAATCACAGTGCAACTGCTTTGGACAAAGAAATATCCAACTTGCGGTGTTGCGATGTTGTGTTTGCCATCTCAAAGGAGGATACTTGGCTTTTACATCTTCTTGGCGTTAACGCCCACTATTTCCCGTATTTCCCTCCGAAAGAGGTTGAGGCACGTCTTCTTTCAGTTCGTAAACGGCGCGAGTGCAGAAGACCAAATGAGAGAAAGAAATTCCTGCTTTTGGGGTCGGCCAGCAATTATCCTACCAGAAAAGGTATGCAGATGCTAGTGGATGCTGCGGCCTGCAGGACTTTGGCTTTTGATCTGGGTGTGGCAGGATATCGGACAGAGACCTTGCATAGGTCTCCCGATTGTAGGATTACGTTTTATGGCACGATGACCAAAGAAGGTCTGGAACGGATTATCGAAGAGACGGATGCGGTATTAATTTATCAGCCTCCAACTACGGGTGCCTTGACGCGTATCCCTGAAATGCTACTGGCCGGTGTCCCTGTATTCGTCAATTTCGATGCGGGTAGGAATTATTGGGATGTGGGAGATGTACATTTGTATAATTCATTTGAGACGTTATTTGAGGTATTGGAACAATTTGAGCCTTATCAGACAGGTATGTTTCAGAAGGATATGGCGGCTGAAAAAGAGTTTGTAGAAATAATGGGCAAAGTTTGCGTATGAATGTCTCTTCTGAAAAGATTAATGTTTTGTGTGCAACCGACGACAAGTACGCGCCGTATTGCGGAATTATGTTGACCTCACTGTTTGAATGCAACAAGGATTGTCGTTTTATTGTTTTTGTTTTTGTTGATGGATGCTTTTCCGAGGCCAATCATAAAAAATTTAAGAAGCTTGAACAAAGATATGATTGTGAAGTCAACTTGGTAACAATTGATGACCGTTTGTTGGAGAAATGTCCTGTCAATAAACAAAGGAATGTTGGTAATCATGAATGGGTCAGTAAGCCCACATATTATCGACTTCTTTCATCTGAGATACTTCCTGAGGAAATCCAAAAAGTGATTTATTTGGATTGTGACATTGCTGTTGTGGGGGATATTAAACCTTTATGGAATACGGATATATCGGGGAAGGCAATGGCGGGGGTGGTTGATTGTGATGAGGAGAAAAACAGAATTAGGCTAGGTCTCCCATCTCAGTATACCTATGTCAATGCCGGTATGGCACTGTATAACTTGGAGTATTGGCGCCAACATAGCATTAGTACCCGATTTTTTGAGTTTATCCGTGAGCATGAGGAAGAATTATTGCTTATGGATCAGGACGTGGTAAACGGGGTGCTTTGTGATAAAATGATATTGGTATCCGAGCGTTATAACTTTCAGGTGGCTTTTTTTGTCAAGAGATTTTGGAAGAGTTATCCTGAGGACTTCAGACAGAGACTCCTGAAAGAGAATAAAGAAATTTCCATTGTTCATTATGTTGGTGAAATGAAGCCTTGGGATTTCAAGTATTACGGCTTTCCATATTATGAAATATGGAATAAGAATCGAAAGAAGTCTTTTTGGAAGCAAAGTCATATTACCAGTCCTTTTGGTAGTTATATCAGGTTTCTGTTGAAAAGAGTACTATGTTCAACGTCTCTGAAACGAAAGAGACAGTCAATATGGGTCGTCATACCAGAGAATAAGTTTTGTTTTGCCTAATGTTTTAAATAGTGCGGCTATCTGTCATTACCATAAATCGGAATAATGCTGCCGGTCTTGAGAAGACCATTCGCAGCATGGCCAATCAAACCTTCAAAGAGTTTGAATACATTGTCATTGATGGCGCTTCAACTGATGATAGCGTAAAGGTTGTCAAGTCTCTTGAAGACGAATTCGCCCATCTGAAGTGGATATCTGAACCGGATGCGGGCATTTACAATGCCATGAACAAGGGCATCCGCATGGCCACGGGAGACTACATCCAAATTCTTAATTCGGGTGATTGTCTTGCCGCTGACGATGTTACAGGACAAATGTTGGCCGCGCTTGAGAAATCTGGGGATCCTTCCATTCTTTACGGCAATATGGTGAAGATCTTTCCCGATGGTAGAAAACTGGTGGACAAAAGCTTTGAAGGACGGGAAATCACCTTGTTAAGTATGTATACGGGGACATTGAACCATGATCCAGCATACATCCGCCGCGATTTGTTTGAGAAATACGGTTATTATGACGAGAACCTAAGAATTGTTTCCGACTGGAAATGGTACCTTCAAGCCGTTATCATAGGCGACGAAAAGCCGCAATATGTTGATTTCAACGTTACCTTGTTCGACATGACCGGGATAAGCGAGAGCAATTCGGATTTGTGTAAGCAAGAGAGGAAAAAAGTGTTGGAAGATCTGTTCCCCAAGACGATTTTGGCAGATTACGAACAATATGCTTTCCCCATTGAGCAAATGCAACGCTTGCAAAGGCATCCTTGGGCTTACAAGTTGGTGTGGTTTATCGAACGATGCTTGTTCAAAATTGAAAAATGAGGTTTTCTGTTATCATTCCGCTTTACAATAAGGCTCCATACGTGGCGAAAACTATCCGCAGCGTGCTGGCTCAGACTTGCTCTGACTATGAACTTATTGTTGTGGATGATGGCAGCAAGGACAATTCTGCGGAAATAGCTTCTCAAGAGCTTGAAGGATGTGAAAACTGCCGTATTTTG
>Ga0310690_10004452_pt1 | contig 19857 bp, 11 predicted proteins | sample AusTroGonzalo_MG_2_FD_207661 | JGI IMG/M metagenome (GOLD analysis project Ga0310690, IMG submission 207661) | Bovine rumen microbial communities from tropical cattle in Woodstock, Queensland, Australia - Gonzalo_04 (v2) (version 2) | ecosystem: Host-associated > Mammals > Digestive system >...
TACACAAACTATTCTTTTTTCATGAAGCCTTTTTTGGCAATGCTGGTTCAGCCTCCGAGCCTCCTGTCAGACCTGAGAGGTCGGGATTCTTTACCTGCTCAGCCTCGCCGTTGAATTTAAGGTTTTCAGTCTCAATGAAGTATACTACCCTGCCGCTTGCGTCATAAGCTTTCAACCTTACAGTCACGCCCGTCTCCTCATCGAGATAGAGGTCAAAGCTCGTTATGCTGTCGTAGGCAGCCTGATATGCTCCGTTGATATGGACGCATACTCTGCCGTTGACTTCTTCTGTACCTACAATATCCCAGTTGTCGAAGCTGCTGAGATATTCGAACGCCGTTCTGTAATTCTCGATGCAGTTGATCGCTATTCCGCTGAGCATCTGAATGCGGCTTGCGGAGCTGTCGAAAGTGCCGCTTTCGCTGTTTTTGCCGCGCAGTTCCTCAAGCGTTACTGTGGGCGAATCGATACGGTGTTTCACACCGGGAAGCTTATAATATGTTTTATCTGATAAAGATGCCGAGCAATAGTTCTCGCCATCCTGAGCCTGAATAAAGTCCACATTCTGATCTGTCAGACCTTCGCCGCTGATGAAAGCCTCATAGCTGGGACCGTAATAATTCTCCTCATACTGATAAGCCTGAGCGGTATTGAGGTCCACCTGAAAATCATATTTTGTAGAATCTCCCGAGCAGCCGGAAGCATAGTAATCCAGTCTGCCTATTTTCACAGTTCCCGATGCGCGGTCGAAGTAGTCAGGCGCGTTATTCATCTTGAAGAATACGTCATCCTTATTGGTCATATCGCAGTCCCTTGCGCCGGCACGGGTATTCTTCCAGATGTCGCTGACGTTTATGGAATCGGCAGAGCACCATGTCATACGGCCAAGAAGCGCTGTCTCATCCCAGATACCATCTTTCTCAGTCTCGGGAACAGCAGCCTCGATAATGGCACTTGCAGCCGAGTCCGGGATATGCCAGCGTGTTGTTTCACCCATGCCTTCGAGCTTTACTGTCTTGTCGCCGTAGAGCGTAATGCTGTAAGGAGAGCCGTTGTTGTAGACGTACATCGTAAACGTCTGACCTTCAGGGAGCGGCTCGTCCTCACCGCAGGGAGTCCATTCTGAGCTGTCGAGAGCTGCCGCCAGCTTGCTCTGCTGTTCTGCGGATATGTCGAGAAGATAGGGCGCATATACAGCAGCCGTAAAGCGTACCTCGTCATTCGCTATGTCTATGACCGGAGTTTTTGCCTTAACAGGCAGCTCTGCCGCAAGACTGCTTGTCTCCGGGACTGCTGAGGTCTGCTCATCTGTGACCTGTGCGCCGAACATACTCTCCCCTGACTTCGGGCTCCTGTGCTTTAAAGCCGCAGCAGTGCCGATGCCTCCGGCGATAAGTGCGACCGCCGCCGCTATGCCCAGCGCCCTGTGCCATACCGGTCTGCGGTATATCTCAACACCTGATACCGACACCTCATATTCACTGTCATCGACCTTTTTCTGTTCGCTCATAAGCTTATCAAATTTCTTTTCACTCATGGATAATACCCTCTTTCTTGTTGCTTCATCTGACGAAAAAGGGGGGAGCTTTTCAATTACATCTTCATCTGCATTATCAAGGATACCCAGATCAATTTTATTCATAGCGATTCCTCCTTTATGCCTCTTTCAGCAAGAGCGCTGCGAAGCCGCTCTCCGGCACGCTTCACTCTCATTCGTACTGCGGACGGTTTCATAGAAAGAAGCCCTGCTATCTGGCGCGATGTCTTATTGTAGTAGAACTTCTGGATAACTATGGTAGAGTCGGGCTCTCCGAGAGAGCTGATACAATCCGCCACTATCCTCTGAAGTTCGCATCTTTCATTCTCAGCCTCCAGATCGTCGTCAGAGCTGATGACGGAAAACATTTCGTCATCCAGCGATACGGACCTTTCTGTTTTTCTGGAAAGGGATCTGTAACAGTCAATGCTGGTGCGCTTTGCTATCGTAGCTATGAATTTTCTCATATCGCCTGTAACAGACTGACCTTCAAGAGCAAAAAACACCTTCGCAAATACGTCACTTATACACTCTTCGGTGTCTTCTCTGCCGCCGACATTCCTCAGATGATTCACAACGATAGTCCCCACATAGTTGTAGTATTCGTCGAAAAGCAGCTGATGAGCCTCCCTGCGGCTTCGTTTCAGTATACTGCTGTATTCTTCACCGTTCACAGTGATCCCTCCCCTCGTTTGGATTTAAGAGCTTCCATGGTTGCTTTCACTAAATAATATCGTCCGCATGGCATAAAGTGTCACTTGAATTTTCAAAAAATTTCAGGATACATACTTATGTCCGCATTCCGAGCAGAATTTTCCTGTGTTTGAATCATAGCCACAGTCCGGGCATTTCCATGTGCCCTCCGGAACTGGCGGCGCCCATTTTGCACCGCACTCTGTACAGAACCTGCCTGTATTGGAGTCGTGACCGCAGCATTCACATTTCCATGCGCTGTCCGGCAGAATTGTATCATGAACAGGAGCAGCGGGTGACGGCGGTGCAGTCAGCATCCCCATTATTCCTAAACCGTATGCAGGCGCTTCCGTCACTTTCTGTGACAATACCTCGGCATCCTGCACAGCCGTTTCCAGTATATTCCGAAATTCCTGAATCACACCGCCTCCGCCATGCTGACAAGCGGCATCAACGTTAATGCTGACACTGGTGCGGCTCATGCCGCCGACCGAGCTGTCATCAAAACTCAGGGAGACAGACGCACTGCTGGAATAATCGGTGCAGGGGAACGGATCGTGATATTCCAGCACCGACCACGCAGAAAGATTTTCACGCTCGGCTAATTCCTGTATTGCCGCAAGAACATCCTGCTTCGGCTGGTATACAGTTGCTGTTGTGGACTGAAACGCTTTCTTTTCTGTATATAAGATCTTCTGCACGCCATCTATGAGAGAAACGGAAATATTCAGCAGCGTATTGCTGTTATACATCATTCCGCTGGATGATGCATAATATGAGCAGCCGATCAGTTTGCCGTGCAGGACGTTCTTGGATCTTACTTCGTCTAAGGTCGGACCTTTAGCGGCGGCTGCCTGCATCCGGCGCATGAATTCCTGACTCACCTGCGACATTGCGTTTTCCTGCGGCTGATGAGTTACCGTATGTAAAACTTCATTCTGTGCGTGCTCGTTGGAGTCTTCGGTCACTGCGCGGCTTATATCGTCTTTTTCCATATCGTCTTTCCTTTCGCATAGGTTATAAGATCGCATTTGATATGACTGCCCACAAAGGGGCGGCTGATCAGTTATGCCACTGTGAATCAAGGAAAGCTACTCTGCTCCTGAGCCATTTCAGCAGAAAATCAGCAGCTTCCTCCTCATTCCTGCATTTTTTCGCCGGATAAGAGAGCTCGTTCACAAATTCCTCATTGTCAATGATGTTGTTCCATTTTTTATAGTTCTTTTCAAAGTCGCCTTTATACTCAGTCTTACACTTCTCGATGAGCTGATAGGCACGCTGGAATACGCCGTCTTCATAGGCTTTGGTCCACGTATTTCTCACCATTTCCTGATACCAGTCACAGTTGGCAAGTACAACGAGCCACGGATTTACAGTATTATATTCTCCGTCTCCGTCGGGACCTCCGTTCACATCAGGCACAACATTCGAGGCATAGAAGCCTGTCCCGTCGATACAGCGATCCTTATTGCCAAGAGCAGAATCAAAGTCCCACGGAGCTTCAAACGTCAGCTTCCTGTTGCCGCCCTCGCCGAAATCAGCATCCATAAAGAAGCTCGACCAGTATATGTCGGCATCGCAGGTGAGCTCGCTGATAATATACATATCCACCAGAGACTGGACATCCACTGCCTTTTCCACCGCCTGCTGAGGAGTTATCTCACCCGTTTCATGGATACCTGTGAAGCTGTCATCGAACACGAATGCTTTCTTATTGTATGCAGCTTCGTACATGATACGGTAGACGCTGTTTACATAGCCCTCAATGAAATCGTGCTGTTCCTTTGAATTTATATCGCTTTTTATAGTAACTCCCACAGGTTTCTTAGGATCATCCTCATCTGTGGGGAGAGCCTGCATATAAACTTTCTCTGTGCCGCCGCTGTACGCCTCCAGCGTTGCATTTCCTGCAAGGTCGAGCGGAAAGCCGTGGAGCTCATCCTCGTTGACATAGTAGCCGTCAAATTCAAGGAAATAGCCTATGTCCGTGCCGGTATATCCGTCCTCCACCTCAGAAACGTCTATCCTGTGGGAGTTTACCTGCTGCATTTCCGTAAGGAGATACACACCGTAATATTCGCCGTTTATCTCGACCTGTACGAGATCGGCGTCCGCTACATAGAGTCCGTCTGCTCCGAGTATCTCCCTTGCAATGGATAGCGCCGTCCTGTTCCTCAGCATAGAAGCGTCCTTATACTCCGCCAGCAGCAGCCAGTTCTTCTGTTTAGCTCCGCCGTTCAGTCCGCATAGATTCTGTTTCTCTTCAAATTTTATCCTGAGCGGCTTTTTCTGATAAACGGTGGTCCAGTTGCCGCGCACCTTGACTTTTGCATCGCTTGCCGGTAGAAGCATACTTCCGTCTATGCCGTTCAGCGAAACTGTACATTCCTCATAATACGGCTCCGGAGGCATTATGTATCCGGGCGTCCACGATGCTATGGCCTCTGCTACATGGCGTGACACCGGCTCGTCTACGAACTTCATAACGTTGGCAGCAGTGCTTTTTGTCTCTATACTCAGCACGGGAAGCTTCCCGGTCTCCGCTGCAGGAGGCTCAGTATTCTGAGTCGGGACAGATATTTCAGTTGTTGACACAGTTTCTGAAATTTGTGCAGTCACCGATGTCTCAGATGCTGACGGAGAGCTATCCGAACAACCGGTAAGCACAGCCGCTCCGAGCATCAGTGCAAGTATTCTGATCAGTTTTTTCATAATAATAACCCCTTTGTCAGGATAGGTAAGCAATACTATTATAGCATACTGATCTGCAAATAGCAAGAATCGCAGCAGATCTGTTATTATATTTTACCTTGCCGCAGACTGGCGGCAGCGCACAAATGATTGATTTTGTATCTGTATTATGATATAATCATATATATTAAACTAAGGAGCAGCAATATGGAACATATACACAGCACAGTGTTAAAAGCAGCAGTTCTGCTTGCACTTGGCAGCACCGGTATATTTCTGACATCCTGTGCAGAGAATACCAGCAGCATATCACATCAGTCTGTAATTGAATCATCAGGAGTTACTGCTGCAACCGAGGTCACAACAGAAGCTCCGGTCGGGATAAATACCGTCCCCTTTGACAAGAACGGTATGCACTTTTCAGCGGTGAGCGGCTTCTATGACAGCGAATTCTATCTCGACATTTCCACTGACTCTGACAGTACCGTTTACTATACCCTTGACGGAAGTATCCCCACTGAGAATAGCCAGAAGTACACTCAGCCCATCCTCATAAAAGACCGGTCGGTTGAACCTGACGTACTCAGCGCTCACACTGATATCGCACAGCCTGCCGACATGGTAAGCTATGACCTGCCTAACAAGCCCGTGGACAAGGCTACTGTCGTAAGAGCGTTCGCTGTTGACAAAAACGGCAGTAGAAGCGATACAGTCACCTGCACTTATTTTGTCGGGTTCGGCAGCAAGGCTGATTACTACGATAATGTAAAGGTAATCTCGCTGGTAACAAATGATGACAACCTTTTCGACTACGAAAGAGGAATCTACGTCCTCGGAAAAACTTACGATGACTGGCTGAGCGGCGAAGGCTACGATCCGGGAACTCCCGAGTGGTCCATGCCTGCTAACTACACTCAGAAGGGCAAGGAATGGGAACGTCCTGCTTCTATACAGTTCTTTGAGAACGGCAGTCTCGAACATTCACAGGACGTCGGTATACGTATCCACGGCGGAGCAACGCGCTCCTATACGCAGAAGAGCTTCAATATTTACGCGCGGAAGGAATACGGTGATTCATGTCTCAGATACGATATTTTCTCCGGAAATGTCGTAAGCCAAGCGGACGGCTCCATTGTTAAACAATATGATTCTATTATGCTTCGCAACGCTGGAAACGATGCGATGTACACACGTTTCCGTGACAAGCTGATACAGTCCCTCGTCGCTGACAGACAGTTCCTCACCCAGGCTATGGAGCCATGTATCCTGTTCATAAACGGCGAATACTGGGGACAGTACGAGATAACTGAAAAGCTTGACAAGTCGTTCATCAAAGCACATTTCGGCGTACCCAAAAAGGATGTCTGCATCGTCAAAAAGGACGAGCTCGACGAAGGCTCCGAAGAGACCTTCGCTCAATGGCAGGAACTACGCGAATGGATAAATAAAACCGATCTTTCCGACAGCAAAGCATATGATGAACTGTGCGCCAAAGTCGATATGCCGGGATTTATGGAATATGTGAGCACCGAGATATACATCGACAACTACGACTGGGGCGCTCCTAATTCAGCTATGTGGAAAACACAAACTGTTGATGCTGACAACCCGTATTCTGACGGCAAATGGAGGTTCATCCTTTTCGATACGGAGTACAGCTCGGGTATGTACGGACGCGCTCTTGCAGCTAACGACAGCTTTGCAAGACTCATGGAAAACGACTGCTTTATCACAGACCTGCTGAAAGCTTCTCTGAAAAATGAAAGCTTCAGAAAAGATCTCATAAAAACATTCACTGACATCGCCGATAACAATTTCAATGCCGAGCGCGTAGAAAAAGCCGTCGCATCGCTTTCCGAGGAATACAGCGATATGGTCACCGATACCTACAGCCGCTTCTGGCGCAGTTCAGCCGGCGGATATTACGCTGAACAGAATTACGAAGAGGCTGTCGGTGAACTGCGGCAGTTCTTTTCCCAGAGAAGAAAATACATCATGGAATATGCCAATCAGCACATAGAAAAATACCACATATTGCAGACATCCTTATGCAGGATAAACGGTGAAATGGAGGAAACACTTTGAAATACACTATTCTCGGAATAATCGAATTGGACTACGGCTGTGAGGGCGTTCCCGACAACGAAGAGCCTATGTGTTCCGTACACATAAGAGATGAAAACAACATTGAGAGAACTATAAGGCTCTCTGATCGTTATCTCACCGAAAACCACCTTAATACCGGCGATACTTTTGAAATGGAATAATGCTGTACTATATGTTAAACAAGCCGCAGGGCTGCGTTACGGCACGTTCCGATGCCGTCCACAAAACTGTCATGGACTACTTCCCTGCCGAGCTTGCAGATAAACTTCACCCTGTCGGCAGGCTGGACAAGGATACCTGCGGGCTGCTTATACTTACCGATGACGGCGACCTTGATTTCAAGATTATGCAGCCTGACAGACATATCTGCAAGACCTATTTCTTCTATGCCGTTGGTGTTGTAAATGCCGAAAAAAAGCTGCTCATCGAAAATGGTATCCCCATGAAAGGATTCACATCGAAGTCAGCTGAGTTCCGGATCTGCAGGCGGTACAAAATACTTGAGCTCGAAGACTTTATCCCGGTCGAGCGGCGTAAAAAATACTTGAAAAATCCAGAAGGTCCTGCTTTTTCCGCCACGCTGACCATACACGAGGGAAAGAAGCACGAGGTCAAAAGAATAATGGAAGCCGTCGGATGCCGGATATTTTATCTTCGCCGCGACAGTATAGGCTCTCTTGAACTTGACGCCAAGCTGAAACCGGGAGAGTTCCGTCAGCTGACCGAAAACGAGGTCATTTTACTCAAACAAAACAGATAAAGCAGCCCCCGTAGGAGCGGCTTTATCTGTTATATCGATATCTTCAGATAAGCGCTTTCATCTCACGCTTTTTCTCATACATTCTCTGATCCGCAAGCTGCTCGGAAGCTTCAAGCATACCTGAGCTGCTGACATACTCCGCATAGCCATACGCTATCTGGAGCGGAACAGGCGGAATATTCTCGGCATTGTATCTCTCAGCTTCCGCATCTAATTCTTTCAGTGCAGACTCAACAAGTGAAAGCTCGCAGTCCTGGGCTATAACGATAAATTCATCGCCGCCGGTACGATAACTTGTACCTATCTTACAGAAACTGTTTCTGATGATATGTGCGGCACTTATGATATGTCTGTCGCCTTCAGCATGACCGTAAACATCATTTACTTTTTTCAGATAATTGATATCGAGCTGGATTATTATACATCCGGTATTGTTCTGGCGGATCTCTTCTTCTTTTTCATGAAAAGCAGCTCTGTTTGAAAGACCGGTCAGGCTGTCACTGTAAGCAAGCTTTTCCATAATAGCCGCACGTTCTTTTTTGATCGTGAGCTGTGTACGCTTGCGTATAAGCTGGACTCCAAGCAGTGATACAAATATAAGAACGCCTATCCTGGTGAAGTAGCTTGTATCCGAAAGCTTTCCTTTACAAAGGATATAACGAAGAAGATCACTGGCAACACCCAATGCCGCAAATGTCATAGCTGTGATAACTGTGCGCTGGAAATCGTCATCGAGCGTCTTCAGCTTTATGGCTCTTATCATCAGGAATATAGTCATCATCAGTGCAATCAGAACATTGAAATGTGAGAACGGAAGCATTAAATGAGCGTCACTTATCCTGAGAGCCGAAAGTGTCAAAGTCAGTGTAAAATTGATCAAAACCATCGCCAGCAGAATCGGAAGCAGTTTAGTTTTCCGGTTATTCGTGGAGCTCGCCATAAACGATACCGGCAGATATACCACAAAGATCAGACACATATATCTCATGAAGCTTATCAGCTCAGGATGCATCGTATATATCTGAAGGACCATTGTGTCATTTGCGGACCAGATTCCGACAATGATCGCAAAAGCTCCCAGTGAAAAAAAGTTTATATCAGAATCATCTGTTATTTTATCAGCAAATCCGATTATCACCATAAGAGCTCCGAACAGCGCTATAAGCACGCACACAGCAAATTTGGGGAGCCCTTTTTTGTATAGCTCTGCTATGAATACTCCGGCATCCTCAACGGCTGTGTCTCTTATAATTGGTGATTCTCCGGCATAAACAGAGTGGAGCTTTAATGTGACCGTTTTTGCCTCAGCCGGAATAGGTATCAGATGTACGTATCTTCCATAGGAACGCCCAAGAACAGCAGCCTGCTTCGGTGCATAGACATAGGTAACTTCTCCGTCAAATTCAGCAGTTACGTGTGTATCAGAACTCTCGAAGCATAACCGCATTCTGTGAAGATTGATTCCTTTAAGGCTGTGCGTTAATGTTATATCACCCGCAGGAAGATCGTTGATAGCATATGTTTTATCATCAGCAGTATACCAGCCCTCGTTAAGGGAATATACCTTTGAATTATATATTGCAGTCCTTGCCCGGCAGAAAAAAGCCACAACAGTGATAGTTGCTATTATTATCAGCAGAATCATTATATCAGCTAACAGCATACTGTTCTTTTTCAATAATGATCTCATAGCTTCACCTCACTAAGCTGAAATATATTTACTGATATTATACCACTTTGCTATACTTTTTTCAATATGGTCTGACGTAAAACTTTATACGGATAATTCGGTCTGTTTCATGTTCTGAGGTAGAATGATTAATATACAAAGCCAGCTCCCTAACGTTAGCTGGCTTCTGTTATATCGCTATATTCCAGACATCTTTCAGGTATACGTCAATGATCTTTTCGTAACCTCCGGAAGCCTCTGCGTAGTGTTTGAAGATGAATGCTGCATCACCTGGAAGAAAACTGTGAACCGCTCGGTTTCAGCTTCGTCAAGCATGGCTTGCGGACTTGTCTTTCCCGTGGTAAATCTTCTTTTTCTGATACAGCTCTTCGTCTGCCTGTGCTATGAGTTCCGTAGCACTGATAGCTCCGGATGAGCAAGTAGTACATCCTGAGCAGAGCGAGATCATCGGGATAAGGTCTGCGCACTTTTCACGCAAAGAGTTTACTTCGTTCTGGAGCTCAGTATGTATTTCTGTATCATCCTTGGTTATCAGCACAAACTCATCGCCGCCGTATCTTGCACAGAAGCCGTGCATACGGTCTGAAACATTGTGGAGGGCATCCGCAACGAGCTGAAGCGTCCTGTCACCGACAATGTGACCAAACTTGTCATTGACCTGCTTGAAGTCGTTGACGTCTATCATATGCAGCCTGAACTTGTTCTCCTCTGAGGCATTGTGTATCATGTCCTGAAGAAAGATCTCCATGCGTCTGCGGTTGTTAAGACCTGTCAGAGCGTCGGAGTAGATCTCACTGTTCTGTATCTCAAGGAAGGCGAAGTGTATGGGCAGGAACGTTCCGAGGGATACGATGGGAGTGAGAGGGAGAAAGCCCTCCAGCACAGCCGCTGCTGACGGAACGATTATGAAAAGAAGCGGCAGGCGGTATTCCTTCTTCAGCTTGACCTGCTGATCGGAAAAGCTCTGCATAAATGAGTAAATACCGCTTCCGAACAGCTGAATCAGTATAAAAATGATATGGAAGGTATAGTTGTTGGAAAACTGGAACTTGTCGTCATTGTCGATATAGAAGTAGAAGCCAGTGAAAACTGAACCTATGGTGATAATGATGTCCACGACAGCAACAAGATAATGTGTCCGAATGAGGTTCTTCATTTTTTTAGACTTGTTCTGGTCGAGGCGGTATATAACGAATACGCACCACAGGAGCGCCAGCATATCTATTGCAATGAGACCTAAAGCGTTTGCAGCCTTATTGAGCATCCTGCTGAAAGGTATGATACCGCCCTGACCAAGAGCCCAGAAACTGTCGCTAAGAAGATACATTATGAAGAACAGGTTCATTCCTCTGAAATAGTGCATCTGAAGGTCTGTACCGACATTTTTGTTTGCCTTGAATACAATGCCTATGGAAAAGAAAACGCAGAACAGCTCGGTTATGACATATGAAATATAAAGTGCCTTATCATCCATACGATCACCTCCGTTTTAACGCGCTCAAATCATACCGGTGACGAGCTTTTCGGCATCCTCTGCCGACATAGGACGTCCCCAGATATAACCCTGCACATAGTCGCATCCGATACCGCGGAGTGCCTCAAGCTGAGCCTCGTCCTCAACGCCCTCGGAGATGACATCCATTCCCATGATGTGACCTATTGATATCATCGCCGCGACGTACTGCTTCGATGACTCATTAGCATTTATCTTGTCAATAAAGGACTTGTCTATTTTCAGAAGGTTTGCGGGTATCTTATTGAGATAGCTCAGCGACGAGTAGCCCGTACCGAAGTCGTCCAGCGCAAGTTCTACACCCATCTCTCTTATCTTATTTATGCGCTCCAGAGCTTTATCAGCAGAATCTATCAGAATCGACTCGGTTATTTCGATCTCCAGCTGATTCGGCGTGATACCGTTGCTTTCGATAAGCTCACATATCTCATCCACAAAGCCTTTTTTCATCAGGTGTCTGACAGAAGCGTTGATGCTCAGAGTCAGGTCGAGCCCTGTTTTCCTTATCAATCCGCTGAAGAACCTCGTTGCTTTCTTGAAGACCATGCTGTCGACCTTGTCTATCAAGCCAACCTTTTCCGCAACAGGTATGAACTCTCCGGGCGAGACGAAATTGCCGTTTTCGTCCTTCATACGGGCAAGAGCCTCGAAGCCGCGGAGCTTGTGCTCCATATTGTACTGCGGCTGTAAATTGAAGTATATCGTGTCATTTTTCAAAGCTTTTCTTATGATGTTCTCGATCTCGAGGGTGCGCTCATTCTTGAGAATACCAGACGTGAAGCGGAGAATGTGGTCGCTGCTGTTGGCTTTTTTTATCTCGGTCATTGCAAGGCTTGCGTTGGACAGGAGCGAATCAGCAGTGCTTGCATCTGTCGGATATTCGGCATATCCGAAGCTCGCGGTCACATAGAGGTCGCAGCCGTCCACCGTCAGATGATCGGTCAGTACATCGGCGTACGGAGCGATAGCGCTGCGAAGCTCCTCCTCCGAGCCGTAGCCGTATATTATGAGCAGGAATTCATCGCCGTTCAGACGGGTTATGTAGTCCGTGGTCTTTGAATCGGCCTTATCCGCTATCTTCCTCCAGCGCTTTGCTATCTCAACAAGCACCTGATTTCCCGCGTTGAATCCCAGCGTATCGTTTATGCTCTTGAAATTATTTATGTCTATGGAAACGGCGGAAAAACGCTCTCCGCGCTTTATAAGCTCCGCTGCGTAATCAGAGCTTGCAAAGCGGTTCGGTAGTTTTGTGAGGGCATCGGTATAACTCATGTACCTGAGATGCTCTATCATACGGTAGCTGTACAGCTCCGATGCAAGGATAAACGACGTGAGTTCCAGCGTTTCCTTTATGGTAGCAGCCTTTTCATCCCTGAAATTGATAGCCCAGATAAAGCCTAAAAGCTCCTCCTTGAACCAAAGCGGGAACAATACTATCGTCTTTCCGCCGGCGCTTGTGATAGAGTCGTGCCAGATAGGATTACGCTCCTTGATCAAGTCCATATCATGTTTATTCTTGACTATCAGGCAGTTGCTTCCCGCGATGGTGTCAAGCCACGAATACGCAATATCATAAAAAGCATCGTCAACGTATTTATCCATGGGAAGAAGCTTTGTATCCTTGGAAAAAGCCTCACAGAGTACGGCACACTTGCGGTTCGCTGTGTCCATCTGGAGAATACAGCAGTGCTCAGAATCGCAAAGGTCACGAATATCAGCGCACACTTCTTTCAGTGCTGCATGGAAGTCATCAGGGTTCTGGAGCTTGATACACGTTTCAAGGACAGAGGTGGCTATATCTCCCGATATAGAGGTCATTCTCTTCGCATCGGGCTTGGTGTTCATCTCCATGATGTACAAGCAATAGCATATGTTGACTTCGTCAGAATATAAGGGTACAAATGACATATTGAACCATATGTCATATCTTGCAGGATGTGCATAGGAGTTGACGCACTTCTTCTGTACGGCAGCCAGATAACAGGCATCCTCAAAATTAAGATCCCTCGACATATAATCAGTGTATTCGCTGTTCGGAGTAAATTTATTAGTAAACATTTCAACTCCGTTTACTGGTTTTTCAATAGTATCCAGATATGCACGGTTTCCTGTAACTATACGTATTTTTCCGTAGCTGCCGTCATTCAGTCCCTCAACAGATATAACACAGGCAGCTTTATCTATGCTGTCAACAATGGTCTGAAATACCATGATCGCACCTCCTTTGATCATATCAATACGGCACTGAAACACTCTGCCGCTAAATTCTTATGTTAATTATACATCTTTTGCACAATTTACTCAACAGAAAACTATAAAAGTTTACAATTTACTGCCGATAACTGGCGTTTTATACAAAGTAGCAAGCTGTATTTTAGATGTTAAGACAAATGCTTGATTTCCGGCATATGAGCATTTCAAGCAAACAGACAAAATTGCCGCTCCCGAAGGAGCGGCAAATCTGTTATATCGCTGTGTTGATTTTTTCTTCAATTATACTTCAATTGAATTTCTGGAAATGATCCTACATTCTTTCTCAGCATTCGCACTAAACTATTCAGCATAGAGTTACGTTTTTTTTCGTCTTTGCCTCCTGCCAAGCATTACAGCTATTGCTGCAAGCGGTACAGTCGTCATTAAGAAAGCAATACCGATATTTGACGAAAGTCCGGTCGGAATACTACCACTGCGTGTATTCACAACGATAAGAGTCTGCGGCTGATAGAGTTCAAAAGAAAGCTTATTATCATTAACGGTATCCAAAGCACCAAGCTTGAAGGTAGTCTCATAACCGTCGTTATTTTCTGAAATCGTTATCCTCCTGCCAACCGGCACAGTAATAACAACTCCATCATTATGCCGCATAACGAATTCTCCACCTGAAACTATTGTCTGTGAGGAGCCATTGTTTTTCACAAAAGTAAACTTTTCATCAGCTCCTGCACCGTCGATCGTGAATGTAAAGGTAAACTCTTTTGTTGTGGTTGAAAATGCACCTTTGACGAGCTTTTCTATGGTAAGTTCAACGTTATTGCTCACTCTTTCATTCGGCACGCTGAGAGTATAGATATAGCTGTCTTCGGTTTCATACAAATCTCCCATATACGATGTGCTTATGAGTGATGGTACGCCAAGCGATGAGATTTTGAATATTATGTCATCTTCAAGCTTAGCATAATTAGGCGGTGCATAGGTCTCAGTAAGGAAAAATACCGAACCCTTTTCACCGGGATCAATAACTCTTCCGCTTTTTCCGCCGCAGACATCTACTTCACCGTTCACAGTTTTCATATCCTCGAAGCCGTTCAAAGGCTCCTTATTCTTGACATAGCCGCTTACAGACGTAGGCGACTGCTTGTATAATGCAAAATGCGCTGCATCAAGTTTAATATCTGAAGCCTCACTGTCTGTCTTGACGAGTTTGAAGTTGAACTGTTTATTGTAAACATCAACAAATGCTGACATTCCACTATCGCCTTTTTTCCAGTCAGCCCACTTGTTCTCGCCCCAAGCGCTGCCGTCTTCTTTTAGCAGCTCTACCGTTTCATTTTCATGAACAATGAATTTCAGCTTGTTCTGAAGTCCGACATAGCCCATTGGCGCTGATGTCTGAACAAGCGTATATATACTTTCCGTAGCATAATTATATAATATCTCTATTCTGCCTTCAGAATCCGATGTGTACTTGCCTACACTTTTACCATTGCTGTCCAGAAGTGTGAAGTTTCCGCCGCCAAGAGGAATTTCACTGTCCCATTTAAAGAGTCTCAGTTTGATTCCGCCCTCGCGGTTATTGGATATAGTATCAATTCTGGTTGAATCCGCTTCGTTTCCGGGTTGATAGGATACCACATAATCATATTCCTTGTCAGCGGCTTCTCCTTCAGGAGTTGCAGCTGCTGTACGTTTTGCTGCAAGCTTCAGACTGTGTCCGCTTTCAAGAGGTTTTACCGATGTATATCCGCTCACGGTACCGTCAGGAGCAACTACCGGTGAACCTTCAAGAGTTACCTCCCTGACCTCATATCCTTCAAAGCTTGTTCGTGGTTCGCCATTTGACTTTGGTTCAAGCGAAGTCCAGAAATAGTATGCGGATATTGACGGTGAAGCTATTCGCTTAACCGAGCCTCTGAGAAATTCACCATCAACATAAACTGCTGTATATACCGCATCATGATGGGTTGTGATCTCAAGATCGCTCCATTTTTTACTTACAGTCAGACCATAGCCTTTTCTGTTCTTTACTTCGACCTGAGGATTTTCCTCGGCTCTTACTCTGCCCACGTTGTCCGGATTTCCCTGATACGGCAAATAGGATGCTATTTCTTCTGAGGAATGATCCTCGTTGATTTTTTCGCCCTTGATGCACTCATATCCGAGAAGTCCATATCCCGGTTTGACATCCTCTGTAACCTTAAAAACAGAGCCTACCGGAAGTCCCGGAACACAAATAGTATACCCTGCCGGTATACCTGATATGGCACCGAAACCAGATGTATCAAATGAAACATCATCATATTCCAGATCATAATCCTGTATAGGAGTGTGCTTTTCATTATATTCGATCCATACTTCATCATCATCTGTGATGTCGTTGGAATATGCCTTCAGCGCTCTCATTGCATCGTGCGAATAAGTAAGGTCGGTCTCCGCGAATTCACCGGTCAACGAATCGTACCTGCACATCTTCTTATCAGGTGACAGAACATGATATTTGTACATATTAACTGCCGGTATCTTATCGGTATCAACGTCTACCGACGAGAGATACAGTCTGAAATTGAACGTTGCAGGATCATCTGTAACTTCATTCATGTATTCGTCATAGAGCTTTTTCGTGATATAAAGATCCTTGATAACATTATCCTGAACAAAATTATCAAAAGTTATGGTAGGTCTTTCTTTAGCCGTGATCTTATCTGACTTATAGCTTTTTAAGTCTCCTCTGATCTCGATATTCTCATTTGGAACGGCCTTGCCGTTTATGAGGACATTGCTGTATATCGAGCTGTCGACCGCACACTCAACTATCCTGTATCCTATGGTATCCTCCGGGAACGTGATCTCCGCATTCTTGGCAGGATTTATAAAATAAATATTCTTGTAAGCATCGCTCTCGCTGAATCCCGGCGGACGATAGCTTCTTACAAATGTAACAGGCTGCGTTGAATTCTGATATGTAACTCGAATATGCTGATCATCATTATCGAGAAGCTGTTCCTCGCCCTCTTTGTTCGGATCATCCTCATCAGGAAGAGTATAGTATATCTGAAAAGGATACTCCACGAAATCAGTATCAATGACATCTGCACCGCTTCCGCTGAGATTCTTTCCGACAACAACATGACCAGGCGTTACGGATGCCAGATTAAAACGCATATGGATATTTGAGGCACCTGCACCTCTTTCCATATAGAACACACGCATATTGTGTGTAGTATAATCCTTGAAAGTGTACTGCCCCTTGCTGTTTTTCTCAAAAAGATCGTCAATCTTAGCATCTATCTCTGCTTCTGAGAGGCCTCTGTTTTGATAGTTGCTCCTGAACGTATCTATCAGAGTCGTTTTAGCACCGTTGACCTCGACTTCTCCGGTACGGAAATTTACCTTTCCGCCGAGAGCTGAATGTATTCCACCGAGGTCGATGACAAGCTCACCGTCCACATAGAACCAGAAGTCATCGTCGCCCTTGAATTCAAAGATTATATCATGTCCCCAAGAATCGAGACCACTTACCGTCTGAATGAACTGAGCGCTCATTTCCATTCCGAAATAATAGTTGATTTCATTCTTGTTTCCGGCAGAATAGAGTTTCTCATACTTACGGGGATTATCATCATTGAGCAGACCTACACTTTGATTTTGATTGCCGGGACGCGCATCTGCACTGTACAGGTTTTGCGAATTTTCCTTTGAATACTTTCCGGGAGTTATAGTATTATACGGATAGAACTGTCCATGCCGGAGAGTAGACTTCCCCTGATCCCAGCTTGTTCCAAGCTCGCGGTAGACTGTGAAGTTGTTATCCCCTGATGGAACGAGCGTCGCAAAATTCTGAGTGCTGTCAAATTCAAAGTATCCGCCTGAATTGTGAATGCTCTCAATAAAGAGGTGATTCACAGTCTGACCGTCGGCATAGAGACCTCCGAGATTCAAACGGCTTTTTGTTGCAACAGGGTATCCGTTTTCATCAAGTGTATTTGAAAGCAGACCGCTATTTGGATTATTGGCGTCAAATGTCTTATATTCAAGATATTTATTCTGCTCGTATCCGCCTGCATCACCATTAGATACGTTGCCTGCAAAATCCTTCATCTTCATTGTGATACCGTACTTTGTATTATCAACAGTATCAACGGTATGAAGCCTGTCGCTGAGATTCAGTTCCTCAAGGGTAGCAAAATAGAATGGAACAGAAGTTGACTGCGAACACGGCACAAGTCTTTTTTTGTCATCACTCGGCTTCATTCCGATATATGCATAGTGATCTTTATCCCATGCAATGATCTCAGAAAAGAATTCGCCTTTTCGTCTTCCGGGCATATTGATTCCAATAGTTCCGTCGGATAGAATTTTACCAGTGCTCAGCTGCGGAGCTATATACTTCTCAGAGTAAGGATTGTAAAGCTCATAGTAATAATTCGGCTGCTTAGTTACCTCATCAATATACTCAGTAAATATCCATTCAAGCGAACACGTTCCGTCTCCGAGCCAGAGTATCTTACCGCCGCTGGCATAACATGGATACAGTGTACCGTTATAGTCAATAGCGTAAATATCGTATTTTTTATGGACTTCATCCCATAGACGTGTATAAACGATGACTCTGTCACCGTCAGCAACATCGGATACGCTTACTCTATCGGCAGAATAGGTTATCAGCTCATTTTCATCGAGATTTCCGAAATCAATGGTATTAAGCCACGTATACGCCGACTGTTCAGCCGAGAGCACAAAACTGTAAACCGGCTCACTGCCGCTGTTATCAATATTGAACGCTATGTACTTACCTTCGGAAGAAAGACTAATCCTGCCGTTAGTACCGACCGCTATGGTGAAAGAAGAAGCATCGTCGGCACTGCTGCAAACCGTAAGTGAATCTCCGCTTATCTTCAGATATTTCTCGCCGAGGTCAGTGTCACCGGAGAGCTTGTACTTGCCTTTGCCGTCGCTATGGAAAGTCCACTTGGTGACTTCGCTGTCCTTATCCACGAAAAGCTTTTCGCCGCTGTCGTTTGCATTCTGGGTATTCTTACGAGTCACAAGGTCTATCAGAGTATGAACGCCGTCATCAGCCATGAGTGCATAGCCATGAACTCCGCCGGGATAGTACATAAGGCCGTAGGACTTGCCGTCGAGTGAATATATGTCTCCGGTATTGTCAGGGTACCAAAGGTCAAGGTTATTGTTCACATCATTTTCGTCAGCATATGTACAGAATCTTTTGCCGTTTGCTCCACCCTGCATATTGATATACCATTTCACTCCGTTAATCGTGGAATAGAAACGGAAACCAGATTCTCCTGAAACAGCAGTAAAGGCAGTTTTTTCATTTTCATCAGCAGTAAGGGTAAGGCAGCCCTTTTTTTTGTCGTTGACATAGCATTTCAGATACTGCCTGCCGCCGCTGAGACAATAGATATAGAACTGATCGTCTGTACCATCTTTCTTCTCAAAATAATAAGGAACTGCTTGGGCTGACGGGACATCAGACTTACTGGTTTTTTTAATTCCAACTCTTCCGTCATCATCGGTCTGGCTCATAAAATAGTAGCCGCTGGTATGACCGATGCAGAGACCTGTTGAATCTTCATCGTAGCTTTCAAGCTCATCTATACTCTGTATTTTATTCCACGAAGCAGCAGTCGGAACAAGATTCGGGTCAACAACTATCTCATACACGCTGAATCCAGAAGCATAAAAGCTTATCCTGCCGCTTTCAGCAGTAAAATCTGTTATCTGCTCGCGCACACCGTCATCCCTGATGTGCCAGAGCTGGATGTTTTCATTTCCGGGTATAACAGGATCGTTTATCTCAACAAGCACCGGAGCATACTCTTCCGGCTGGAATTCGCCGCTGCTGCTGGTAATAGATATATCATACGCAGCTATTCCGGCATAGTCATCGGAAACATCAATCGCCTCTGCCGAAGCGCCCTCAGGCATGAGTCCCTCGAGAGTGATAAGCTGATCAGCATCTTCTCCGTTGGGATAGAGCTCGAAAGACTGCTGGCAGAGCTCGGGCTCTGTTGCTGTCAGCACAAAGGAGTTCAGTTCTGTCGCTCTGACCGGGAGCAGAATACTTCCAGCCTGAGTAAACAGCATCGCAGCAGCGCATACAGTACTGAGGAGACGTTTTCTGAGATCAATCATCACTGTCATCCTCCTCATCTCTGCGGCGTTTACAAAGGTATGACACTGTTGCAGTCAAAAAAGCTCCGAGCATAGTGATTCTTACTGTGTGCGCAGGAAAGCTGTCACCGGTCAATACAGTGTCGATGAAATCCGAGATCTTTCTGTCAGCAGATTTGCCGGCATTTGTGGTGCCCTCAGCATTGGTTGCAACAGCAGTAGTTGTTTCTGTAACTTCTGTTGTAATCATGTATGTTGTTGTCGTAAATGTAGTTGTAGCAGTTGCATTTTTTCCGCTGTCGAGCGATTTGTTTTTAAACTCAAGCAGTTCTGATTTATTGTCTCTTCCTTCAACAGAAGTGAATATTCCCCATTTAAGGCTGTCGTTCTCAGAGTTCTCAACAAAAATAGTAACGATGTAAACTGTATTGTCATAATCCACATCTCCAAGTTCGCCTTTTTTCTGATAGATTCTGTACACGAACGTACCAGGATCGCTTAAATCAATTGAAAAC
>Ga0310690_10004453_pt1 | contig 19852 bp, 14 predicted proteins | sample AusTroGonzalo_MG_2_FD_207661 | JGI IMG/M metagenome (GOLD analysis project Ga0310690, IMG submission 207661) | Bovine rumen microbial communities from tropical cattle in Woodstock, Queensland, Australia - Gonzalo_04 (v2) (version 2) | ecosystem: Host-associated > Mammals > Digestive system >...
TCGAGACATTCTTCCCCTTCGCGCCGAGGACGGGAAGATAAGCGTCCGCCTTGTCACGCAATCCCGGGCGGAAGCGAGAATCGGTGAACCTGGCCATCGACGCTTCGATGCGTTGCTCGCGGTCGCGTAGCATCTCGTCGACGATAACCTGCATTTCGTCGACCTTGCCCTGATGCTTCGCTGTGCGCTTCAAGTCCTCGAGTTTCGCCTTCTTGCGGGCAACGACGGCATCATAGTTCTTTGCGACCTGTTCTCGCAGCGCAGCGCGGTTGGCGTCCGATGGATCGCGCCTATAGGCGGCGATGAGGTCTTTTGTCTCCTGGTTGAGTTCTGGCCGCTCCTTCTCGACGGTCGTTGAGAAGCGGTGAAGCTTCGCCTCTGGGTTTTCCTTTGTCCTTCCGCGCACCCCTGCTAGGGCATCCGCTTCGCGGACAGCCTTCGGCTGTGGGATACCCTGCGCGAACGTTGCAAAGGCGAGTGCGACGACGGCTGCTGTTATAATGATCTTGTTCATGGTTTCGTTCCTTTCCTTCCGGTCGGCTCCATTGCCGTCCATTTTAAAGAACGCAGTAAGCGTTAAAAATCTACAGCCACTTCTTAACAATCCTCGACCCATTTCTGTTATAGGAGTGGTGAATCGGCCACAAAGAACAGAAGATACAGGAGTATTCTTCTCCTAATCTCTCCTGTTTCTCCCGCTCTTTGTGGCTTAAAAATTAAAATGCCGTGTAGATTTTCGGTTGGGAGTGCGTTCTTGGAAGTGGACGGCAATGACGCCGTACAGACAAAAAGGAACAAAACTATGAAATTTGGGGTGACATTCGCACTTTTCCTTTCGGTGGCGCTCTGCGTACAAGCGGAACGTCTGCAGAAAGATGACCTTATGGCATGTACGGATGGCACATGTCCTCTGCCTGCATCGGGCGAGACGACGCTCTCCGTCGTGTCGCCTGTGCCAGAAACGGCGGTTGTGCCCATGGCAGCTGCGCCGCGCCTCGAGTCACTGGACGGCAAGACAATCGCGCTTGTCGGCGGAAGCTTCATGGCGAACGTAACGCACCCAGAACTGAAACGCCTCATTCTCGCCGAGTTTCCGACTGCGAAAGTCTATCTCCTAAGTGAAATCGGCTCGGCAGGGCCTTGGCCGCGTCCTGGCGTGGTACGTCGTGAGAAGGACGAGTTTCAGCGCAAGCTAAAGGAGTTCAAAGTCGATGCGGTCGTGTCGGGCAATGGCGGGTGCGGACTCTGCACGCCGAAGGAAACGGGCTCTTGCATTGCCGCCGAGGCACTGGGCGTCCCGTCCGTGATGATCGCCGCACCGGGATTTGCCAAGCAGGCAAAAAGCGCTGCGGCATCTGCCGGTCTGCCTGAGCTGCGCGTTGCGGAATACCCTGGAGCCTTTGCAAGCCACACGCGCGAAGAGCTGCTGGCAAACACGCGCAAGGTGCTATGGCCGCAGGTCAAGGCAGGACTGACAGCCAAAACTGGTGACGACACCCATCCGACAGTCGACGGTCCGATGGCGAATGTTGATCACACAATATCCGGCACCTTTGCTGAGATCCAGCGTATCTTCCTCGATTCAGGCTGGACGGATGGCCTGCCGATAATCCCGCCAACGGAAGCGGCGGTCGCGGAGTTTTTGCGCTTCACCGATTTGCCGCCCGACCATTCGCTTGGTGTGATTCCGCCCGTTCAACGCGAGGTAACGATCCGCCATGTCGCCGCTAACGGAGTAATGGCCGGATGTCCGCCGGAGTTTATGCCCCTTCTCATTGCGTTCGTCGAGGCGATGAAGGTGGGCGATTTCCGGCGTCCGCTCGCATCGACCCATGCCTGGACGCCATACTGCTGGCTGAATGGGCCCGTGGCGCGGCAACTTGGCTTTGACTGCGGGCAAGGCGAGATCAACGAACCAAAGAACGCCGTCCTCGGACGCTTCCTAAACCTCGCCATGCTAAACCTCGGCGGCTACCGAGTAAAAGAAAACCGCATGGGCACGTTTGGATACCTGATGCCGTGGTGCCTCGTGGAAGACGAGTCCGCCGCTCTGAAAATCGGCTGGAAGCCATGGCATGTGCAACAGGGATATTCACGAGACGACTCGACTCTTACTGCCGCATCTGCGATCAACTGGGGCAACAACCTCGTGCCTGCCACATCGAACGGCGAGAAGATCAAGGACATGATTGCATGGGACGCAACCGAGAAGTCGCAGATGGCGGTTGCGAGCGGGATGCCATGCACCTATCGCACGTTCCTGCTGACGGAGGGGGTCGCTCACGACCTTGCACGAACGTATTCTTCGAAGGATGCGCTTTGCCGCGCTGTGGAGGAGACAGCGCGCATACCGCTCGGCCAACGCACGTTCGCAAACTACTGGGGCAACCCCGGCAGCGCGTTCGACCCGAATAGGTATTCGATACGGATGCACGAACGCCGCATCGACAGAAAAGAAGGGGCGAATGAAACGCCGACCCCACCGTGGCTCGAATGGACTGGCGCAAGGAGCATGGAAACCGTTCCGGCGATGGCAGACGGCAAGAGCGCATTCCTCGTCACAGGCGACCCATCACGCAACAAGGAGCTTTGCATCCCAGGCGGTGGATTTGCAACCATCAAGATACAACTCCCCAAGGCGTGGGATGTCCTAATGGCAGAGCGCGGCTACGAGCCTCTCGCCAAGTTCCGTCTATTGGCGTTGTAAAACCGGAGATGAAAATATGGTACAATACGTGGCATGGACGGGTTCTCGCAGGACAATCTTGCCGCCGCCTTTGCCGAAAATCGGCAGAGACTCATATCACTTGCGGAAAAGCGGCTTAACCCGATTCTGCTAAAGCGACTGAGCGTGGAAGACGTCTTGTCGGAAACGTATGCAAACGCGGCAAAGCGGCTCGGCTATTTCGCCGCGCATGACGACGTGCCGGTCTACTACAAGCTGCGGACAATACTTCTCCAGACGCTTGCCGACATCGAACGTCGCAACCTAAAAGCTGGTGCTCGCGACGTATACAGGGAAGTTGAAAGTGTAAAGTGTAAAGTTGAAAGTGAAGAATCTTCGCCTTTCGACAACACTCCAGCCGGCATCACGTCGCCAGCCTCTCGCGTCGATCGCGACGAACGCCACGCACTCCTTCGCCGTGCACTCGCCGCAATGCCTGAAAACGATCGCGCAATCCTCGTCATGCGGCACTTCGATGGGCTCGGCAACTCCGAATGCGCCTCCGCACTTGGGCTTACTGAAAAGGCAGCGTCGATACGTTATGTCCGGGCTTTAGAACGTCTGCAGCAAAAACTCGTGGAGGTCTCATGCTTCAGGAAGAACTGACTGCAGATCTGCGCCATCTTGCGGCGGAGCTTGACGAACTCGGCGAAAACGAGAACTCGCACGCTCCTTCGTTCCCGTCGATTCCCGACTTTGAGCCTGTTTCACTTCTCGGCATTGGGGGGATGGGCGCGGTTTACGTGGCGCGGCAGATTTCGCTTGAGCGCAATGTCGCGGTCAAGGTCGTGCCGTCGCGCGGAACCATGCCAGAAGAGGCGCGGACTGTCGCACAGCTCCACCACCCGAACATAGTACAGATCATTTCGGCAGGCGGAGATGCGGAAGCGGCATGGTTTGCGATGGAGCTCGTAACGGGGGAAGGCGCAGACAGGTACCGATTCTCATCGATCGAGGATGTGGTTCGCATTGGAATTGCCGTAGCAGAAGCCCTCGCATACGCCCATCGCTGCGGGATTCTCCATCGTGACGTCAAGCCTTCCAACATCTTTGTAGGCGAAAGCGGCATGGTGAAGCTTGGCGACTTCGGACTTTCCTGTCTTGCGGCCGAAGGCGTAAACGACAAAAGCGGCACGGAACGCTACATGGCTCCGGAAGTGTTGGACGGCGGCAAGGTTTCCGAGGCGAGCGACCAATACTCGCTCGGCGTGACGTTGCGAGAATTGGCAGATCACGTCGGCTCTCCATCGTCCGACTTTGCCGCAATTTGCGACAAGTCCGCCGCGCACGACCCATCCGACCGCTATGAAAGCGTCGAGGCGATGCTTGCCGACCTGCGCCGTTTCCTCGCGCGCAAGCCTGTCACCGCAAATCCGCCGTCGCTATTGCGCCGCTTTCGTCTCTTTGCTCGGCGAAATCCGCTTGCGGCGTCTGGCATCGCCGCAGCAGCCCTTCTGCTCGCCGCGTTTGTCTCGGCCCTCGCCGTCGGATATATAAAAACCTCCCGCGCATTGGAGGCAACGCACCAGGAGGCAGCGCGCGCGGCGCAATCACTCGCCGCTACAATAACTAACTTCGACAGAAGCGAGGCAGACCCCCGCGACACGGAGCTTCGCCGCGCCCAAGAAGTTGCCGAGGCGTTGGCGGCGAGGTTTCCCGGAGACAAGACAATCAAGGAGTCCGTCGAGGCAATTCGCAAAGCCCGCGAACGCCGCGCCGCCCTTCCCAAACGCCCTCGCCGCATCAACGGCTACCGATAGCCGCGCGTTGCGATTTCCACGCTTCGTAGTAGCGGTTGCCGAGTGTCTTTACGGATGGGCCGTCGAAATGGTGCTGGTCTTGGTTCTTGAGCCCTTCTGACGAAACGCAAGCGCAATTCTCGACGCGTTTGGTGCATTCGTGCATCGCGGGGTTGACCTTCGCCGCATGGTCGCCGTCGTTGCGCATCCAGCGACCAATCTCGCCGACGATCACAGGCACTTTCGCATCAAGGCCAAGCTTTGAGCGAAACGACGCGACCATATCTGCAAAGCCCTTTGGATAATACTCCATTAACTGTTCCGTCGACGCCTTCGCGGCATCCGTCTCGCCCTGGTGCCAAAGCACGGCAACGAACTCGCCGTTCGCCTGCGCTGTCTTTGCGCGCTCTATGGCGCGGCGAAAATTCTCGCCCTTCCGCCCCTTCTCGGCCGGAACCCACGAGGAAAGCGGAGAGCCGCCAACGGCGCACGGAACAAGCCCAAGCGTCTCGCCGGGATGGTCGGCAAGATAGCGACGCGCGAATTCGTCCGCCGGCCCGACACCGCAGTATTTGCGGTCGAAATGGAATGGATTCGTTGCCGCAACCCACTTGCCGTCGCGGTTCAGCTTGTAGCACCGCTCAATCGGCTTCTTGAATTCGTCCGTCACCGGCGCACGCCCTGACATGTTGCTTTGCCCCACGAGAAGGACGAGCTTCATGTCCTTCGGCACTTCGACTTCCTTCTCCGCCGGATCTCGCGCGGCCTCCGCTGTTCCTTCATACGCGGCAATCGCCTCGGCCGTGGACATCGTCGGCTTGCCAGAGCCAGCGTCACCACTCCCGCATATACCTGTCACCGAAACAATCGCCGCTACTACCGCAAACGGAAACTTCATAAACATCAAATCCCTCCTTTCAAACCGAACACTATTGTCGCATAGTCGGTACGCCCGTCAAGAACGAGGACAACCGAAATCACATCCGCCGCGACGGCAAGGACGGGTTGAGATTGTCGTTAGTACGGTGACTTTACCGCTACGCCCTCTTCGAAGATTGTCTCAGGGTCGATGTCAACACACTTCCGATCGTTACGACCACCAGCGATGTCAAACGCAAGAGTTCCATTCATAACCGTCATGGTAGAAAGAAAAGTCTTGCGGTCACGCAATGGGCGAAAGACCGGACCACAATCCGGCTTAAGGAGATGTGCCATGTCGAAGCGCTTGACATGTCCTGTCGTGAAATAACAGTCCACTTTACGACCAGAAGCTGGCTTTACCATGCAGATGTCATGAATCATAGGCATCTCCTTTCAGTCAATCGTCCACTCAATCCACTTGGGCTCCTTGCCCTGCCGCGCAAGATTCCAATCTACAAGCAACTCTTTCGTATGCGAGACACACCAACCTAGAACGCGGTGCAACAATACGCGAGGCAGAGAACCTTCTATGACGACAGCATCACGGATTGAAACCAGCGCAATCGTTTTCCTGCCCTTGATCACATGAAAATGTGGAGGGTTATGATCGCTGTAGTTGACCGCGATTTTTATCTTTCCCTTTTTGCTCTCCGATATTGTCGGCATGATGTTTTCCTCTTGACGCAGAGATTATAGCACACCCCTCTCGCCACCGTCAAATTGGCAAAGCGTGATTCATTTAGCGGACATGGAGTTTCCAGCCCTTGATTCTTCCGATGCCGTTACCCTGCCGAGGGGTGTAGCGAAATCCGTGGATTTCCGTCCGATCCGAAACACGGAACTCTATCCAATGAGGAAGCGTCCGCGACGAAGAAAGCCAATACGCCTCGACTTGTCCGTCTATTGCGTTTTCGGCGACGCCGTCGTCCCGCACTTCCTCTTCGCTGTCGACGCCGCTGATCTGCATATCGACGGAAGTGAGGGGATTGCCGTCGGCATCGAGGAAATCGAACTCGGCAATTGACGCAAGGTCATTGGCATCGTATGTTGAAAGTATTTGGAGCGTGAAGAATGTTCCGCGGACCGGCTTTTCCAGCATTACAACCTGTGCCGCATCGGAATTCGGAAACACGCCGGACGCAACTTCATCGCCGCCAACAAACTTGTCGTGCTCGCGCTTGACGATGTTGAAGTCCGCCTCGGGATGCAGCTCGTCGAGAATCGGATGGTCGAGAAACGCGACTGTCGGCTCGCCCGTTGGCTCGAGCATTTCACGGACGACGATCTCGTTCTGACCCTTCTTCAGCCAGCACCCCGGCAGATAAAGCGCCTGCTGCGGGCCGATCTTCCAATAGCGCCCGAGATTCTTCCCGTTCACCCACACGATCCCCTTGTTGAACGCGCGCATGTCGACAAATGTATCCGCAATCTCGTCAACAGCAAATGTGCCGCGCCAGTTTCCCGGAGGATTCTCCTGCCCGTCAGGGTCGATCGGCTCAAGTTCATATTCCCAATCCTTGATTTCCGTCTTGCCGACGAAGACGCGTCCATCCAAACCCTTGCGGTCTTCCATTCCCGACGACGAATTGATGCGCCCCATCGCCTCGACAAGAATATCGAGCTTGCGTACCTTGGTAGAACTCGGAATCTTGATCTTGATGCCACGGTGACGGCGGTCCAGAATGCCGATGCGCTTGCCATCGACGTAGACATAGCCGAAGTCGTGGAGATTGTCCACCTTCAAGTCGCCCGCGACGCCCGCTGGAATATTGGCGCTCCAAAGAACGAGCCCAAAGCCCATTCCAAGCCGCTCTGAATAGACGGGACGCTCCATCCGAGTTTCGCCGCCTCCGCATTCAGCCACATCCGCAGACGGCGAAAGCGTTACCGTGCCGTATGCCTTCACGGGAATGGGCGCGGGGACATCGGGGATCGTCTCGCCAGGATTCAGGTACTTTGCCGCACGCTCGCGGTACTTTGCAAAACTTGGGTTGGGGCCACCATGCTCGTTGACCGGCGCCTCGTAGTCGTAGCTCGTCACGTTCGGGACGAACGGATTCCGGCAGCCGGTCCAGCCGCCGAACGACGTGCCGCCATGCGCCATATAGAGCGAGAAGCTGGCCCTGTGCGCGAACATCCAGTCGATTGGGCCGAAGAACTGCCTGTCGCTCTTGGGCGGATGGTGCGCCTGCCCCCACGTGTCGAACCACGCGGGATAGTACTCTGCGCACATGAGAGGCCCCTTCGGCTGGTATTTGCGCACAATCTCGAAGCGCTGCTCGGGATCCGCGCCGAAGTTCGCCGCCTGGAAAAGCTCGGGGATGAATCCGTTCTGGATGACGCGCGGCGGATTGCACGCGTAGAGCGGCACTTCGAAGCCCGCGTCGATCACGGACTCGCGCAAAGCGCGGATGTAGCCGACATCGTTTCCGTGGAGCCCATACTCGTTTTCGACCTGCACCATCAGAATCGGCCCGCCCTTCGTGACCTGGAGACCTGCAAGCTCGCGTCCGACGGCGTGAAGCCAGTTCGTCGCCGGGATAAGCCACCTAGGATCGGACGAACGCATCGAGATTGGTTTTGTGGTTTGGTGGTTATGTAGTTTGGCGGTTTGGTTGTTTAAGTCGGATTCTGTATCATTCAGCAACCACCAGGGGGCGCCGCCGCCCTCCCACTCTGCGCAGCTGTAAGGCCCGGGCCGCAGAATCACCCACAGCCCCTCTTCCTGCGCCATGCGGCAGAACGCCGCCGCATCGGCACGCCCCTTCCAGTTGAAGACGCCCTTCTCGCGCTCGTGGAAGTTCCAGAACATGTAGCATCCGACGGCGTTGCACCCCATCGCGCGGAGCATCTTGAGCCGATGCCGCCAATACTCGCGCGGAATCCTTGCATAGTGTATCTCGCCGCAACGAACGAGAAACGGCTTGCCGTCGAGAAGAAACTCGCTCTCGCCGATCTCGAACGTGTGTGCATGCGACACATTCGCGGCAAGCGCCGACAGAAGAAGGATTGTAGCCGTAGTCAGTTTCATAGAGGTCCGTCCTTTACGGCTGCAATTATAGCATTTCCCCCAAACGCCCATACTACCCCGTAGGGGAGTGTCCAGTCGTCGGTGCCCCTGTTGTGGCACAGGCATCACCGTTCGACCACGGCGAGCCTTGCCCGGATTACTTCCACTCGATGGAAATCGTATTGCCGGCGTTGAAGTCGATTGGCAGCCAGACGAGGCGGGAGTCCACCTGATTGTCGGGCTTCCAGATGTCGAACATCGCGACATACGACCCGTCGGGCTTCTTGAGGATGTAGTTGGACTGTCCGCCCCATGTCAACTCAGGTCCGAGCCCGTTCGCGGGGTTGACTCCCCGGCAGGGGTTGCCAAGACGTTCCCACGGCCCCGTAATCGACTTTGCGCGATAGCTCCTCGCAGCGTTCGGCTTCCAGCCAGTGCAGTCCGACCCGATGAGATAGTACCAGCCGTCCTTCTTGCAGACTGCCGCCGCCTCGGTGAAATCGAGTTCGGCCGCACGCCACCAGCGGCCGGTGTAGTCGAGGTAGTCGTCGGTCAGTTCCGCGATGTGCAGCGTCGAGTTGTCCTCGCTCGAGAAGACGTGCCACGCCTTGCCGTCGTCGTCCTTGAAGAGCGTCATGTCGCGGCACATCTGCCCGCCGTCGAAATGCGAACCCCAGAGCTTGGCCTTTCCTCTCAACTGCCGGCCGCCGCCCATGAACTTCGCCTTCGTCGCGTCGTTGCGATCCGCCTCTGGGATGTTCATCGGCCACTCTTTTGCGTTAGGCCTGAGCGAGCGCAAAAACTTGTACGGGCCAGTCGCCTTGTCCGCCACGGCGATTCCTGCGCGCGCGGCGCCATATCCCTGGCCCTTCAGTTCAAGGTGGAAGAACATCACGAACTTGCCCGTCTTGTCGCAGAAGAGTATCTTCGGCCTCTCGAGGATGCAACCGTCCTCGATGTCATGGCCCGGCTTGTCTTCGACTTTGAGCGCAACGCCTTCGTCCTTCCACTTCTCAAGGTCGTCCGAGGAATACATGTGGACGCCGACATGGGCCCTGTTGCCGGCCGTTCCATAGACCTTGTGCTCGCCGTAGAGGTAGTATTTCCCGCCGTGGGCGAGAACGCCGCCGCCATGCGCATTGACCACATGGCCCGCCGTGTCGTACCAAACCTCGCCGTTCTTCTGCGCCGCGAGCGCCGCTGCACAGGACAGGGCAACCGCCGCCGCCATCAGGAAATTCCTCGCACTCATTACGTTCTTCCTTTCGTCCGCGGACATTGTATCAAATTTCCACGCACCGCCGCCATCCCACTGTTTAGGGAATCCGCCCCAAAAACTGTTCCCGCAATGCGAACTCCCATAACCTAACAATCGCACGATTCAACAATCACACAACTTGTAGACACAATCGGCTAGGGAGTCATGTGGCTTGGTGGTTACATCACTCCTCTTTGCGCTGTCGATGAATATCTCTTCCCTTGCACCTTCGCCCCAAGGCAGAACCTTTAGCGTCAGGCGCTTCGTGCCCTTCGGCAGACGCCTGAGCGCGTAGCGCATCGGGAGCCCCTTCCAGAAGTCGTCCTGCACGAGCCGCCCATCCGCGTAAAGCCGCGCCATGTCGCCGTCGTATGCGATCTCGATCATGTTTGCATCCGGCTTGAACGGCACCTCGTATTCCGCCGCCGCATCCCACGCGCTTTCCTCCGGCATAACAGCGACGCCTGCGGGACCAATCGCAACAGGTGGTGGAGTGCCGGCGGACTTGATGAGTTTTAGGTCGCTAAGGGAAAGGACTTGGGACTTCGGACTTCGGACGAATGAAGCACAAATTTCGCGCCCATCTACAATGCGCTCGACCTTACCATCCTTTCCAATCCCTATCCAACACTCGCCATCTGGATTTAGGCGACGGACATAGTCGTTGTGGAACACGAACCGACCGCGCCGTGTCTCGTGCTCATTTACGAACACCGGCTCTTCGGCGGCAAGCTCTTCCCCATATTCGCGACAGAAGCGCCCAAGCGCCTGAATGAGCCAATAGGAATTCTGCGGCTCGCCAAATTCGCTGACGGGCGACTGAAACTCGTAACTGACAACCGGCAGGTCGTTCCCATTCGTAAACTGTCCGCGCTGGCTCTCAGCCATGTTCACGCCCATGTCCGTCGGATTGCTTCCGCCATGATACATATAGAAGCCTGGGAGATTCGAGCCCGACCCGAGTTTGACGACGGCAAGCGCAAACGCGTCCATCGGCTCCATCTTGAGTCGGCGATGATAGCTCGACGCCATTCCTCCACCGAGCTCGCAAGTAAAATACGGGTATTTCTCGGCGCCTTTCGCGTCTTCGGCTTTCTGCGCCCCAAGCTGTTCGGTGGCGATGACGGACGATGTCCTCGCTGGGCGCATTAAAAACGCATCCTTGTAGGAACCTGGCATAGACTTAAGCGACCGATCCCAGAACCCCTCGGCATAGTCGCCGTAAAGCGGAATCATCTCGCCGAATGTCGTCTCTGGACCGTTGAGCCGAGGCCATCCCGTGCGCGTGTACATCGGAACATCGTATCCCGTCTTCACGGCAAGCGATTTGAGCGCCTGGTAATAGGGCCACGGCCCACGGCTCTCGTTCTCCAACTGCACGCCAACCACAGCTCCGCCGTTCTTCCAGAGATGCGGCTTGACTTCGGGGAAAAGCCGCGCCCAAAACTTCTCCACTTCCGAGAGAAACTGCCTGTCGCACGAGCGAAGGCGCTTCTTCCACTTTCCGTCGCTCCCCTTGAACTTGTCGATCAGCCAGTCGGGGAAGCCACCTTCGCGGCATTCGCCATGCGCCCACGGGCCTATCCTGACGACGGCCCACATCCCCGCCTTGCGGACTTCTTCCAAAAACGCCGAAAGGTCGCGGTCCCCAGAGAAGTCGTACTCGCCTTCCTTCCATTCGTGGTGATTCCAGAAGACGTAGGTCGAGACGATGGAGATTCCGCCGTCTTTCATCGTCTTGAGCGACGCGGCCCATTCGCCGCGCGGCACGCGCGAGTAGTGCATCTCGCCCATAAGCGGGATGATCGCCTTGCCGTTGAGCCGCAGGCACTTGGACGTCACCTCAATCCTGTCGCCATTCGGCGCGACGTTCGCACCCTGCGGAATCGCGACCTCGCCAGCGCAGACGCCCGCCAGCGAAACAATCGCCGCAACTAACGAAACCGAAAACTTCATGGCCTCCATATTTTCTCTTTTGGCTGTAGTATAACATTTTACGATGCCGCCCGCATTACCCCATGGGGTAGCATGAGGATACAGCCTAGAACTTGAAATCGATCTGCCAGCGGAAGAAGAAGGCTGGTCTTCCGCTTTCGTAGTAGTCTCCGGGATTGAACAGTTCCCCGACGACATGAGCGACGATCTCTATCCTGTCGGCTCCTGTAGCGCCGACAGGGGCGAGCCGTATGGGGAAGTCGTAGCGAGCGGCCGTGAGAAGCCCCTTGTAGCGCGACCCGCCGCCATCCGTGCGGCCAAGCCCGTCCTGCTCCGCGACGAACATCGGCCCGGAGTAGAAATAGAGTCCGTGGCGCGGCCCGAAATTCACCGTCAGCTTCGCCTTCGCGTATATCATGTTCGACCACCAGCAATTCTCGTACAAGCTCCCATAGACAAGCATTTCGCTATCCTGCGTATAGCGCGCCCACATTGGATCCCATGATGTATCGTTGCTGCCGTCGCGAGTCTTGCGCTTGTCTCCCGAATAGTATGTCACTGCCGCAGACAACACGCTCTTCCACCCGAATGACTCTTCCATGTGATATTTCAGTTCTGAATGGGCCATCCACCCACCAGCCTGCCGATTGCCATCGACTATCCGGCCGAACTGCTTGGCTGCCTCTAACTCAAGACTCCAGTCGTCGCAAAACCGCGGCTCTGCCCAGAACCCAAGAGTCGTTATCTCCCTTGCCGGGCGAGCACGCGGCTCCGGCTTTTCCGTCGTGTGAGCTTCTGTGCGCTTGAAGATCGAGTATGCCTTGAACGGCAACGATCCTCCAAGCGCACTTTGGGAATAGATGAGCCCGCCACCCCATTCGTCAAGGTCGTTGGAGTCGGACATGTTTATGCAATTCAGCGATCTGCCGCGGCTGCCAGACGTTCCCCACCGTATGTCGCTGCGTCCGCTGTCGTAGAGGGCGAATGCATCGAGATAGCGAGACTCGCCAAAATGGAGACGCGTACGCACCATGTCTGAATAGAAGTCACGCGAACCGTCGGTTGGCGTGCCTTCTACGATTATGCGGTCGAGGCCGAATACGGAATGTCCGCCCTCAAAAAGATCCTGCCGTCCTATTCTGAAGTCGAACTCCGATACCCCGACCGCAGAAAGCGCGCCCCATTCAAAGCCCTTGCCTTCAAGATACAAGTTGTCGAGAAACACCTCGTCCGGGAAATAATATGCCTGGCTGTGGCGCGAACTGTTCAGCGTTGGATAGTGCCTGAATTCGTCCGTGAGACGCGCATACAGCAAAAACGGCCCAGACTCCAGCGACATCCAGACTCGCGGACGCATCCTCAGTTGGTTGCGCGACTTTGCCCGTACGGCAGGTGTCTGCGAATATGCATCGCCGGGAAGCCCCGGAAGGTTTCCCATTATCTCCTGCCTTATCCTGAAGTCAGCTCCGAAATCAACAGTCGGCAACCCGGCGTCGTCTGCATGCGCGGCAGTAAGTGCAATGGCAAATGACAGGGACATCCATGCGGGCGTTGCCGTCGACTTCGCCATTCTGCGACATTGCGTTGATTGTTTCGTGTTCACTGGTTTCTCCTTTTGTTGACCGCACAAAACGAAAAACGCGAATCACCTCATTCGGCGATCCGCGTTTCGGATGGTTGATGGTCGTGGTTTGTTCGAACTACACGACGACCTCCTCGGCGGATCTATACCCACCGAGCGTAATAATAAGGTCGAAGCTAATTGCGAACTTGTTCATGTGGCGAATATTATACCAAATTCTGCAGACACCCTGCATTTGGAATTAGAATTTCATAACCATCGGATTTGACGGGCTTATCGCCCGCCTATATCGTCTTTACTTCGGCAGTCCTCCTTTGTGTTGTTGTTGACGATTGAAGTTCATATCACTTGCACGGCATGGTTGGCGATGTACTCGTCAAAGTCTTCGACGAGGTATCTGTCGCCGTTGACGTGCAGTGATTCGAAGTACCGCATTATGTAGTCAAACAGGCCATACTTCGAGAAAAGCTCTACGACAGCAACGCCGCTGAGGTTCTTGGCGCGCCGCGCGGGGCCGTTTGCAATCCGTGGTGAGCGCAGTGCCCACTTGGATAGGAAGCCGATTTCTGATATACTGTTTTCATGTCTGTGACACCAGATAAAGATCCGAACTACATCTACGCGCATCCGTACGCGACGCTGATCGCGGACGAATACCGTATGCGCGGCGGCTACTGCATCGTGCGCCCGGGCGGCACGGACGACCATCTGATGCTGCTGACGCGCGCCGGGCGCGGCCTCTTCCGCACGCCGCGCGGCGACGCCGTGCCGCTCGCGGCGGGCTCCCTCGCGATCATTCCGCCGGGCGTTCCGCACGACTACGGCACGGACCCAGCCGTGGGAAAATGGCACTTCCTCTGGGTCCACGTCCATGCGCCGAAGGACTGGCAGCCCTTCCTCGGCATCCCCTTCGGCAGCAGACGCCTGACCGTATTCGCTCGCGGCGCGCACGGCCTCGCGCCGGACGCGTTCGGCCGGATCCAGTCCCTCTTCCGCGACGTCGTCGCGCACACGCGGCGCGGCACGGCGCTCGACCGCGCCTTCGCGATGAACGCGCTGGAGAACATCTGCCTCAGGCTCTGCGCCGCGATCCGGCGCGAGGACACGCGCCCCGACGCGTTCATCGACACGGTCAACGCCTTCATCCGCGAACATCTTTCCGAACGGCTGACCGTCGCGCGGCTCGCCGCCGCCACGGGCGCGCTCTCGCCGTCACGCTTCGCGCACACGTTCACTGCGGCGTTCGGCGTCTCGCCGCAGGCGTATGTCGAAAGCTGCCGCCTGGAATACGCCAAGCGGCTTCTGGAGACGACGAACGCCTCCGTGAAGGAGGCGTCGTACGCGGCCGGCTTTGCCGATCCGCTCTACTTCTCGCGGCGGTTCCGCCGCGCCTACGGCCTGCCGCCGCGCGAGATCGCCAAGCGTCCGCCGACTAAAGCGCGTCGAGGCCTTTGACGGCGAGGGACTTGAGGTTTTCCATCTGCGCGTTCTTCACTGCCTCGAGGTCGTCCTCGAAGATCAGGAGAAGCGGCAGCGACGTCGCGAAGTAGTCGATCTTGAACGGCGTCTTCAGCCCCTTCTCCGCGAACGCACGCATGCCCTCGAAGAGCGCCTTCGCCTCGTCGGTGCGTCCGAGTTCCGCGAGGGCGAGTCCACGGTAATACGAAAGCTCCGAATACGCCGTGACCGCCATCGACTGGAAATCACCCGCCTCCGCCGCGCACGCCTCGAAAGCGGCTTTAGCCTCGTCGATGCGCCCGAGCCCCTGAAGTGCCTTCCCGCGCAGATAATTGACGTCCGCCTTCGCCTGCAGAAGGTGGTACGCCTCGCCCAAGTTCGGCGGCGTCGCGAAACTCCTGTCGGCGTGATCGAGCACCGCGGCAAATGCACCGCGCTCAAGCGCCTTGAATCCGAGCTCGAGGTGCGCGCGCGTGTACTGCTTGAGTACCTTGCCCTCGCCGCCTTCCCACGGATGGAAGCGGTGCTTCGCAAGAATGTCCAGCGCCTCGTCGTGGCGCGCGAGGTCGTTCAGGCACGTGACGTACTGCACCGTCGCATCGTCGCGCGAAAGCACGAGCCGCCTGTGCGCTTCGAGGAACGCGAGGCGCTCGGCCACGGCGACCTTGCACTTTTCGCGCAACTGGTCGTATTCCGCGACAAGGCGCGCGTCCGCGGGATCGGCGGCCATCGCGCGCGCGTAGGCTTCCATCGCCGCCGCACCGTCACGGCGCACGTTCCAGAGCGCGACGCCGAGGTTGCGCCATGCCGTGGGGAAGTCCGGTGCGAGCTTCGTTGCGCGCTCCCAGCACGCGAGCGCCTCTTCGTGGCGCTTGCGGTCGTAGAGCCAGTTGCCGAGCGCGTAGGCGACCTTGTAATCCTTGAACCCGCTCGCCTCGTCGCACCACGTGAGCGCGAGGTAGTCCTCGAGGCGGGACGGGAAGAAGTAGTCGGCCGATCCGCGCGCGGCGGCTTCGACAAGGAGCGCCTTGTCCTGCGCGATAGAGGCGAGCACGTACTTGGAGAGCGTGTTTGCCGGGCCGTTTTTAAGGGCTTCGACAGCCTTGTCCTTCAGGCCCATCTCAACGAGATCGTACGCGGCGTCGAGCGCCATTTCGGGGTCGGCGGGCTGTCCGAACAAAGTGCGGACATCAGTGCGGAACTGCCCGTCTCTGCGCCTCTGCGCCTCCGCGTTGAGCATCTTCGCCTTCTCGTTGCGCGCGTCGGTGACGAGCGATTCGGCGGCATGTTCGCGCGCCTTCTCCCAGTCGCCGCGCCGCGCGTCGATGGTGGAGAGGCGGTAATAGCCCGCCGCGCGGAACTCGCCGTTCCATGTCGCTTTGAAGTAGCACGGATAGGCGCTGTCGAGCTTGCCCTGAAGATCGCGCGCAAGGCCGAGGTAATAGAGCGCCTCGCCGGTGTACGGGTTCGGCTGGCGGCGCGTCTGGCGCTTGACGGCACGGACGAGGTGCGCTTCCGCCTCGGCGAGAAGACCACGCGAAATGAGCCGCTTGCCGTAGAGCGTATGCGCACGGCTGTCTTCGGGGTCGCGCCTCAGAAGCTCGTCCAAGTACGCTTCCGGCAGACGCGTCGGATGGCGGTACTGGTCGAGGTGCTCCGCCGTGATGAAGAGTTCGTCCACGCTCGCGATGTCGGCGGGTGCGGGCGGCTCGGTGGCGACGTCGCGCATCGGCACGTCGGCCGGCTCAGCCCACGCCTGGTTGATGGGCTGCTCGGTCGGCGCACGATTGGCGAAAAATGAAATCAGTTCCGCGCCGTCCCTGCGCACGATGATCGACGGCGCGTCCGTCGTGAACACGACCGGCGCGCCGATCCTGAGATCGGCCGTGCGGACTTCGCCGCCCAGAACGACTTCGACTTCACCGAGATTCTCCGCCGCGACAACGCCCGCCCTGCCGCCGCCGAGCGACACGGCGAGGCGCGTATTGGCGTTCTTCACGGGGCCGAGGTTCTTGTACGGCCACCAGTACTGGCTGAACACCTTCGTCTCGTAGGGGAGCAGATACGTGAAGTCGGGCTGGTTGTCGGTATAGACGCCGGCCATCAGCTCCACGTAGGGTCCGCTGTCGTCGGTCAGCTCGCGGTCCCACGCATACCCGAACGGATGGTTGCCCCACGTCCACTGCTTCTTGCCGGGCGCGATATGGCGGTCGGCGACATGGACGAATCCGCCGTGCGCCGCGTGGTCGTAGCCGCCGAAGAAATCATATTCCGTCGCGCAGACCATGTAGGAGGTCGGAACGGGGATGTTTTTGTACCACGCGAGGTTGTTCGCGCCCGGACGCTTCGTGTAGTCGACGCCGTAGTAGAAATTGTTCGCCTCCGGGAAGCTCGACGTCGCGCGCACGGCGTGGTCCGCGACATAGGTGACATCCGCCGGAAAGAAGCTTTCGTACTGGTCGTGCACCTTCGCCGCGACGTTCGCCCACCAGAGGAACGTCTGCGTGAACGGCGTACGGTTGTAGAGCCGCGCCTTGAGCTCGACGACGGACGAATCCGGCCTGAGGCAGATGCCGTGGCGGCCCTCCAGCCGGTTCAGCGGATCGTGGTCGCTCATCCACACCGTGATGCTGCCGTCTTCGCCGTGCTCGATCTCCACCGCGGTCGGCATGAACGTCGCCGGGCGGTGGTGCTGCGGCCAGTTGAATTCGACGCCGCCCGAAATCCACGGCCCCGCAAGGCCGACGAGCGCGGGTTTGATGACGTCGTTGCGGTAGAAGAAGTCGTAGTCGTTGTTCGTCTTGTCCTGTCCGATATAGATGCGCCCGCCGAGCTCCGGCAGCAGTACGACGCGCGTGTAGTCGTTTTCGAGCGTCACCGCGTCGTATTCCTTCATCACAGGTTCGTCCATCACCTTGTCGATGAACGGCACGGGGTAGACCTTGCCGCACGAGCCCTGATAGACGCGCTTCTCGAAGAACATCGGGTTCTTCTCCGGCGCGCCGACGGGATACGTCTTGAGCACCAGCGGGCCCCGCGAGACCGTGACCGCCGCCAGAACTTCGGCAGCCGCACAAGCGAAAGCCGCCGCCAACAGGAATTTGTCGTGTTTCATGCTACCATTATATCACACGACGGCGTTCCGGCAGAACCGCGAAAACATGCACAACCTGCCCTTCCACATGGATTATTCTGCTACGGCGCGCGGCGCACGGACTCGTCGGACATGACCTTGGTCATCCCCAGCAGTTCCGCGCACGCCGTGTCGTTCCGGATCCGCTCTATGTGGCAGTACCGACTGTACCCGGCCAGAATCGCCAGCACCATCGTGCCGACCACGTCGCGCACCTTCGGCGCGACACAACGCCCCGCCTCCAGCGGCGAAAAAGACTGTCGCCGCAGCGGCAATTACGACAGAATGAACGATTGAAAGAAATATTTTCATGATTCAATTATACCAAACCCGACTTCGTCATTGCTTACCCAGTCGGGTACCAACCAAGAAACGCATTCCGAATCAGGGGAGCTCAAAGCAACCCCTATTCAGGCCAATCACCGCAGATTTCGGGCTACTAAACGACAAAATGCCGTTTTACAGCCCAAATTTTCTGTTTGTGGGCGGCGGACTTTTCTCGCCCTGCGCGCCGCTTCCAACGGCGGAATTCAGGGCAGAAGATTCGCGCGTTCAGACGCCGCGAAGGAAGCGGCCTCGGCGAATGTGGCGACGCGCACACCATTCTGTTCTTTTACCCATTGAAGATGTTTGCGCAGCTCATCCGGGTTCTCCCATGCGTCATAGCCACGTGCGATGCCGTGTATCATAAAGACCAGCCATTCTCCGTTCTTTTCGGCCTTTTCGACCATCTCGTTCATGCGCTCGGCCGTCATCTTGCCGCCCGCGCCCTTCTGCCTCATGCGCATCGCGCGAAGCCCGGCCTCTTTTGCAAGCGCCTCGACATCGGAACCATCCGCGCCCTTCTTGGCATTGAACGGAGAGGCGAAGCTGACGCAATCCACGCCCGCGTTTTCCTTCAGCGCAACCTGGTTGCGGCGAATGTCGCCCAAAATCTCGTCGCGGTTCATCTTCGCGTACTTCGCGTGCGCCCAGCCGTGGCTTGCGATTTCCATGCCGTTCGCCGACATGTCGCGTATCTGGTCCCACGACATGACAGGCGTGTTGCTCTCCGCCTTGTTGCGAATGCCATTCGGGTCCCCAACCCTCGAACCAATGATGAAGAACGTCGCCGGGAGTCCCGCCTTGCGGAACATCGGATACGCGATTGTGTACTGGTCGGCAAGCCCGTCGTCGAAAGTATAAGTAACAACGCACTTCCCCGCTTCCGCGCAAACACCCGCGAACGAACCGATTGCGATGAATGCCGCGACAAACTGTTTCATGATTTGCTCCTGTTTCATGTGTCAGTGACAAGCGAATTCGATTGACGACGTTCCGGGATGCGCCTCAAACGTCTTGCCGTCCGGTAGGCGAACCGTCGCCGCAGTGCCGGCGGGCACCGTGTAGCGCCAGCGGCAGACGCCATCGTCGCCATACTCCCAAGCGCTTTCGATGGTTCCGAAATCGGTCTTGTACGTCGCCTTCAGGCGTCCGAGCCGCGCATCTGGCTCGGGCGCGAGGATGAAATGCGCCCATCCCGGCGCATCGGGATCGGGACGGATGCCGGCCGCATGTTCGAACAGCCATCCGACGACAGCGCCATAGGCGTAGTGGTTGAACGAGTTCATCCGAACGTCGCCGAAGCCGCCCTCCTTCGTATAGCTGTTCCACCGCTCCCACATCGTCGTTGCACCCTGGTCGACGGTGTAAAGCCACGAGGGAAACTTCCGCTGGAGAAGAATCGTGTACGCAAGCTCCGTCTCGCCGATGTCAGACAGCACCTCGCAAAGAAGCGGCGTCCCGAGAAATCCAGTCGATAGCCGATCGCCGTTCGCGTGAATGGACGCGACCAGTCCCGCCGCAATCTGCCGCCGATCGCCGAGACCGAGCTTCAACGCGAAAAGCGCGGGCGTTTGCATCCCCTTGAACAGATCGCAGAGCGTCCCGTCCTCCTTAAACCACGTCTTCAATATCCTCGCTTTCGTCTGTTCGGAAAGCGTCTTGTAATTCATCTCCGCGCCTCCGCGCCTCTGCGCGAGAACACTCTCCTTCATCTCCTTCATCATCCGCGCGTCTTGCAGCAGGTGGCAGGCATTGAGGAAGTTCTGG
>Ga0310690_10004454_pt1 | contig 19852 bp, 21 predicted proteins | sample AusTroGonzalo_MG_2_FD_207661 | JGI IMG/M metagenome (GOLD analysis project Ga0310690, IMG submission 207661) | Bovine rumen microbial communities from tropical cattle in Woodstock, Queensland, Australia - Gonzalo_04 (v2) (version 2) | ecosystem: Host-associated > Mammals > Digestive system >...
TTGTACTTTTGCCGCCAATTTAAATTTGAAAAATGGATAAGAATACAGTCATCGGTCTGCTGCTGATTTTCGCCCTGTTTCTGGGCTTCAGCTTCTATCAGACCAACCAAGTGAAGAAGCAACGCGCAGCGCAAGAGGCGCAAATGTTGGAAGAAATGGAGAAGGAGGCGGCTGAAAGCGCTCAAACGCTTTCCCTTGATGCTCAGTCGGATACAGCTCAAACCGTCTCTACACCCGCTAACACAACTCTTACGCCCGCCCAACGGTTTTCCAATGCGCAGGTGGACGACCAGGGCGACTATACCGTCGAAACCGCCAAGGCTTACTACCGTTTCAGCAAGAAGGGCGGCTACCTCAAAGAGATCCAGCTCAAGGATGTCTATCGCTACACGCCCAAGAATGCTGAAAAAGAACCGCTTGTCATCTACGAGGGCGGCAGCAACTCCATGGCGATGAAGTTGATGCTCCGCGACCAAACCGAAATCTCCACCGCCGACTGCTACTTTGTGGCCAATGCCGACGAACTGGTTGTGGATGAGAAACATAACAAACTATCCCTGCGAATCTACCCGAACGCCGGTACCGATTCCGCTCAATGCCAAGTGCTCGACCAGAAGTCCTACATTGAGTACCTCTACACCTTCTCCAATGACGACTACAAGTTTGATTATCAGATCAATATCGTCAACATGGAGCCTTATCTCTACCCGAATCGACGCAGCTTCACCCTTCAGTGGGATGCGCAACCCAAATGCGTGGAGAAAAACTACGACTATGAGAAGAACATCACTTCTATATATTATATGGATAACAGCGATGAAGTGGATAATCTCGACGAGCGCAAGCCCGACAAGAAGGATTTCACCTCTCCGCTGAAATGGGTCTCCTTCAAACAACAGTTCTTCACCACCTGTTTGGTGACCAAGGACAAACCTTTCACTTCTGGAACATTGGAAGTTCAAGTTCCTGACAAACAAGTGGATAAAGTGTTGAAGGATTGCTCTGCTGACTTGGATTTCGAGGTGAGCGACCTCAATAAGGGTCACTTCGACATGTATATGTTCGTGGGGCCGAACCAGTATCGCCTGCTGAAAGAATATGACCAAAAGCTGGAACGTCAGGTGCCGCTGGGTTGGGGCTTCTTCCTGCTTCACTGGGTGAACCGCTTCATCATCATCCCGGTGTTCAACTGGCTGGAGGCTTACGGGTTGAGCTATGGACTTATCATCTTGATACTCACTATCTTCATTAAGATTGTTGTGTTGCCGGTGAGTTACAAAACTTATATGTCTTCCGCCAAAATGCGTGCCTTGAAACCTGAAATCGAGGCGCTCAACGAGAAATACCCGAAGGAGGAGGATATGATGAAGAAACAGCAGGCCACGATGTCGCTTTACAGAAGTGCAGGGGTGAAACCTGCCGGCGGTTGCTTGCCGATGCTCCTGCAAATGCCGATCCTCATCGCCATGTACCGTTTCTTCCCGTCGGCTTACGAGCTGCGCCAGCAACCGTTCCTCTGGGCTGAGGACCTCTCCACCTACGACTCTATCTGGGATTTCGGCCACACGATCCCGTTGTACGGCGACCACATGAGCTTGTTCACCATCCTGATGACCATCGCCACCATCGTCTATACTTGGCTGAACAACAAGCTGATGGCGCCCACGCAGGGCAATAAGGACCAGCAGCGTATGATGAACATCATGATGTATATGATGCCGATCATGTTCCTCTTCATGTTCAACAACTTTGCATCCGCTCTTACCTATTACTACCTGCTCTTCAACCTGCTCACCTTCCTCCAGATGTGGATTTTCCGCATGGCCATCGATGAAGACAAGCTTCGCGCCCAGATGCAGGAAAACATGAAGAAGCCGGTGAAGAAATCGAAATGGCAGCTCAAGATGGAAGAGCTTCAAAAACAGCAGGCTCAGATGATGAAACAGCAGCAACAAGCTCAAAAAAGAAAATAATTTTTGAAAAATAATTGATGTTAGCAAAAATTTAAGTACTTTTGCAGTCTCATTAGAATAATTATTAAGTATCAGTCATTATGGAAAATCAAGACAAAAACGAAGTGCTTTCTCGTGCGGTAAAAGCTGGGAAAAGAACCTATTTCTTCGATGTGAAAAAGAGCCGTAACGAGGAGATGTATTTGACGATTACTGAAAGCAAACGCAAATTCAATGCGGACAACGGAAACTTCTTCTACGAAAAACACAAGATTTTTCTCTATAAGGAAGATTTCGAGAAATTCAAAAACGCATTGTCTGGTGTCATTGATTTCATTGAGAACGGCACGGTGCCTGAGGAGGATGACTTCTTTGAACATGACAACTTCGAGAAAAACGACGATTTGGATCTGGGAATTACGTTCGACGACATAGATCTTTCATTATAATGGGGAAGATAGTAGCGATAGTGAATCAGAAGGGTGGAGTAGGGAAGACGACCACCGCGGTGAACCTTGCGGCGTCGCTGGCCCTGCTCGACTTTCGTGTGCTGCTCGTGGATGCCGACCCGCAGGGCAATGCTTCTAGCGGCGTGGGCGTCTATCCTGACGACAGCACCATCAGCATTTACGACTGTATTGTGAACGGCAAGATGGCTTCCGAGGCTGTGGTCGAGACCAAGACCCCGAACCTCTTCCTGATGCCCGCCACCATACACCTTGTCGGCGCGGAAATCGAGATGATTTCCTACGACCGCCGCGAGTACCGCATGAAGGATGCCTTGGTGGATGTCAAAAACGATTATGATTTCATCTTCATTGACTGTGCGCCGTCGCTCGGACTGGTCACCCTCAACGCCTTGGTGGCCGCCGACTCGGTCATCATCCCGGTGCAGTGCGAGTACTTCGCCCTCGAAGGTCTCGGCAAACTGCTCAATACCATCCGTATTGTGCAATCCAACATGAACCCTGCGCTCTCCATTGAGGGTATCCTCATGACCATGTACACCAACCGCTTCAAATCGGCCAACGCCGTTTATGAGGACGTCCGCTTCCATTGCCGCGACATCGTCTTTGATACGGTCATCACCCGCACCGTTCGTCTGAGCGAAGCCCCCAGCTATGGTCTCCCGATCGCCGTTTACGACATCAAATCCGTGGGCCATGTCAACTACATGAACCTTGCGAAGGAGTTCCTGCTGAAGAACGGATACACGGTTTAGTTAGTTAGCAGTTAGCAGTTAGCAGTTACGAGCAACCCCAATTCCCCTTCTTTTAGAAGGGGTGCCCGAAGGGCGGGGTAGTAATATAGAAAAACACTTTCCTTGAAAGCCCTGTAGGGGCGTCGTATGTCAACCTGGGGTGAACGAAGTGAGCCTAGGAATAAAAAAACAAAAAACAAAATCATGCCTAAAAACGACAGACCATTAGGACGGGGATTGGAAGCGATGCTCGGAAATATCGAAATCCCAGTCCATAAAGAGCCCTCACAAGTGGTGAGCGGTAATACGAACATACACGTGGCTTCCATCGAGGCCAATCCCTACCAACCCCGTACCAAGTTCGACGAAGATTCGTTGAACGAGTTGGCGCAATCTATTAAGACATACGGACTTATCCAGCCGGTGACGGTACGTCCCGTGGGTAACGGCAAGTACCAGCTCATCTCCGGTGAGCGCCGTCTGCGTGCCGCGCAGATCGCCGGTCTGACCGAGATTCCCGCGTTCGTGCGCACGGTCGATGATGCCCTTTCCATCCAGATGGCATTGGTCGAAAATATCCAACGTGCCGACCTGAACGCCCTTGAAATTGCCCTGAGCTACCAGATGCTGATGGACGAGTGCCATTTCACGCAGGAAGAGCTGGGCGAAAAGGTGGGTAAGACGAACGCCACTATTTCGAACTACCTGCGTCTGCTAAAGCTTTCCACTCCCGTGCAGGTGGCCGTTCGCGACAACCAGATTTCCATGGGACACGCCCGTGCTTTGGTGGCGGTTGAGGACGAAGCCCTGCAAGCCAAGCTCGCTAAACAGATTGTGGACGAACAACTGTCTGTGCGCGACACCGAGTCGCTGGTGAAAAAGACTCTGGAAGGGGCGCGCAACAAGAAATCAAAGGTGAAAATCACCCTTTCTGACGAGGTTCGCACGGCACAGAAGGCAATATCCAAGCGACTTAACACCAAAGTAAACATTAAAAAAGATATTTCCGGCAAAGGTAGCATCCAGATTGCTTTTTCCTCCGATGACGAGTTGAAAAAACTGTTGGATATGTTGCAATAAATTCGTGTCATTGACGTTGAATTGCTTTTGTTTGTGCGTATGAATATTTTAAAACAGATTCTGGTCGGTGTCATGTTACTCTGTATGAGTCTGTTTGCGTATTCCCAAGATATCACTTCCCCTAATACGACCCGTGTGAAGAGTCGTGACTCGCTGCGGGTTGCCAAGCACAGTCCCACAGCGGCCATCCTCTATTCCATTATTCCTGGCGGAGGGCAGATTTACAATCGAAAATATTGGAAAGTGCCCATTATCTACACCATGTTGGGGGCATCCAGCTATTTCCTTACAATGTATGCCTCCGATATGATGCTCTATCGTCGCGAATTCATTAACCGGAGAGACGGAAATACGGAGCAGTTGGTGCCGGGATTGGCCAAATACCCCGACGAAAACATTCTCTCCATGAAGCAGGAATCGCAACGCAACATGGAGATCTGCATCGCTGCCACCGCCATCATCTACACATTGAACTTCATTGATGCTATGGTGGATGCGCATCTTTACTATTTTGACGTTTCCGATGATTTGGCCCTGCGTTGGAGCCCGTCGGTACTGCCGAATCCAGTGAACACTTCGCCGTCGTATGGGGTTAGCGTGTCGCTGTGTTTTAAATGATGAATGATGAATTATGAATGATGAATGATAGCATAACAATATGAATAGCAATAGATTATTTTTGGTTTTGAAGATGATGGTGGTGGCGGTGTGCTTGTGTGTGGTTTCGCAGGCGACGGCGCAGAACTGTCATATTACTGGGCGCGTGGCGGTGCCTGAGTTGCAAGGGAAGAACATTTCTGTGATGAATATGAACACGGGCAAATCGCTGGCTACCACAAAGATAGTGGACAGTACTTTTGCTTTGGATATTACGGTAAACGAACCGTTTGTGGGGATGTTGAAGACGGATCCGCAGAACAATAACCCTCGCAGCTATTATTTCCTGAACATTGTGGGTGAATCGGGCAACATCTATGCTGACTTGGTGACTGACTCGCTTTCCGGTACCCCGCTGAACGACCAGCTTTATCTGTACTCGAAAAAGACAAAGTACGAAATCAGCGTGATCAGAGCCTATTACACGCAACTTGGCGAGAGTTTGAACACGCCTGATGCGGTGCGGACGGAACTGAGTGAAAAGATTGAGAAGCGAGTGAATGGCTTGTTCTCCATGATTCGGAACACTTTTGAAGCCAATAAGACCAATGCTATAGGCGCCTTCGTGATGGAGGAACTGCTTAATTATGACGATGAGATGGCGTATGAAACGGTGATGACGATGCTGGAAAGTGCCGCTCCCGTGGTGACCACTTACCAGCCGTTGCAGACGAAGCTGGTGGCAATGGAAAAGGTGAGCCACACGGCACCAGGCAAGCCGTTCATCGATTTGGACTTGACCGACTACAAAACAGGCAAACCGATCAGGTTGAGCAAGGTGATCAAGGGCAAGGTGGCCGTCATTGACTTCTGGGCCTCCTGGTGTGGACCCTGTCGCCGAGAGATTCCCAATTTGGCCAAAATTAATGAAAAATACGGTGACGAAAAGGATTTCGTGTTGGTCAGCCTTAACGTCTGGGACAAGCCCGATGCACAAGCGAAAGCCATCAAGGATATGAAGATGGTGTGGACGCAGCTGACGGATGCCACCCGCAACGCCACAGACACCTACGGAGTGGACGGCATTCCGCAAATCCTGCTCATCGGCAAGGACGGCAAGATTATTGCACGGAATTTGCGTGGCGAGGATATTGAGGTTGCGGTGAAGAAAGCACTGGAGAAATAAACTCGTCGTCGTAGAGACGATGTGCACATCGTCTCTACATGGATACGGCAATATTTGTAAATTTGCAAAACAATAAAATGAAAGTCGCAATATTAGGATACGGAAAAATGGGCCACATGGTGGAGAAGGTGCTGCAGGAACGGCAGCACGAGATCGTGGCCATTATTGACAACGAGGAGGATTGGCAACGGTTCGATAGCGAATTTCGTAAAGCGGAAGTGGCCATCGACTTCTCCGAACCGAAGACGGCTGTACCGAATATGCTCCGCGCGTTCGAGGCGAAGGTCCCGATCGTGGTCGGCACCACCGGCTGGTTCGACCATCTGGAAGAGATGAGTGCGAAGTGCACGGCTGCAGATAGTAAACTCGTTTACAGCGCGAATTTCAGCATCGGTGTCAACATCTTCTTCAAAATCAACAAGATGCTGGCACAGCTGATGAACGCCCAGGACCGCTACCAAGTGTCGATGGAAGAGACACATCACATCCACAAGAAAGATGCGCCGAGCGGCACTGCCATCTATTTGGCACAGGATATCATCAAGGAGGTGGATGCCCTCAAAGAGTGGCAGCTCACCCCGTGCGACAATACCCGCGTGGTGCTGCCCATCACCGCCATCCGCGAAGGCGAAGTGCCGGGCACGCACAAGATTGTATGGTCCTCCCCCGAAGACACCATCGAGATCACCCACACCGCCCACGGTCGCGAAGGCTTCGCCTTTGGTGCCGTCCTCGCCGCCGAATGGCTGGCGACACAACGCCCCGGTGTATACCCCTTTGAGAATATGCTTTTCTGACACTAACCCGCAAACCGTAAATCGCAAATCGTAAACCGTAAATCGCAAATCGTAAATCGCAATGTTAATATCCAAAACCGCCCTCATCATCATCCTCATCGTCTCCTTCATCGGCTGGCAAGTCGGTATGTGGGGCATTTTTAAGAAAGTCGGACTGAAACCGTGGCTGTCGCTGATCCCGTTCTACAACATTTGGCTGTGGATCAAGGTGGTCATTGGCAGGAAATGGTGGTGGATGGTGCTTTTCCTTATCCCATACCTCGGCATCTTCATGTTCTACTACATGGTGTGGGAAACCATCCGTCAGTTCAACAAATACAGCTACCTGCCGCTGATTTTGGGCACGATGTTCTTCCCGTTCTATCTGCCGTATCTGGGTTTTTCGTCTAAGGAGCAGTATATTACGCCGGAGAACTTGGAGCGTCCGAAGAAGACATCCGCCCGTTCATGGGGCGATGCGCTGATCTTCGCGGTGGCCGCTGCCTACATCATCCGTGCTTGCTGGTTCGAGCTTTACACCATCCCGACCTCCTCCATGGAGAGCTCGCTGATGATTGGCGACTTCCTCTCGGTGAGCAAGATCGCTTATGGAGTGCGCGCACCGCAAACGCCTATCGCAGTGCCGTTTGTCCACAATAAATTGCCCAAAACCGAGGTGAAATCCTACTCTGAAATCATCAAGTTGCCTTATATGCGTTCCAAAGCCCTCAATCCGGTGAAACGCAACGATGTGGTGGTCTTCAACTATCCCGATGGCGACACAGTGGTGGTGGAACGTCAGGCGGAGAGCTACTACGCCATTGTGCGCGAGTATGAGGCGATGTTCAACCCCAACGCGAGCGCAACGGAGAAGAACAACCTCTTCCGTCACTACGCCCCCGAGTATATCCAGCAGCTGCGTATGAAGTACCCCGGCGCTTACAAGCCGGGCAAGGGTAGGGAAGTGGTTTGGCAAGAGTATAAGGTGATTGCCCGTCCGGTGGACAAGCGTGAGAACTACGTGAAACGCTGTATCGGTACGCCCGGCGACAAATTGCAGATTATCGACCGTCAGGTCTATATCAACGGTCAGGCGGTCGCCAATCCCAAACGCATTCAGTATGCCTGTCTGATTTCACATCCTGCCGGTTTGCAGCTTTCCAAGAAGGATCGCAAGAACTTGGATCTCAACGAAGAAGATTTCCAGCAGGTGGACGTCAACCGTTTTGTGGCCATGCTGAACAGCGAGCAGCAGAGCAGCATCCGCAATAAGGGCTATGAGGTGCAGATTTTGAGTGAGGAAGACGGCGTTTACAGTCCTGATATTTTCCCGCACGACAGCAACTACAAGTGGAACAAGGACTTCTTCGGACCGCTCACCATCCCGCAGAAAGGTATGACCGTGGAGATTACCCCGGAGAATGTTGTTCTTTATGATAAAATCATCCATAACTACGAAGGTCATGACCTGCAGGTGAAAGACGGCAAGGTGCTGATCGACGGTCAGGTGGCCACGAGCTACACCTTCGCGATGGATTACTACTTCATGATGGGCGACAACCGCCACAACAGTGCCGACTCCCGTTTCTGGGGCTTCGTTCCGGAAGACCACATCGTGGGCAAGGCCTCCATAGTGTGGCTCTCCCTTGACAAGTTCAAGACCTGGAGTGACAAGGGCAAGGTGCGTTGGAAGAGGATGTTCAAGAAGATTAGGATGTAATGGCGAGTTAGGAGTTAGAAGTTAGGAGTTAGGAGTTAGGGCCGTTGCCAGATATGGTGGCGGCTCTTTTTTCGATTTGCGGTTTTCGATTTTCGATTTTCGGTTTGCGGTTTGCGAAAATGGGGGATATGCGACTGTCCTACAAATAAAAAAGAGACGGTGTGCACACCGTCTCTACCTTTGTGGGAACTACTAGATTCGAACTAGTGACCCTCTGCTTGTAAGGCAGATGCTCTAAACCAACTGAGCTAAGCTCCCTGTCAAAATGACGGTGCAAAAATACACTTTTTTCCGTTACTTCTTACAATGATTGTGTAATTTTTTATTTGGCTGGATACGAGCCTGTTAGAAAATCGCACCCACGGAAATGCCGATATATTGCGGGGTTTTTCCCTCCTTGTTGTAGAAGAATTTCTGCATCGACAAGCGGTAATCGACCCCTACCGTGAAGAAGGCGAACTTCCAGTCGAAACCGGTGGTGAAAAAGGCCCACTGGTTTTCGATATTCTGCTTGCTGTAACCCAACGTGTTGTCGGTGACCTTCAGCAACGGTTGGTAAATAACGCCCACCATCGGCATAAACGAGATGTTTTTGTTGATCTGGACATCGCCGACAGCCTTGATGGGGATCACCAAATAACGGGTTTCCACGATGTCGCTGATTTCTGCGCCCGCAAGATCATGGGTGCTGTAACGGCATCTGAAATACTGGTATCCCAGCCCGATTTCGCCATACACGTATTTTCCGGCACGGAAAAAGCCGCCGAAATGCACTGTCTTCTGGTTCTCGAGATAGTCAACGTCGGAAAGCTCGCGCACCAAGGGGAACTGGGTAGAGAGTCTGAATCCCACCTGATACCACTTTTGCGCGGATCCCGTCATCATAGTCATCCCAAGTATTGCTAATAAAAACAATTTCTTCATCATAATCATTATATTTCTTCCTTTACCGAACTTGTATCTTACATCTTCGAATCGTCTACCGTCTCCTCTCCATTTTCCAGCTTTTTACCCAATTCCGTTTCTTTCGTGTTGAACTGGTTCATCGTCATCTGCATTCCCACGGTGACGAACGATTTAACGGCACTCACGGCGCGGTCGATGCAGGGTTCTACCAGCTTGAGCTCCTCGGAGGAAAAGCGACCGAGCACATAGTCCACCTGATATCCTTGCGCGTAGTTTTTGCCGATTCCGCAGCGCATACGCGGGATGTCCGTGCGGTCGAGCGTTTCAATGATGTTGCCGATGCCGTTGTGGGTGCCCGCGCCGCCTTTCGGTTTCAGCTTAAAGATGCCCAATGGCAGGTCTATGTCGTCGTAAATGACCAGACAGTGGTCAACCGACACATTCTCCTCGGCAAGCCAGTATTTTACAGCCTTGCCACTGAGATTCATATAAGTGGTGGGCATCAGAATCACCAGCTCGCGTCCTTTGAAGGATGCTTTGGCCACATAAGCCAACCGGTCGTTCTTGAACTCCGCTTTGAAACCCTTGGCCACGGCATTGGCTACCTCAAAACCGTAGTTGTGGCGCGTGCCGGCATATTGCTGCTCAGCGTTGCCCAAACCCACAATCAAATACTTTTTCTCATTCTCCATCCTTTTCCTCGCTTTCTTCCTCAGACATGTTGACGAAAAATGAGAAATGAAGCTTTCCATAGCGACGGTGGTCGTAGAATTTCGGATGTTCCGAAAAGTCGTGCTTCCCAGAGTGCTCCATCACCAGCCAGCCATCGGGGAGCAACAAGTCGTGCTCGAACACGTTGTCGATAATCTTCTCAATATCAGGCAAATCGTAGGGAGGATCAGCAAAGATGATGTTGAACTGCTGACGACACGCAGCGGTGTAAGCAAAAGCGTCCTGTCGGATCACCGTCACCTGGTCGTTATAATGCAGCGTGTCAACCGTCTTCTGTATGAATTTGGTGCACAGCAAGTTCTCATCGACAGCGACCACCGACAAGGCCCCTCTGGAAGCAAATTCGTAGGTGATGTTGCCGGTGCCGGAGAAGAGGTCCAACACCCGCACGTTGTCGAGATAGAAGTAATTGTTCAGAATGTTGAACAAGCTCTCCTTGCCCATGTCCATAGTAGGGCGCACGGGCAGGTTGCTTGGTGCGACGATATGACGACCGCGGTTTTTTCCACTGATGATTCTCATGATTTACAGGATAATGGTTTTCATCTGACAAGCTTTCAGCAATTGCAGCAGCTTCTTGTTCTCGTCTGCGAAGAAATGTAGGTAAACATCCGGCTGGTGCAGGTTGAACTGCTTGATGACATCACAAATAAAATATAAGGTGTCGGCGGGTTCCACCAGGTTGAAACGGTTCAGGAAGAGCGGTTCATTCTTGTTGACGGCCAGAATGTCGGTGAATGTGTTGTTGAGGGCGACAAACAGGGCGGTTTCAGTGTCTTGTTCGCACAAGAACCGATAGAAAAGGGTAGGTTCGGCAACGGTCATCCTTGAGAACGGCAAACGCGAGATGGTGTCTTTCTCGTTCTGGGTCAGGAAATAGACCGCCTGATAGTGACCGAGCTTGTCTGAGAAGGTTTGTCCCAGACGGGAGGTGTCAAACTGCAGGTTGAGATACTCCTTTTCCTTTTCAGGCTGGTAAAGTTCGTCAGGCACAAGCATGGGGATGTGGTGCGCCGAAATGATGGTGACCTGCTCGTTGCCGGAGAAGAAGTGCGGCGCCTCCACGGAGAGTAGGGCATCGGTGGTCTGGGGGTAGTGTTTGGCGGTCAGCCGGTCACCCTCATGCTTAAAAAGCGAAAATCCATCCGGCGCAATGCGAATGGATTTTCCATAATATTCACGAAACAATGTGTTCATAACAGAGGATTACTCCCAGCTGCCGGCGGTACTGGCCTCCGTCAGGGAGCCCATGTAGATGCCTTCGTACTGGGAACGGTATTGGTTTTCAGATGCAAGGTCGTTGTAGAAAATCTTGTTCCAGAGACGGGTCAGGACACCGGCGTTCTCGGGCGTGATGGACTTCTCCATGTTGCAAAGCAGGTCGTCCAAGCTCACCTCGATGCGATAAACCGGAATGGTATAGGTCTTGCTGGAAAGGGAGTCGGTCTGGATTTCGTACTTTTTCTCCTTGTTGGAGAAGGGGATGTATTGGAAGTTCTTGAAGTTCTCTTTCGGAATCTTTTGGTCGATGGCCAAAATCTTCTCGATAGCAGGCACTTCAACGAATTCCTTGTGGATAAGACCCAATTTGAAAGCCTGTGCTTCGCTCATGGTGTCCGGGAAATCACCCACGTTCTTCTCGATTTGCACGGTACCGTTGTTGACAAAATCGACCAGCTTGTCGATGTCATCCGCATAGACTTTGTGGACGCTTTTATAAACGGCCTGGGCGCTACGGATGGCGAGCAGGTTTTGAACGTTGGCTTCCTTGCGGAATTCATAGACTGTTTTGAATTTTTCGGGACGCATGATGCTGCGTGCGGCAAAAATGGCCAAAACCACCACGACGATTGCCAGTAAAACAGAAATTAATCTTCTAATTTTCATAACGTTATATAACTTATTTGTTTATTTCTTCGATTCCTATTTATTCCGCAAAAGTAGTAAAAAAATGACTACGATACTAATATTAATGAAAATAATTTTCAATACAACAATGTGAATTAAAACAAGATGCGATGGACACCGGCCTCATACCGGTTTGTCACGAGTTCTTTAATTTTCTGGTAATCAGATGGATTCTCAACAAAATCCACATTTTCCGTGTCCAACAACAAGATGGGAATCTGTTGGTTTTCGCGGAAATAGGTGAGGTATTTTTCCTGAATGTCGGAAAGGTATTCTTTGGTGATGTCCTTCTCGAAGTCGCGGTTTCGCTTGGCAATCTGCTTGAGCAGCCGGTCGGGGTTGGTGTAGAGGTAAAGAATTAGGTCGGGTTTGGGCAGGAATCCCGAAACCGTGTCGAACACTTTCTTGAAGAGGGCGAACTCGTCTTGCGAGAGGTTGTTTTTGGAGAAAAGCAGACACTTGTCGATGAAATAGTCTCCCAACACGAAGTCGGTGAAAAGGTCGCGGGCGGAGAGCAGGTTGCGGAGCTGTTGGTAACGGTCCATAAGGAAAGTCATCTCCACGGGGAAAGCGTAGTGGACGGGATCCTTGTAGAATTTTTCCAGAAAGGGGTTGTCGGCGAAACGTTCGAGGACAAGCTCGGCGTTGTAGTCGTGGGCCAACATGGTGGACAGGGTGGTCTTGCCTGCACCGATGGTTCCTTCCACAACGACATAATTATACGGTATCTTCATGATTATCAGTTAAGTTAATGTTTAGTTCACGCAGAGGTGCCAGCACGAACTCGCGCTCGGCAATGTGCGGGTGCGGCAGCGTCAGACGCTCGTCATGAAAGGGCATACGGTCGTAGTCCAGAATGTCTAAGTCAATGGTGCGGTCGTGGTAAACGGGTTTCCCGTCCACCACTGTGCTCTTCTGCGTGCGACCCAATCTACGCTCAATAGACTGCAGCACATCAAGCAGTTGCAGCGGAGAAAGCTCGGTGTCGACCACGATCACCTGGTTCAGGAACGGCGGCGCCTCAAATCCCCAGGATGGGGTTTCGATGACGGACGAAGCCCGCACAACAGAACCCACCTCCCATTCGATAAGACGAATGGAAAGCGCAAGGTAAAACTCGCGACAACCCTGGTTGCTGCCCAAACCGATGACGGCGCGATGCGGCATCCCGAAAGGTTAGTTGTTGATGAAAAGCAACGGTTGTGAAGCTATCCCGGCGATCACGCTGAGGGACTTTGAATAATTCAGGATATTATCGATGATTCTTCTCGAAGGTTTCTCCTTTTTGACCGTTTTCTTCGTAACAGGGGTAAAATCTTTATCCATCGGCGATAAAATTTGATGATACATTTTAAAAACGGACATTTAACGAATAATCGTTAATTTTATTGTACCACCTCGTTTTTTTTCGATGAATTAATTTCGATTCGTCGTAATCGGCTTGTAATCAATGCATTTTGATCAATGTACCCATCTAACCCCCTAAGCTCCTAAGCTCCTAAGCATGTAAGCTTCTAAGCCCCTAAGCTCCTAAGCGTGTAAGCTTCTAAGCCCCTAAGCATGTAAGCTTCTAAGCTATTTCTTAAAGATAAAATAGACCGCCAAAATCAGGAAGCAGAATCCGATGAAATGGTTGATTGTGAAGGTCTGCTCCTTGAAGAATATCAGCATGAAGATGGTGAAGATGGTCAGCGAGAGAAACTCTTGGATCACCTTGAGTTGCCAAAGGTTGAACGGACCGCCATTCTCGATGAAGCCGATGCGGTTGGCAGGCACCATGAAACTGTATTCAACCAAAGCGATTCCCCAACTGAAAAGGATGACCAATGGTAAAGAGAGCTTGCTGAACCATGCCGTGTTTTGCAACTTCAGGTGACTGTACCATGCAAACGTCATGAACACGTTCGAACAAATCAGAAGTAAAAATGTATATACACCTTTCATAATCTTACTTATAAAATTGACAAACTCAATAGGGTGGGAGAGGGCTCCCAAAAAACGGCGGCAAAAATAGCTTTTTTTTATCGCGCCGAGAATCGAAAATTTGAAAGGAAAACGAACACAGGCACGGAAATCAAAATTTAGAATTAGTAATTAGAAATTAGTAATTGGTGAGAGAGGGGTGAGATAAAGGGGATGGTGTCTCCGCATTAGTTTGGTAAAAATAACTAAATATTAATAATTGTAAATGTAACAGGAGGTGTTACAGTTGGAGCGATGATGGCTTGTAGTCAGCCGGTAAATCGAGTGCCCTGCTGGTTACAAAAATAACAACAACACAAGAAACACATCGATAACAGAACTAAGTAACGATGATATGTAATACAAATGTAACTTCATGGATTATTTTTGCGAGTTTACAGATGTAATACGATTATATTTTTATGAATTCGAGGTTTCCGATGATATCGAATGCTTGAAAATATTCATGCTGCATTGTCATGGAAGACAAACTAGATTTCAATTTATTTAAATAACCAAGTAATTAATATATTATATTATCTATTTGAATAATCAAATTAAATAAATATGTGTATTTGTCAACATTTCAGTATTTTAATGTTATAATTATATCAATTATTTGTATGATAAAAATTTATAGATTTTATTTAGATAAAAAATCTAAGTGGTTTTCAACAAATTGAATTATTCCGAAAAATGGTTACGGTTGTATATAGTGGCGTGTCTTTTTGTAACTTGTTTAGAAAAATAACGTATAAGTATTGTTGTTTACAAAAATATATTATCTTTGCAAATCTTTATGGTTTTAATTGTGTGTTGAATACAAATGTAATAATATGATAGAAAGAATTAGAGAGGTAATCAATTATTCACAATTGTCCGCTGCTTCCTTCGCGGATACGATCGGAATCAGCCGTTCTGGATTGACTCATTTGTTAACGGGACGTAACCAACCGAGCTTGGATGTGGCAAAAAAAATTCTTGCCAAGTATCCTGAAATTTCCACTGAATGGCTCATCATGGGCATGGGTGAAATGATGCGACCGGAGGCAGAAGCTACTCCTGAAGTTAACACCCCTGCTCCAGAACCAGAACCTCCCGTAAAAGAACAACCCGTTGAGAATTCAAAATTAATGCGGCAAACCGATCTGTTTGGCGAATATGAGAATCAGGACAATTCTCAGGAGGATATGACCGTTAATGTAGAGGAAGATGCTGTGGAAGTAGTTGAGGATGAGTTAGGTACGGAAATAACTGCTCCTGAGGAGGAAAAAGTTGTTGAGAATGTTATTCCCGTTCCGCCCGTACGTGCTCAAGAGGCGCCCGTCCGTGTCCGCAAGACACCGGAAGCCAGAGTCGCCCCTGCGCCTGTCAAACGCGACAAGCATCAACCGGTTTCCCAGGAAAAGAAATTGCAGAAGATCGTCTTCTTCTACGACGACCACAGCTTCGAAATATACGAAAACTAATTCGTATAAGCTAAAACTGTTAACTACTAACTGCTAACTATTTTAGCTCCCAATCGGCTAATTTCATATCGTCGGCTTCGAGGATGGCGATATAGTTAAGGTACCGAGATAATGCGATTTCGCCGTTCTCTACGGCCTCCTGCACAAGGCATCCCGGTTCGTGGGTGTGACTGCAGTCGTCGAATTTGCAGCGGTTGTTGTAGGCTCGGATTTCCGGGAAATAGTCGCGGATCTCCTCTTTGGTGTATTGTATCAGTCCGAACTCCTTGATGCCGGGCGTATCCACCATGTAGCCACCCGCCAACGGGAACATTTCAGCAAAGGTGGTGGTATGTTTTCCCTTGTTATGTACTTTCGATATATCTCCGGTGCGCAGATTCAGCGTCGGGTCTATCGCGCTGATGATCGCCGACTTGCCCGTGCCCGAGTGACCGCTGAAGAGGCAGACGTTGCCGCTGATCTTCTCCCGCAGCTCGTCGATCCCCATGCCCGTCACCACGGAGGTGTGCAGCACTTGGTAGCCAATATGGGTGTAGAGTTCCGACAGCTCTTCGACTACAGATAATTCCGCCTCGTTGTAGAGGTCCATTTTGTTGAAAACCAAACATACGGGGATGCGGAATCCCTCCGCTGCCACCAAGAAACGGTCGATGAAACCGAGTGAGGTACGGGGTTCCCGAAGGGTAATCACCAAGAAAGCCAAATCGATGTTGGCGGCAATCAAGTGTCTGATTTTCGAAAGGTTAGTGGATTTGCGCTCGATGTAGTTCTTGCGCGGGGTGATTTGGTTGATGACCCCGGTGCCGTCCTTCTCGATGTCGTACTCCACACGGTCGCCCACAATGACGGGGTTGGTGTTCTTGATACCGTGAATGCGGAATTGACCGCGCAACCGGCAGTCCAACCGCTCTCCCGTGGCCTCGTTAAGCACGGAGTACCAACTTCCTGTGGATTTTGTCACTAAACCTTGCATATTCTTTTCATACAATTATGATTAATCCGATTCGGAAAGAAATTCCTCGTCCACATGTAGCAGGCGGGCGATAGTGAATGCTTCCTTGGGGACATCGTCCTCTCGCGTTTCTATGAGGGAATAGTCCATATAGTCAGCAATATGCCCGATGCTGAGCGAATTCACGCCTTCCGGAATCTGCAATCCTTTAACCCTGAGTCTTTTGCAGTTCACGTCCAGACCGCTGTAATGGGTGGTGACGATGGCGGTAAGGTTGAGTTTCCGGCAGATGCGGATGAACCCGTTGACCATCCGTTTGCCCTCGTCGGGGTTGGTGGTGCGTGCCAGTTCATCAACCAAGGCCAGCACGCGCTTGCCTTCGCGGGCAGTCTTGATGATTCTGTCGATAGTGAGCACCTCCACGGCGAAAGAGGAGAGTCCGCTGAGTGCCGACTGGCGATCGCCGATACTGGTGATGACCTCGTCCATGACAGGCAGTTGCGCCGACTCGGCGGGCAGGAAGAATCCGAACTGGAAGAGGTACTGTGCAAGAGCCACCGACTGCAGCAACACGGATTTTCCGGCCATGTTCGCGCCGGTAATCAAGACCGTTTCCTGTCCAAAGGCAATGCTCACAGGTTGGAATTGTCGTCCCTTTTGTGCCAACACCGAGGCGACTTCAGGATTCACCAAGTGGGTGATCTTGTGGGAATCGCTGATTTGCGGTTGGCATGCTTTCCATTCGATGGCTAACTTCGCCTTGGCGATCAGCATGTCCAAATAAGCGGTACTGCGCAGGTTTTGGGACAAAGCCGCATGGTGCGGACGCAGTTTCTCGCTGAGCTGCATACGCACACGGTCTTCCACTTGCTGCGCCTGAAAACGGTAGGCTTCGATATCTTGTGTGTTGTCCATCGCCTTCATCTTCTCCCGAAGGCATGCCAACTCTTCATCGTACGCCGAATAGACGTAAAAATGAGGGATATGGGTGTGCTCTGGGTCAAGGATGTTGATGACGGGTTCCATCAGTTCGTAAGAAAGCCAGGAAATATGCAGTTTATCGACATCCTGAGCGATGGCTTTCGTCAGAATAGCTGTCTTTTTGATTTCGAAGAGTTGTACATCGTCCAAAACAGCCCCATTCTCCAAAGAGAGCAGGGTGGGGGCGATGTTGTTCAGTTGATGAATCTGCTGGCAAAGGTGGGAGAAGACCACACGGTTGCTCTCATTGCTCCAGATGGTAATAAACTCTTCTAAATGAGAAAGTTCAGCAGACAGAGAATCCGCATCTGTGGATAAAGGAAGATTAAGCAGATATTGCCGCCCCAAACCGGAGTAAAACTGCAGTTTTTCATAGACAAATCGCAGTGAAGGCTGTTGTTCGAAAGCGTTCTTAAAAAGCATAATACCTATTCTTGATTAGGGGTGGTGATGTTGGCGTTGGAGTTGGAGTTGGCGTTCATGATACTATCTTGTATGAGCATCTCGCTTTTCTTGCTGACTATCAGAGCGGAAGCATCGTTAAGCAGTTTCTCTGCCGACTTTTCCTCGCTGATGTAATATGCAATGGAGGATTCGAATTGTTCGTTGGTGATATGGTAGCGGTCAAAGAGGTCTTTGTAGTATTGTCGCGCCAACTCTTCTTTGGGGATGGTGTCCGTCGGGGTCATTTGCAGGGTGCTCTCAATCAGGTAACTTTCAGCCAAGATGTTGACCAAAGTGATACGATTGATCAGATGGTCAGGTTTCTCCATCACCCGTTTTTTGTCGTTGCATCCGACCATAAGGGTGATGAAAGCGATGAACAGAATCCAAATATGTGATAACTTATTCATTTTCAGGAAGATTTTCAACAGGTGTGAGTCCAAAACTGATACCCGCCTCAATCATGCAACGATAGGCGGCTTCGCGAGTGTTTTCGATTTCGCCGTCCAAAATGGCGTTGCATACCACATCCTTGATGTCGCCAATAGTACGGCTGGGCTTGAGGTCGAAGGCTTTCATGATGTCCAAACCGTCAATGGGCGGTTGCCAGTTGCGCAGGCGGTCTTTTTCCTCGATTTCGATGAGTTTCTGCCTGACGATCTCGAAATTCTTATGGTATCGTTTGATTTTGTCAGAATTTTTGGAGGTGATGTCGGCCTCGCAAAGCATCATCAGGTCGTCGATGTCGTCGCCAGCCTCGAATAGCAGACGGCGCACGGCGGAATCGGTGATGTTGTCTTCCACCAAGGCGATGGGACGCAAATGGAGATTAATGAGTTTTTGGACGTATTTGAGTCTTTCGTTGACGGGAAGATGCAGTCTATGGAAGATTTTGGAGGCTATTTTCGCGCCCACTACTTCATGACCGTGGAACGACCAGCCATGGAGCGGGTCGAAACGTTTGGTGACGGGTTTGGCGACGTCGTGGAGCAGCGCGGCCCATGCCAACCATACGTTGGTAGAGCTCATGGCGACGTTGTCCACCACTTCCAAAGTATGCAAGTAGTTGTCTTTGTGACCTTTGCCATTGATACTTTCCACGCCCTTAAGAGCGACAATCTCAGGCATGAATTCCTTCAGCAGTCCGCTTTCGTCCAACAACTTGATGCCTCTGGAAGGGCGGATGCAATGCAGAATCTTGTTGAATTCCTCCATAATGCGCTCTGCGGAGATGATTTCGAGCCGGTAGGCGTTGCGCTGGATGGCCTCGAAAGTCTCGGGGTAGATGGTGAAGTTGAGTTGAGAGGCGAAACGCACGGCGCGCATCATGCGCAGCGGATCGTCGGAGAAGGTGCGGTCGGGATCGCAGGGGGTGCGGATAATCTTGTCGGCGATGTCTTGAACGCCGTTGAACGGATCCACCAGCTCGAAGCGGTGCGGACCGTTGAGGGCAATAGCCATGGCGTTGATGGTGAAGTCGCGGCGCAGTTGGTCGTCCTCCAGAGTTCCGTCCTCCACGATGGGTTTGCGGGAATCGCGGTTGTAGGATTCGCGGCGCGCACCCACGAACTCGATGACGCAGCCCTCGAAGTTGAACTGTGCGGTGCCGAAGTTGCGATAGACATTGACATGCAGGTCGGGCGAGATGAGTGCCGCTGTTTGGGTGGCCAGCTCAATGCCGCTGCCCACGGTCACGATGTCGATGTCGGTGTTGTGGCGACGCATGATCAGATCGCGCACCACTCCGCCAACCACGTAGGCATCGTAGCCAAGCGCGTCCGCCGCCTGCTGCACGTAGGCGTATATCGGGTGGGTCAATTGAGTCTCAAAAGTCATTTCGTCGAAATTTGCGGCAAAAATACGAATTTTACGGGTGTCCCGCGCCATAAAAATACTATCTTTGCCCGCTTTTTCACGAAACGTCTTGAGAGCCATGCAAGAGCGAGAAACCTTTAATAACCACACCGTCTATTCCCTGTCGGATGT
>Ga0310690_10004455_pt1 | contig 19850 bp, 14 predicted proteins | sample AusTroGonzalo_MG_2_FD_207661 | JGI IMG/M metagenome (GOLD analysis project Ga0310690, IMG submission 207661) | Bovine rumen microbial communities from tropical cattle in Woodstock, Queensland, Australia - Gonzalo_04 (v2) (version 2) | ecosystem: Host-associated > Mammals > Digestive system >...
ACGTATTAAGACCCCCTACTCCATCTGGAACAAGATGCAGAACAAGCACGTGGCATTCGAAGAGATCTATGACATTCTTGCCCTGCGCATCATCTTTACACCACGTGTCAGGGAAGAGGAAGTCAACGAGTGCTTCAATATCTATGTAGCCATCTCCCGCATCTACAAGTCACACCCTGACCGTCTGCGCGACTGGCTCAGTCATCCGAAGGCCAACGGCTATCAAGCCCTACATGTGACCCTCATGTCGAAGACTGGTCAGTGGATAGAGGTGCAGATACGCTCCGACCGCATGGATGAGGTGGCAGAACAGGGATTTGCCGCCCACTGGAAATACAAGGACGGTCTGGAAGACGAGGAATATACCGAGGATGAGGCAGAACTGAACGACTGGCTGCGCACCATCAAAGAGATACTCGATGACCCCCAGCCCGATGCGATGGACTTCCTCGACACCATCAAATTGAACCTCTTTGCCAGCGAGATATTCGTCTTTACCCCGAAAGGCGAGATTAAGACGATGCCTACCGGTTGTACAGCCCTCGATTTCGCCTTCTCCATTCACACCTTCTTAGGCAGTCATTGTATTGGTGCCAAGGTCAATCACAAACTGGTACCCCTCTCGCACAAGTTGAAGAGTGGTGACCAGGTGGAAATTCTCACCTCGAAATCGCAACATGTCAGCCCTGCCTGGATCAACTTCGTATCCACCGCTAAGGCCAAGGCCAAGATCCAGGCCATTATACGTCGCGACAACCGTGAGGTACAGAAAAAGGGCGAGGAGATCCTGACGGAGTTCCTACAGAAAAACCAACAGGAATACACACCTGCTGTAATCGACCGCTTGGCGGAGTTCCACGATATCAGAAAACGCAGTGATTTCTTTATCGCCCTGGGAGAGAAAAGGGTGCTGTTGGGTGAGAAAGACCTTGACGAACTGGCCGGTAAGAACAAAAAAGAAGAAAAAGGCGGATGGAGAAAGTACGTTCCCTTTATCGGCAGCGGTAACAAGAAAAAAGAAGAGACTCATCAGGATTTGTTTGTGGTACCTGACAAGTTCAACCGCAAGAAACCAATCTTCATTACTGAGGAGAACATCAACCAATATAAGTTCCCGGGCTGCTGTCACCCCATCCCTGGTGATGATGCCCTCGGGTATATTGACAACAAGAACCAGATAGAGATTCACAAGCGCAATTGTCCTGTGGCAGCCAAGTTGAAGACCAGTTTCGGTAACCGCATCCTTGATATCAAGTGGGATATGCACAAGACACTCTATTTCGATGCGACAATCCGCCTGGGAGGCATCGACCGCGTAGGCCTGCTCAATGAGGTGACTCAGATTATCTCTGCTCAGATGAACGTGAATATCCATACGGTGAACATCACCTGTGAGGGTGGTATCTTCGACGGCAGCATCGAACTGCGCGTACACGACCGTGATGACGTGAAGACCATCATCAACAACCTCAAGGGCATACCCGACTTAAAGGAGATATCGCAAATCATGTAACTCAAATATGAAAAAACTACTTTTACTAATCGCATGGAGCCTGTCAGTCGCTGCACAGGCTGCTAACAGTTATGACAATCCCGACACCATCGTGGTAGCAAGAGACGGCACCGGACAGTTTCGTACTGTAGACGAGGCCATCGAAGTCTGTCGTGCCTTCATGGACTACCATAAGGTCATCTATATAAAGAAAGGTACATATAAGGAGAAACTCATCATTCCGCAGTGGCTCCAGAACATCGAACTCTGCGGCGAGGATATGAACAAGACCATCATTACGTATGATGATCATGCCAATATCAATAACATGGGTACCTTCCGCACCTATACCCTCAAGATCGAGGGCAACGACATCACCCTGAAAAACCTTACCATCGAAAACAATGCCGCCCGCCTGGGACAGGCAGTTGCCCTCCATACAGAAGGCGATCGTCTGGTCTTCATCAACTGTCGTTTTATCGGCCATCAGGATACCGTCTATACCGGCATGCCCCATACACGTCTTTTTTTCAAAGGCTGTTACATCTGTGGCACCACCGACTTTATCTTCGGTCCCTCGACAGCCTGGTTTGAGGACTGTACCATTGAGAGCCTCATCAACAGTTATGTTACCGCAGCCTCCACGCCTGCCGATGTCGAATATGGATACATCTTCAACAACTGTCGCCTCACCGCAGATGGCACAGCAGAGAAATGCTATCTCGGACGTCCTTGGCGCGACTATGGCTACACCCTCTTTATGAATTGCGATCTGGGCGGCCATATCCGTCCTGAGGGCTGGCACCATTGGGAGAAACAGCGTGAGCAGACAGCCCGTTATCTGGAATACAACAACCACGGAGCCGGTGCCCAGCCCCAGCAACGTGTAGCCTGGAGCCATCAATTAACCAAGAAAGAAGCCCAACAGATTACACCTGCCAAGGTCTTTGCCCGTCAGGATAACTGGAACCCCATCAAAAACGATTGATAAAAACAAGCAATTGGACTACTGAAGATAGTCCAATTGCTTTTTCAGGGCCTGTAACTCAGAGCGCACGCCAATCAGCGCCTCAAGCACATCTGCTTTCTTATCGGCCCCCTTACGGTTCTGATTCAGAATCTTCTTTGCCGCAGCCAACTTGAAGCCACGCACTTTTACCAGATTGTGAATCACACGAATCTGTTCAATATCCTTTTCCTGATACTGGCGCACCTTAGCGGGACCACTTACTTTCGGTCTTAACGACGGAAATTCCTGCTCCCAATAACGGAGCGTACTCTCATTCAGCCCGAACATCTGTGCCACTTCGCTGATGGAGTAATACAATTTGAGGTTTTTGTTCAGATTCAGTGCCATACGCTTATCTTTTTATGATTTCTTCTCTTTAAAGGTTCGCCAATTCCACCACCTTATCAACGGCAGCAGAAAGGCCATCAGCGTTCTTTCCGCCAGCCTGAGCAAAATGGGGCTGTCCACCACCGCCACCCTGAATGAGTTTGGCAGCCTCACGCACCATCTGTCCAGCATTCAGACCATGATCGCTGACCATATCATCACTCATCATGATAGAGAGTTGAGGCTTGTTGCTGTCGTGAGTACCTAAGACACAGAGCAGCGAACCTTCTACGGCCGCACGAATCTTGAAGGCCAAGTCTTTGGCTGCAGCAGGATTCATGGGCAGCACAGCAGTAACGACCTTCACGCCATTCACCTCACGAGCCTTCTCGACGAGTTGCTTGGCAGCACGCTCCACAGCCTGAGCCTGGAACGATTCGATCTCCTTCTTCATAGCATCGTGCTCGTCGATATATTTTTTTATCACACCCTGCAGGTCCTTTGCATTGTTGAAGAATGCCTTTACCGCACGCAGCATATCCTCTGTCTGATACAGTAACTCCTCACACTCCTTACCTGTCTTGGCCTCAATACGACGGATACCAGCGGCCACACTGCTCTCGGAGAGGATTTTAAAGAAACCGATACGACCTGTTGATGAAGCATGGATACCACCACAAAACTCACATGAAGGGCCAAAACGAACCACACGTACCTTGTCGCCATATTTCTCACCAAAGAGGGCAATAGCACCAAGTTTCTTGGCTTCCTCAAAGGGCACATTACGGTGTTCGTCAATGTGGATATCCTGACGGATCATCTCATTCACCATGCGCTCCACCTCACGGATCTGTTCATCGCTGACTTTCTCGAAATGGGAGAAGTCGAAACGCAGGGTATCAGAACTAACAAACGAACCTTTCTGTTCCACATGGTCACCCAAGACCTGTCTCAAGGCATAATCGAGCAGGTGGGTAGCCGTATGGTTGGCGGCAGATGCATCGCGCTTATCAGTATCCACACAGGCCATAAACTGGGCTGAGGGTTCCTTTGGCAACTGTTTTACGATATGCACCGTTTGGTTATTTTCGCGCTTGGCGTCAATAATCTCAATTGTTTCGGTCTCATTGCAGATGACACCACAATCACCGACCTGTCCACCCATCTCACCATAGAAGGGGGTATAATCGAGCACAAGTTCATAAAATTCATTTTTCTTCTGCGTCACCTTACGATAGCGGAGGATGTGACACTCGTATTCAGTATAGTCATAGCCCACGAACTGTTGCTCACCCTGAGTGAGTTCCACCCAGTCAGAATTTTCCACAGCAGCGGCATTACGAGCACGTTCCTTCTGCTTCTGCATCTCGACATTAAACTGTTCTTCATTGACAGTAAAGCCGTTCTCACGACAGATGAGTTCTGTGAGGTCGAGGGGGAAGCCATAGGTATCGAAAAGACGGAAAGCCTGTTCACCATCGAGTTCGGTCTTTCCTTCGGCTTTCAATTGCTCCATGGCCTTGTCGAGCAAGGAGATTCCCTTATCCAATGTACGCAGGAAAGCATCTTCCTCCTCCTTCATCACCTTCGAGATCAGTTGTTGCTGGGCCTTCAACTCAGGGAAGGCATCACCCATCTCATGGACGAGTGTCGGCACAAGTTTATAGAGAAAGCCTTCCTTTTGTCCGAGGAAGGTATAGGCGTAGCGTACAGCACGACGCAGGATACGACGGATGACATAACCTGCCTTCGCATTCGAGGGCAACTGTCCGTCGGCAATCGAGAATGACACGGCACGAAGGTGGTCGGCACAGACACGCATGGCCACGTTGATATCGTCCTGCTGTTTTGTAATCGGAGTCTCCTGTTCTTCCTCAAAGGTGACATATTTCAGTCCCGTCAATTGCTGTTCAGCCTTGATGATAGGCTGGAACACATCAGTATCATAATTGGAGTGCTTACCCTGCAACATACGAACCAAACGCTCGAAACCCATACCGGTATCAATCACGTTCATGGAAAGTTTCTCCAATGAGCCGTCGGCCTTACGGTTGAACTGCATGAACACGAGGTTCCAGATCTCAATCACCTGGGGATCATCCTGATTGACGAGGTCACGACCACTCTTACCTGATGCCTTGCGCTGCTCAGGTGTACGGGAATCAACGTGGATTTCAGAACAGGGACCACAAGGACCCGTATCGCCCATCTCCCAGAAGTTATCGTGCTTATTGCCATTGATGATATGATCCTCGGGTACATGCTTGGCCCAGTACTTGGCAGCCTCATCGTCGCGAGGAATATTCTCCTCTGGCGAGCCCTCAAAGACCGTCACATAGAGGTCTTCCGGATTCAATTTCAACACATCCACCAGGTATTCCCAGGCCATATCGATGGCCCCTTCCTTGAAATAGTCGCCAAAACTCCAGTTGCCAAGCATCTCGAACATAGTGTGGTGGTAGGTGTCATGACCTACCTCTTCCAAATCGTTATGCTTACCTGAGACGCGGAGACATTTCTGGGTATCGGCACGACGGCGCGGCTCAGGGTCGCGAGTGCCGAGGATAATATCCTTCCACTGGTTCATACCTGCGTTCGTAAACATCAGCGTGGGGTCATCCTTGATCACCATAGGTGCTGACAGTACGATAGCGTGCTGTTTCGACTCAAAAAACTTCTTGAAAGAGTCGCGAATCTCATTTGCTGTCATTGATATATTTCGTTTTGTTTCTACCTTATTTATAAATTACGGGTGCAAAGGTACAAAAAAATTCCAAAAATGACCGCATTCTCAGTTTTTTTTCGTACTTTTGCAAGCAAACTGAAGACCAAACAAATTATGGATGACGAAATAAAGGACGATGAGATCCTCGAAGAACAGGAAATGGAGGGGGGCATAGAAGGCCACTCCGACTATAAACCCGTAAACCGTTTCGACGCGGCAGCGGTACACCATCTGTCTGGCATGTACCAGAATTGGTTTCTGGATTACGCTTCATATGTAATCCTGGAACGTGCTGTGCCCAATATTGAAGATGGCTTCAAACCCGTTCAGCGACGTATCATGCACTCCATGAAGCGCATGGACGACGGTAGATACAATAAGGTGGCGAACATCGTGGGTCATACCATGCAGTTCCACCCCCATGGCGATGCTTCCATCGGCGACGCCCTCGTACAGTTGGGACAGAAAGACCTGCTTGTAGACACACAAGGAAACTGGGGTAACATCCTGACAGGCGACAAAGCCGCCGCCCCACGATATATCGAGGCCCGACTCTCGAAGTTCGCCCTCGACACCGTGTTCAATCCTAAGACCACGGAATGGCAACTATCCTACGACGGCCGAAACAAGGAGCCGATCTCACTGCCCGTGAAGTATCCGTTGCTGCTGGCGCAAGGCGCAGAGGGCATCGCCGTCGGACTCTCCTCGAAAATCCTGCCCCATAATTTCTGCGAAATCTGCGACGCCGCCATCAGTTATCTGCATCATCGGGAGTTCCATCTTTACCCCGATTTCCAGACAGGCGGCAGTATCGATGTCTCGAAATACAATGACGGCCAGCGAGGCGGTGTGCTGAAAGTGCGTGCCAAAATTGAGAAATTGGACCAGAAAACCCTTGTTATCCGTGAACTGCCCTACTCAAAGACTGTCGGCACCCTCATCGAGAGTATCACAAAGGCCATTGAGAAAGGGAAAATCAAAGCCAAGCGTGTAGATGACCTTACCTCGGCACAGGTCGAGATACAGATCCATCTCATGCCAGGTGTTTCGAGCGACAAGACTCTTGACGCCCTTTATGCCTTTACCGACTGCGAAATCAACATCTCTCCCAACTGCTGCGTCATCGCTGACCAGAAACCACAGTTCCTGACTGTCTCCGATGTCCTTAAGCACAGTGTTGAGCGGACCAAGGACCTCATCCGTCAGGAACTGGAGATTCGCAAAAACGAGTTACTGGAGCAACTTCATTTCTATTCACTTGAGAAGATCTTCATCGAGGAGCATATCTATAAAGACAAGAAATTTGAGCAGGCTCCGACCATCGATGCCGTCTGCGAACATATCGATGATCGTCTGACCCCCTACTACCCCAGCCTTGTACGTGAGGTAACAAAAGACGACATTCTCAAACTGTTGGAAATCAAGATGCAGCGCATCCTTAAGTTCAACAAGGACAAAGCCGATGAACTGATGGCCCGCATCAAGGCTGAGATCGAGGAGATTGACCGTGACCTGGCCAACCTCGTGGAAGTGACTGCCAGTTGGTTCCAGTTCCTGAAGGACAAATACGGCAAGGAGCACCCACGCCTCACGGAAATCCGCAATTTCGACACCATTGAGGCAACAAAGGTGGCTGAAGCCAACCAGAAACTCTACATCAACCGCAACGATGGCTTCATCGGCATGGGACTGAAAAAAGACGAGTTCGTGTGCAACTGCTCCGATATTGACGATATCATTATTTTCTACAAAGATGGCAAATACAAGGTCATCCGTGTAGCCGACAAGGTCTTCGTGGGCAAGAACATCCTCCACGTAGCAGTCTTCAAGAAAAATGACTCGCGAACCATCTATAATGTTGTCTATCGTGACGGCAAAAAGGGCTGGTACTTTATGAAGCGCTTCAACGTGACATCGATGACACGCGACAAGGAGTACGACCTGACACAGGGTACACCGGGTTCTAAAGTCATGTATTTTACAGCCAACCCCAACGGTGAGGCAGAGATTATCAAGGTGACCCTCGACCCCAACCCCAAGTTAAAGAAAATTTTCATCGATCAGGACTTCTCTGAGATCATAATCAAAGGCCGTGGCTCAAAGGGTAATCTGTTGACAAAAAATCCCGTACACCGCATCGGCCTGAAGAGTCACGGGCACTCTACCCTTGGTGGACGAAAAGTATGGTATGATCCTGACGTGAATCGTCTGAACTACGACGATCACGGACAATTGCTTGGCGAGTTCTACGACGAAGACCAGATTCTCGTACTTCTTGACAACGGCGATTATTATCTGACCAGTTTCGACCTGAACAACCACTTTGAGCCCAATATCCTTCGCATCGAGAAATACAACGCAGACAAAGTCTGGACGGCCATTCTCTTCGATGCCGACAATCAGGGCTATCCCTATCTGAAACGATTCCAGATGGATGCCTCGAAGAAAAAGCAGAACTGGCTCAGCGATAATCCTGCTTCCAAACTCATCCTGCTGACAGACACCGTCTATCCGCTCATCAAGGTCACCTATGGTGGGGCCGATGCATTCAGAGGCGCAGAGGAGATCGACGCAGAACAGTTTATTGCCGTCAAAGGTTTCAAGGCTAAGGGCAAGCGACTCAGCACTTATCAGATTGAAAGCATTGAGGAATTGCCCCCTGTCCGTTTCCCGGAAGAACCGGAAAACCCGGAAAATTCAGATTATGCGGAAGCCCCTGATGAACCGGAGGAAAATCTGGACCCTGATTTAGGGAAGAGTGAGCAGCAGGTACGTGACGAATTAACGGGCCAACTGCGACTTTTTGATGACGAATGACTTCTTTAAAAAATAATAAATGTACACGCGCGAATTTGAAGGAAGGCTATTTTTAGCATAAACATTTGGCAGAGTCAATAAAAATGCTTAACTTTGCACCCACTTTCCTCTAAGAAAACACATATGGAAGGCGCCTGTGGCGGAATTGGTAGACGCGCTAGACTTAGGATCTAGTGTTTATGACGTGCAGGTTCGAGTCCTGTCAGGCGCACTTTTCGTACAAATATGGCGAAAAATTAGCAGAAAATCAACTAAAATCAAAAAAAAACTTAAACTTTTCTTGGCAGTTTGAAATAAAATGCCTACATTTGCAGCGATTTATGTAGTTGAAATCATATATATATGTCTAATTATAATTTAAAGAACAATGAAAAAGAAAATTGTTAATGGTATTCTCTTAGTAGCAATGCTGTTTGCTACTACGAGTGCATTTGTTTCTTGTAAGGACACTGATTCCGACGTGAAAGCGGAATTGGATGCAAAGTATGCCGCACTTGAGAAGAAGTTCAATGACCTTCAGACTACCGTAGGCAAAATCAAGAGTTGCGACTGCGACAGTTACACGAAGGCTCAGATTGACCAGAAGTTGAAGGATCTTGATGACGCTATTAAGGCAGTCAAGAGTCAGATTCCCAGTGTTGACGGTTTCCTGAAGGCTGAAGATCTTGCAAAACTGCCCGAATTGCAGACTATCTTGAGTGCTTACTACACAAAGGAAGCAGCCGAGGCTTTGTTTGCTAAGAAGAGCGACATTCCCGAGGAAGTTGACCTGACCGTCTATTTCACGAAGTCGGAAATCGAGGCTCTGCTGGCTGAGTATGTGAAAAGTGAGGATATCAAGGAGGTTGACTTGAGCGACTACCTCACATCAGCCCAAATCAACACTTTGTTGGCAGACTATGCCAAGAAGGGTGAAGTTGGTATCTCAGAGGCTAGAGTTAAGGAACTGATTGCTGAAGAGTTGGGCAAGATTAAGGAGTATGTAGACGAAACAACTCCAAAGGCATGGACTGAGGAAGAAATTATTGCTCTTATCAAGGCTTACATTGAGAGCATGGATCAGGAACTCAGCTCTGTTTACACCACAGAGGTAACAAGTCTTATTGTTGACAAGGTTGAGAACCCCCTGTACAACGTCTTCACTCCGATTGGTCTGAACTCAAACGTTCTGATTGCATTCTTCGGTGAGAAAGCTGAGCGTAACATCTTCTTCCCGAAGGGTGCTGAAGAGCCCATCGTTTGGAAGGGCGACTATATCATCGAGCGCGCAGCAGGTAACGCAGGTAAACTCTTTGTTACTGTGAACCCCAGCACCGTTGATTTCACAAACAAGACTTTGAAACTCGTGAGCACTACCGGTAACGAATCTCCTGTTGAGTTGACTCCGTTGGCAAGATCTAACAAGGAACTGAAGTATCTCACCCGTGGTGATGAAGAAAACATCAATGCTTTCTATGAGACTTATGCAACAATTCCTGAGAATAAGATTGCAAAGGCTTACTTCACCTGGCAGCCCACTGACATGTCTGACTTCAGAGATCAGATTTGGGATTTGTTGAAGGGTCGTCACAAGGAAGATATTGCTGACATGCTGCAGACCCTGACCAACATCATTGCTGGAAACAACATTCCCGCATACCGCCTGCAGGCTGCTTGGGAGGGAGGTTATACCTATTCTCAGGCAAACATTGCAGCCATCGCAGTTCAGCCTTTGAATTACGCATTCGATCTTAAAGATGAGGGCGGATTCGAGAACGAGCCCATCAACGAACTTGAGAAGATTGAGACATACATTGTCAACAGAGGAACTAAGAGCGAAGAGACTCGTTCAAAGATCTGGAAATGGTTGAACAAATTCAACAAGGAGACCAACAGATGGTTTGATAACATCAACTGGGCACTGCAACCCACCATGTTCATTGAGTCTAACGACGAGATTTCACGTCCTGGCATCATGGAGAATTACAAAGAATATCCTGCAGGTGAAATCAAGTTGATTCCGTCATCATGGTCTGCTGAGATGTTTGCTCCTGCATTCAAGAAGTACGTCGTTGTTACAACTGCTGACGGTACTCCTGTGGCTGGTGAGTATCTCGGAAGAGTTCTTCCTGGAACAATTTACGAGATTCCTTTCACCATCGAGGCTGGCAAGTCTTATAACATCGAGTATTCTGCTGTTGACTATGCAGGTAACATCAGAACCTTGAACTATTTCATTAAAGCAAAAAAGTAAGAATTCATAAACGATAATGAATATGAAAATGAAGAAAACAATATTGTCTTGTCTGCTGGCACTGGGATTCCTCACAGTATCTGCACAGGATCAGCAGCCTAAGACGGAATACGTTTTCAACCCTCACTGGTATGTACAGATACAGCCGTTAGGACTTCAGCACACGCTGGGTGAGGTTGATTTCGGTGATTTGAATTCATACAATGTTCAGGCTGCTATTGGCCGTCAGTTCAGCCCGGTATTCGGTCTTCGCCTCGCAGTGAATGGCTGGCAGAGCAAGGCTGGTTCTGAGGTCAACGGAGAGAAATATCTCTGGGATTGGAAGTATGTTGCTCCATCACTTGACCTGACCATCAATCTTTCAAATGCGCTCTGTGGCTATAACCCCAACCGTGTGTTCAACTTCGGTGTGTTCCTGGGTGGTGGCGCCAACATCGGTTTCAGCAACGACAAGGCTGCTGACCAGAAGGCTGCTATGAACCAGAAGCATGGTGTTAATACTCTAGAGTATCTTTGGGATGGTACGAAGGTTCGTCCGTTCGCACAGGGCGGTATCACAGCAGACTTCAAGTTGAGCGACGCTGTTAGTTTCGGTATCGAAGTGAATGCCAACACCCTGAGCGACAAGTACAACTCTAAGAACGCTGATAACTGGGATTGGTATTTCAACGCCCTCGCAGGTGTGAAGATCAACTTAGGTCCGACCTATACCACCCGTGTTATTCCTGCACCAGAGCCCGAGATTCGCTATGTAGAGAAGGTGGTTGAGAAGGTAGTGGAAGTTCCCGCTCCTGTTGCAGCCCCCGTTATCGAGCCTATCCGTCGTGATGTCTTCTTCAAGATTAACTCTTTCAAGATTCAGGACTCAGAGGCTAGCAAGGTGAAGGATATCGCTGACTACCTGAACAAATACCCCAATGCAAAGGTGGTTGTAACAGGTTATGCTGATGCTGGAACCGGTAACGACAAGATCAACGACCGTCTGGCCGCTCAGCGTGCAGACGCCGTTGTGAAGGCTCTCAAAGAGCAGTATTCTATTGCTGCTGACCGCATCTCTTACGACAGCAAGGGTGCTCGTGTTCAGCCGTTCGCAGAGAACGATATGAACCGTGTAAGCATTTGTATTGCCGAGTAATCTGAACAAGAATTAAGAATATTGCCCAACCCGGCGACGGAATCGAAAGAGGATGTACGTTGGGTTGGGCTTTTTAAATGAAAGAATATGAAAAGAATATTACTCTCATGTATCATTGCCATGACGGCATACCCATTGTTTGCCCAGCAATACTCAGGTTTCTACAGAATCCAGAATATAGGGGCTGCAGGCAGATATGTTTCCATTCAAAATGACAAGGTCAGTAATGATAGTAAAAGTATCAATTGGACCAGTGGCTACTCCGTAAAAACAGAGGTTGATGCATTACAATTAATAAAAGAAAAAGATAAAGACAGCGACCCTGGCACAGTACTTTATATCTCTGGCAGCAACAATGGTCTTACATTTGAGGCACAAGGACTGGACACCAAGAATCTTATAAAGAGTCTGGGGCAAGGCGAACTCAATCTCCTAAAAGGCAGTAAGGGTGAACTATATACATCTTACTCAGGACATCCGATATACATGTTAGATTTTGGCTTTGACTATCCCACAACATATAATGGAAGAGTTTGTTGTGGAGTGGCCACAGCATCATGGATTAACAAAGAACTAACAACAGAAGAAAAGACATATGTCCGTTGGACATTCAAGAAAATAGATAATGCCAATGAGTATTTTGGCGTCAAGCCAACTGAAGGCATACAAATCGGGGAAAAATACTACACAACTCTCTTTACCACCTTTGCCTACCAACTCCCAGAAGGCATGAAAGCATTCTATATCGGTCGGTATGACTTCAACAGACAGGAGCCCATAGCAGAACTGAAAGAAATCACTAACGGAAAGATTCCTGCTTCCACACCAGTCATCATAGAATGTTCCTCAAACGATGTAGCCACTAACAAGGTAACATTATATGATACAATAAGTGGCAATCTGAATCCAGTCACAAGTAATCAACTGAAAGGAAATGTGTTCTGTTTTATTCCTGAGGGCGGTGAAGGTCCGGAATTGAAGCATGTCCTTGAGTTCGATCAGAGCACCATGCGAGTGCTTGGAAAACTTGCAAATGGGGAATTAGGTATGGTTACCAATAATGACAAAGCCTTGAAAGTAAAGAGCGGTACAAAATATATCCCTGCCAACAAGGCATATCTGTCTATTAATAAGAAATATACTACTGCAACAGCCAACGGCATCAAACTACTCCAGACGAATGATTATGATGTGGCTGCCAGCATCAGCAAGGTAACTGCAGATGAGCATACCCAACAAGGTATCTACACACTGACAGGCGTAAAAGTCAAGGAAGACAACAATACTGATAACCTACCCAATGGCATCTATATCATTGACGGTAAGAAACAAGTTATCAGATAGTCAGAATAAGATATTCTTATGATAAAAAAAGAGGCTCTTAGTATTTCCTAAGAGCCTCTTTTTTAGAAGATATTATAGACCAGACGGACATCCAGCACAGGGAAGACCTTAAATGTCTTAGCCAAGCGCACATAACGTCCGACCTTTCCACTGATATCACTCACATCACGGGTCAGATCCGTGCCATCATGCGTCACAATTTGGGGAGAACCGCCCCAGAACATAGCACCCAAATCAACCGCCAGATGAAACTTATCATTATCCTTCAACAGACGTCCACCATAGCCCAGGCCTAAATACGGTTTGAAAGCATTCGCTTTGACCTCTGCTCTCACCATCCCATCATCACCTGGTTCCATCAAATAGGAAGTGCCGTCATCATAGTCACCGACATGCATACCCATCCGTCCATATCTATTGAACCTATCAACCAACTTTCCCATAAGGATTGGATCACTTATTCCTATCTGAACACCGTCAATTACATAATCAGGAACGGGCTCTGGAAAAGTTGTCTCGTCAGAAATATAGGCTTCATAAGAAGCTATAGTCTTGTCGCGCATAGTATTATACATGCTAACAGCCATCAGGGTCGGCATTGCCTCCGTAGCATTATAAGCCTTGGCAATCCTCGACGGGCCTAAGAAAAAACCTGCTGTGACATGCCAACGCCTGTCTTGCTGGAATGGAAAAACATCCACCAGGACCTTGAGATTGTTATAGGTTGGCATACCTATCATCTCAACCTCATCATCCACCTGATAGCCTGTCATCTGTTTCAAGACACCAGACATCTTTTCAAACTTTGTCTCCCTCCGGTTGCCATTCGTATCATATTTGCTCTCGGGCTTATCACCAACCTGAACACCAAAGTACATGCTCTTGTGGAAAGAAGGCATAAAAGCATATCCCACACGCAACTGTGCATAGTCGCCAACAGGTGTAGCCACATCGAAACCGAGACCCGTCGTACCCAAGGTGACAGAAGCATCCAGATGATTAAACATATGAAGATCATCGAGCGTCTCACTTAATGAACTCTGTGCCGATGCGGAAAGACCACCAAAAGCCAATAATACAGATAATATATAAACTCTCATACTTTGATTATTTCATTCTCCAACTTCCATTTCGTTCCACCATCGGAACCACAATCTGCTCATTCACAGAATCACCATAGCACAAAACCAGAAACACGTTCGTATAGTTCAGCGCCGTATCAGTCGTCGCATTGGCAATACGAATATCGAGAATGCCATGATGACCCTGATTCTGCTGAGCCATAAACTGGCGATAACAGGTGAGCAACTGTTCCCTATAATCGTCTGGCAAACTATCTGTGCCATCCTTCCCTTCCAGGAACGCTTCATATTCACCGTTTACCAGATGCATATAATAGCCCTTTGCAGCCATGGAAGCCAACTCCTCTGGTGAAGGATTAGCACAGGCCATGCACAAGAGAAATGCCAATAGAAAGACCGGCAGATACTTCATGTTACTACTTCTGGCGGATAAACACATTAATAGGTGAGCCTGTCAGCGTCCAGTTCTCACGGATTTTGTTCTCCAGGAAGCGCTTATAAGGCTCCTTCACATACTGAGGCAGGTTGGCATAGAACACAAACGTGGGTATCTGTGTATCCGGTACCTGCGACACATATTTAATCTTAATATACTTTCCTTTAATAGAGGGAGGTGGGAAGGCCTCAATCAAAGGCAGCATCACCTCGTTGAGTTTCGTTGTACCGATACGTGCCTTACGGTTCAGATAAACCTGCTTGGCCGTCTCAAGCACCTTGAAGATACGCTGTTTGGTCAATGCAGAGGCAAAGATGATAGGGAAATCTACAAACGGTGCCATACGCTTACGGATAGCGTTCTCGAAGGTATCAATCACCACCTGACTCTTATCCTCTACAAGGTCCCACTTATTGACCACTACCACCAGACTCTTGTTGTTTTTCTGAATCAGTTGGAAGATGTTCATATCCTGTGCTTCTATACCTCGTGTGGCGTCAATCATCAAGATGCAGACATCCGAATTCTCGATAGCACGGATGGAACGCATCACACTATAGAACTCCAGATCCTCAGTCACCTTGTTCTTACGACGGATACCTGCGGTGTCCACAAGATAGAAGTCGAAACCGAACTTATCATAACGGGTATAGATGGAGTCACGTGTCGTACCAGCAATCTCTGTGACGATATTGCGCTCCTCACCGATAAACGCATTGATGATACTTGATTTTCCCGCATTCGGACGCCCCACCACAGCAAAGCGGGGAATACCCTCCTCCAACAGGTCGGAATTCTTCTCTGGCAGCATCTCCAATACCTTATCGAGCAGATCGCCCGTACCACTACCTGTAGCGGCACTAATACAGTAAGGATCACCAAGACCAAGGTTATAGAACTCATACTGGTCATAGAGATTCTTGTTGTCATCGGCCTTATTGGCCACCAGAAGAATGGGCAGTTTGGCACGACGCAGAATCTGAGCCACGTCCATATCCCAGTCTGTCACACCATTCTTGATGTCACAGACGAAAAGCACCAAATCAGCCTCTTCCGTAGCAATGATCACTTGCTTACGGATCTCCTCCTCGAATATATCATCCGAATTGACAACCCAGCCGCCCGTATCGACGACAGAGAACTCGCGACCATTCCAGTCGCACTTGCCATATTGACGGTCGCGCGTGGTACCGGCTTCATCACTCACGATAGCCTGACGGCTTTTCGTCAGTCTGTTGAAAAGCGTCGACTTACCCACATTGGGACGTCCTACGATTGCTACTAAATTTCCCATATTATCTTATTTATTCCGGATTATACCCAAAGTGATCCAATTCCCGTTCTGATGAGCGCCAGTCCTTATCCACCTTCACAAAAATCTCCAAGAAGATAGGCTTGCCAAAGAACTTTTCCAGCGATTTGCGCGCCTCAGTACTTACCTTTTTGAGCGCCACCCCTTGATGGCCTATGATAATGCCTTTCTGGCTGTCACGCTCCACATAGATCAATGCATTGATATGAATATGCTTCTCGTCCTCCTTAAAACGCTCCACCCGTACCTCAACAGAATAAGGAATCTCCTTATCGTAATAGAGCAGAATCTTCTCACGGATGATTTCCGAAACGAAGAAACGGGCAGGCTTGTCCGTCAACTGTTCCTTGTCGAAATAGGCCGGACTCTCAGGCAGCAGTTCCTGAATACGTCTCAACAGCATATCAATACCGAACTTATTCTTTGCTGAAATCGGAAGGATTTCTGCATTGGGCAATAACGTATGCCATTTGGCAACAATATCACCAAGCGCCTGCTGGCTATTCTCCTTTAACTCATCAATCTTATTGATAAGCAACAGGATAGGGATATCCATCTTCTGGACTTTCCCGAGGAAATCCATATTCTTCTCAGGATTCTCCACCACATCGGTCACATACAGCAACACATCGGCATCCTGCAAGGCCGACTCTGAGAAAGCCAACATCGACTCCTGCAACTTATAATTCGGTTTCAGGACACCTGGTGTGTCTGAGAACACAATCTGCATGTCATCGGTATTGACGATACCCATGATACGATGGCGTGTGGTCTGCGCCTTGAACGTTGCGATACTGATACGTTCTCCCACGAGTTGGTTCATCAGCGTCGACTTGCCAACGTTAGGGTTTCCCACAATATTTACAAATCCTGCCTTATGCATATCCTCTGTTTAGACAAAAAAACGCATCTTTCAAAAAGGATGCGTTTTCTCGTATAGTTTTCTTTAAGTTTATTGGGCGCCGTCGTATGCCCACTTGTAATAGGACGCCCCGTGGACAAATCCGGCTCCAAAAGCGGTGAATATCATATTATCACCCTTCCTTAACTTCGATTCGTTCTCCCACAAAGCAAGCGGTATGGTAGCGGCACTGGTATTACCAAAATGCTCTATATTAACCATCACCTGATCCATGGAAAGATCCAAACGCTTTGCCACTGCCTCGATGATACGCATATTGGCCTGATGAGGAACAATCCACTGGATGTTATCCTTATTCAATCCATTGCGCTCAGCAATCAATGCGCAGTCATCGCTCATGTTGGTAACAGCATAACGGAACACGGTGCGACCTTCCTGATAGAGGTAGTGCAGACGATGATCGATTGTGAAATGCGATGGAGGACAGACAGAACCACCAGCCTTCATATGCAAGAACGGAAGGCCTTTGCCGTCAGCACGAAGATAAGAGTCCATCACACCGATATTCTCTTCTTCCGATGCCTCGAGAAGCACTGCTGCTGCACCATCACCGAAAAGCGGACAGGTCTGGCGATCTTTATAATCGACAATCGATGACATCTTATCGGCACCGATAACGATGATCTTCTTGCATCTGCCACTCTTTATCATCGATGCTGCCACATCGAGCGAATAGAGGAATCCACAGCAAGCACCCCAGAAATCGAATGCGAAGGCATTCTTCAATCCCAGTTTACCAAGTACGATGCTCGCTGTTGATGGGAACTTGTAATCAGCGGTAGAAGTGGCCACAACGATGGCATCGATACTGTCCGGATCAGCACCAGTCTTCTGCATCAACTGCTTTGCTGCCTTACGGGCCATATAAGAAGTGCCGAGTCCCTCTTCTGTCAGGATACGGCGCTCCTTGATGCCAACACGCGTCATAATCCACTCATCGTTGGTATCTACCATCCTCGACAACTCCTCATTGGTGAGGATATAGTCGGGCACGTAGCCGCCAACACCCGTGATTACCGCGCTTATCTTATTACTCATTATTCAGCAACCTCGTCTTCTTTCTTGATAGCAACCTTACCACGATAGTAACCGCAGGTGGGGCATACTGTGTGATATACATAGTAAGCGCCGCAGTTAGGGCATACTGCCAGTGTGGGTGCTACAGCCTTGTCGTGAGTACGACGCTTGGCCTGACGAGTACTTGATTGTCTTCTTTTAGGATGTGCCATATTAATTCTTAATTTTTAATTGTTAATTTTTAATTTTTCCAAAGCACTCCATCGGGGATCTATCGGCTGGTCGGACACCTCATCGCTGCTTCGGTCAGCTGAGAGTTCTTCCAGAACTTGGCTCATGGCAGCGTTGCACTTGCCAGGTGCATGCACATGCTTGATGGGTATAGCCAGCACAATAAATTCATAGATGAGCCAAGAAGTGTCGAGTATTCCTTCGTCCTCTTCCACCGTCACGACATCATCTTCCTCGGAGTAGGCCGCACCAAGTTTCACAACAAGACGATTATCGGTCTCTATCGACTGCGACATATCGTCAAGACAACGGTCACATGTTACGGTCACAGTGCCCTCGGTATGGAACTGGAGTTCATAAAAGCCGGTCATCTTGCGTATAGATACCGACACGTGCAAAGACCCCTGCTTCACTTCCGAGCCGTCAAGAGCGGCAAAAAACTGATCATCCAAATCAAAGTCCAAGGCTCTCACCTCGTCTTTCTGGTTTTTCAAATCTATCTTAAACTGCTCTAAACTACACATTTACTCGTTATTTGGGGTGCAAAGTTACAAATATTTTCTCAGATTTGAAACACTTATTTGCTTTTTTTATGTTTTTCAGCGCAATTCATTCTCCGACGGCTCCGATAACCGCACATTTTCAACTCTTCTGTGCAGTTTTTTCTTCCTTTTCCAGTTCAATTCTGAAGGTTGTACCGACACCCACCTCCGACTCTTTCACAAAGATACGTCCGCGATGATACTCCTCAACGATTCGTTTGGCCAAAGAAAGACCTAGTCCCCAACCACGTTTCTTCGTGGTAAAGCCCGGCGTGAATACATGTTTGATATCCTTCTTCTTTATTCCTTTGCCGTTATCGTGCACTTCTATCACCACACGTTCCTCCTCGTCTGTCAGCGTCAGGTCAATCCTTCCGCTACCCTCCATAGCATCCACGGCATTCTTGCAGAGATTCTCAATCACCCACTCAAACAGTTGTGGATTCATCTTGACAATAACCTCCTCTTCCGGAAGATGCCTGACAATCTCAACCTTCTTCGAAGTACGAAGATTCATATAGTCTACCACATGCGAAAGTGCCTCATTCATAGAGGCTTCCACCGGTTCAGGCAGCGAGCCGATTTTCGAGAAGCGTTCCGCTATCAGTTCCAATCGCTTCACATCCTTATCCATCTCAGGGATTAACTTATCCTCAGGATAATTCTCTTTCAGGATCTCTACCCACGCCATCAGACTCGAAATCGGTGTTCCCAGTTGATGCGCGGTCTCCTTGGAAAGTCCCACCCAGACCTTATTCTGCTCAGCCCGCTTTGATGCCAACAAGGCGAAGATGGCCACCACCACAAAGATCATCACGATACCCAACTGCCAATAAGGATATTGAGCCAAACGCTTTAACATCGTCGACTCATCATAGCACACCAACTGATAGTCTTTGGAATGTATGGAATCACCCAGATGAATCTTGATATAATTACCACCCTGATACATCCGTTTTCCATATTGCTGAACGTAAGCATCAGAATCCGCTGCCGTCGAAGCATCCATCTCGATATTTCGGTAATCCGTCACCTTGCCGTCAGCATCCATCACAATGACGGGAATCGTATTATTACTTTGTATAACATTCAGTACCAACGACAGATCCGTATTCTCATCGGCACTGTTCAGGGCATTCAAAGCCTCCGCCCAAGTCTCCATCTTATGCCGTTCCTCCTTGGAAAGATCCCTCACCAGGAAATGAGACACAAGCAATGACACCACA
>Ga0310690_10004456_pt1 | contig 19850 bp, 26 predicted proteins | sample AusTroGonzalo_MG_2_FD_207661 | JGI IMG/M metagenome (GOLD analysis project Ga0310690, IMG submission 207661) | Bovine rumen microbial communities from tropical cattle in Woodstock, Queensland, Australia - Gonzalo_04 (v2) (version 2) | ecosystem: Host-associated > Mammals > Digestive system >...
ATAGACAAGAGTTGCTTTGTACTACATATCAGATGAGGAATTTTTATTACCAGTTTCGTGATGGTTTTTTTTCAAATCTTGATGTAATGAATTATATTCAGCATTTCGCGGCAGCGCAGATGGCACATAAAAATGCCAATATTGTTGATGTATGCTGTGGTAGAAGTCTTATGTTACCTCTGCTTAGATATTATGCAAAAGATATCAATAGTTATACCGGAGTAGATATCTCTGAAGCAAATATCCGTGAAGCAATAAAAGGAGCAGTACGAAAAGACTTGAAACCTGAAGATTTACCGAAATATTATCCTTTCAAAGTATCGTGGAAGTTATGTAATGTAGCAGAAATGTCTAATGTAATTCCAGAAGGTTTTGCTGATTTCGTTATATATACAAGTGCTATTGAACATATGCATCCAGATGATGGCGAAAAAAGTCTGATTGAATGTTATAAGATCATGAAACCAAAATCCAAAATGTTTTTATCATGTCCGAATACTCCGGGAAATGGATATAAAACACAGTATCGTGCTCATATTTATGAGTGGGGATACGATGAGTTGAAAAATACATTACTAAAAATCGGATTCAAAATAAAACAAGAAGTTGGTTTGGTGATGGGTGCTAAAGAAATGAAAGATCATTACGAAAATCAACCAAAACCGATACGTCAATTCTATGAAGCAATGAAATCATATGTTCCAAATACTTGGTTGACTGCTTTTATGGCTATTCCGTTTCCTCAACAATCAAAAGAAATTTTATTTATTGTAGAAAGGTAAAAAAATGAGAAACGATCATAAAGTAACAAAATATGAGTTTCAAAAGAACATTACCGCATTCTGTCCTCTTGGCAATAAAGGATATCTTGCAAATATCGAAGCGGTAGTTCTTCCGTCGGATGAAATTGCTGATTTTCTTGATATAGATAAAGCAATTTCTGAACTTGAGGGTAAGTCATTGACTGGTGAAGCTATGGCAGATGCGGTTTATCAAATTTTAAAAGAAGCATACCAAACTGACAAAATTCGTGTTTCTGTTGATGGTGTAAGCAACGCTCATCTTCCTGTGATTATTTATAAAGAAGGTTTTTGATGCAAAAAATTAGTAAATTGCAATGTATTTTGACAGTAGTATCAGTTTCTTTCTATCTTGCATCAAACGTTATTACTGGAAGACAACTACAGCTTCCTTTTGGTCTTACATCTGCGGGTGGACTTCTTATTTTTCCCGTAACATATATTCTCAGTGATGTTTTTTCTGAAATTTATGGTTATAAATGGAGCCGATTTACAAACTGGATCAGTTTTGCAGTTCAAGCAGTGGTAATGGCAATTTTCTTGACTACAATTCGCTTTCCTGCACCTGTATGGTATCAGAATACAGAAGCATTTAATACTGTGCTTGGCAACACTCCAAGAATTCTGCTTGGGTCATTTTTAGCTTTTATTCTTGGTGACTGGGCAAATGATATTGTGTTTGCGAAGATGAAAGAAAAGCATCAATCTGAATTGAAAGGATTTTCATTTAGAGCCATCCTTTCATCATTCGTTGGTGAGATTGTAGATAGTTCGATTTTTTTTCCTATTGCGTTTGCTGAATCAACACCTATAAATGGTTTATTGAATATGATGATGACATCTGTTTTGATGAAAGTTGGTTATGAAATTATCATTCTGCCTTTGACGAATATAGTGGTACGTAAAGTCAAAGACTACGAAGAAAAAATGATCGGATAGAACATTGGCTAAAGGTAAGTATCAAGATTGGATTACTCCTGAAGGGTTGATAAGCATAGAAGGGTGGGCACGAGATGGCCTCACTGATGCTCAAATTGCTGATAAGATGGGGATCAATGTTTCCACTTTATATGCTTATCAAAATAAATATTCAGAGATTAAAGAGGCTATAAAAAAAGGAAAAATCCCTGTTGATACTGAAGTTGAAAATGTTTTATTAAAAAGAATTCGTGGTTTCGAATATGAAGAAACAATAACTGAGATATATGAAACCCCAAATGGGCAACAAAGAAAACATATTAAAAAATACAAAAAATATGCATTACCAGACACGACTGCATTGATTTTCTGGCTTAAGAATAGACGACCTGATAAGTGGCGTGAAAAATCTGAAAATGATAATATGGACAATGAGTCAGTAAAGGTAATTTTTGATGTCTGAAGTGAAACTTTCTCAATTGATCGGATCTGCATTTTATTCTGTAGCACATGATGTTATTGAGCATGGCCATACTCATTATGATCTTTCTGGCGGTCGTGGATCGTTGAAATCATCATTTGTCTCTGTGATAATTCCGATACTGATTATCCAAAACCCTGATATTCATGCATTGATTCTACGAAAAGTTGCGAGCACTTTACGTGATAGCGTTTTCAATCAATATATGTGGGCAGTTGGCGAAATGGGCATGGCTCATCTTTGGAAGGTCAGAAACACGCCTATGGAATTGATTTACAAGCCAACTGGGCAGAAAATTATGTTTCGTGGCGCAGATGATCCGATGAAAATCAAATCCATCAAAGTTCCGTTTGGCTATATTGCGATCACTCATTTTGAGGAAAAGGATCAGTTCGCTGGACGTGGAGACATCCGAACAATCCTCCAGTCCACCATGCGAGGCGGTTCAAAGTTCTGGAATTTTGAAAGCTATAACCCACCGATCAGCCGTGACAACTGGGCAAATAAAGATACGCTCGAAAACCGTGAAGACAGGTTATGCCATAAAAGCAATTATCTGCAAGCTCCTGTAGAATGGCTCGGCGAACAGTTTATCAATGAAGCAGAACATTTGAAAGAAACGAATGAACGGGCGTATTTGCATGAGTACATGGGTGAACCAGTTGGTACAGGATCAGAGGTCTTTGAAAATCTGGAAGTTCGTGAAATCACTGATGAAGAAATCAGCCATTTTGATAGGATTCTTTATGGTCTTGACTGGGGATATTTTCCTGACCCGTGGGCGTTCAACGCTATGTATTGGAACAGCGCGCAGCAGAAGCTCTATATTTTTGATGAGCTTACAGAATACAAAAAAGGTAATGAGGAAACCGCTGAACTGCTGAAGGAAAGAGGATTGACCCGTGAAGACAAGATCACGGCAGACAGCGCAGAGCCGAAAAGCGTCGCAGATTACAACAAGTTCGGTCTGCGGTGTATCGGAGCGGAAAAAGGACCGGACAGCGTGCGGTATTCAATGAAGTGGTTGCAGTCCATCAAAGCAATTGTGATCGATCCGAAGCGGTGTCCTGATTCGCTTGAGGAGTTTTCTTCCTACGAGCATGAGCGGACAAAAGACGGTGAAATCATCAGCGGCTATCCTGATGCAAAAAACCACCATATTGATGCAGTACGGTACGGGACAGAATATTTCTGGAAGAAGCCCGGTAAGAAAGAACGATCAACATACACGAGCATTTGGAGATAGCATTGGCAAGAAATTATCTGCAAAAAGTCGGACTGATGAACCTGCAACGGAGAACGTACTATGATGACGACAATCCGTGGGACATCCCGTGCGTTTATCCTGCAATCCGTGAACTGACAGGAGCAGAGCAGTCTATTAGTTTCAATTATGCTATGACATATAAAGGTGACAAAGAAGAAACGATCTGTCATTTCTTCACGGATGATTATCAATTTGAAAGAGTCTGGAAGAACCCTGACAACTACGTGTCGATGCTGCGTAGGTTCAAAGCTGTTGCGGCGCCTGATTTTTCGGTCAGCGACGATTTTCCGACTGCGATCAAGATCTATAACGTGTATCGGAAAATCGTCGCTGACGAGGTATTTTCAGGAACAGGGTGTCTGCATGTTACCGACTGCAGAATGGGGTGGAGAAGACACGCTTGAATATGCGTTTGCCGGAATCCCGAAGCGTTCTCCTGTCTGTGTTACTGCGGCAGGGATCACTCAAAACAAGATCGAACGGGAAATGTTTGAAGCAGGATTACGTGAATTGAAAAGGCAGATTGATCCGATAAAGTTGAATGTCTTTGGAACATTGTCAAAATTACCGGATAGTATTCCGAAGATCATGGGTGACACCGAAATTGTCGTTTACTTGAATGCAAATATCAAGAGATTACGAGAAGTAGAAGTAAAGAAGCCTTTATTGAAAAAAGGAGTGTCGTAGTGGCAAAAAGAAGCGGATCAGGAATAACGAACAGCAATGGTGGCGGGAGCCTCGGTGGTAGTGCCGGAGGTGGTAGTAATGCTAATACACAAGCAACGAATCAGCAACCGCAACCTCAGGCTGTTGCTACTGCAGCTCAAGCTAATGCAGCGAATAACGCAAGATTCAAAGATACAGACAATTCTCCGTACCATGATCTTTATAATGGTCGGCAGTATTATCAAGATCAAACGTTTGATATTGATACAAGAATGGCTTTGCAGGATTATCTGAATGATCAACCAATGGCAGGTAGTTTGTACTCGCCTTCTCAGGTTCTCAATTACAAGATGCGTGAAAATGCGAAGAATCCGGGAAGTCAGCCGTTGACCGCAAATGAGCAGTTCATGGTCGATTCGCTTAATGAAGGTATGCATAATATGGGGTACAATGTAAATCTGACAAGGTATGACCGTGTTGATTTCATGCAGAACCTTGGTGTCGGAAACTTTGACAACATGTCCGAATCTCAATTAAAGAGTGCATTGATAGGAGCAAAATATTCTGATCCGGCATTTGGATCATATTCTTATAATAACTTCAAAAATGCTCCTGCGAACAATCCGTTTACGGATAAAGCGGTCAAGATCACAAGAAGGACAAAGGCATCAACACAAGTTCTTATGCCGGGTAATGGCCCGGGCGGCGCGTTAGGCGAAATTGTTGTGGCACCGAATCAAGGTGTTCATATCGTTGATGTAAGGTTTACTGGAAAGCGTGGTCGTTCTGGCTCAAATTACTACAAACAAGTCGAAATTATTGTAGAAGATGACTAATGGAGGTTGTTATGACAGAAAAGAAAAAGGATTGGACTGGAAATAGCAAGAGTTCCAAAAAAGCTCCGAAGACCCCGAAAAGACCTAAGAATTGGGAACCGGGATTCTTCAACGATTATGGCGGGAGTGGAATTATTGTCACCTATGTTCCCGACGGTAATCCGCTGAAAAACAAGAAAAAGAAATAGGATGGTCTATGGGTAAACGATCAGGATCAGGGATCACAAGTGGCGGCGGTTCAGGTCGCGGTACAAGTTCCAGTTCATCAGGATCAGGGTCATCAGCATCTGCTGTGAGCCAAAGCACATTACCGCAGAGCGCAGCAGCTGCAGTTCCTCAGCCGCAGCAATCTCCGCAGCCGCAGAATGTAGCACCGACTCCAACCGGATCTTCTTTTGATGCACTTCGAAAGATGGATGACGATCAACTGGCTGATATTGCCATTAAGTCAAAGACTGTCGATATGCCGAATATGTTAGCAGATGTAGACGATGTGACACAGAAATTTGTATATCAAGCTAATCTCAATGATAAACCGCAAGTATTAGATCAGGCTGATTTTAACAAATTTATGAGTGATAACAACTTGAGAACGTCAGATTTACTGTCAAGAAGTATCAATGATATTAGTTACACAAATAAATCTGGTACTCATGTCCCAATGAAAGCGCAGGATGTCGCTGATATGATGATGTATTCAAAATATAATTACATCGGCGGAAAAGTGAATGGACAGGCGCTCGGAGCTGGAACATATTTCGACCATACAAATGGAAATCCAACTGGGTATGGTAAGAAAACAGTTGTTGCAGTTTTGAATCCGGCAACTGCACGCACAATTGATTCTTATACTTTACGACAAAAAGCATCTTCCTTCGCGAAAACTCATCCTAAATTTGCGAAAGCTGTTGGCTCGTATAATACGGCATTTTCTGGCGGTAAGAATAATATGGCAATCTATGCACTTGCGATGGGATATAATGTAATTATGGATAGCGGTGGTTATACAAATGTTATTGACCGCTCAGCATTAGTTTACAGGAAATAAGAAAGGATATTATTATGGCATACAAAGAGCCGAATCTTGGTAAAGAGGGCGGAAAAGCCCTGTATGATGCGCTCACGAAAATGAATGATGAAGTCACGAAAAGTGGTACAAAGAAAAAGCCGAAGAAAAAGACAACGAAGAAATAAGTAAATTATCAATAGAAGCGTATTGTTATGAGCAAGACTTATCAGGATTTATTAGAGGTCGGAGAGAACGAGGATAACCGAGTCGAATTTGTTCGGCAGGTTATCAATGAGTTCAAATCAAGCGACATCTACCGCGATGCGGACGTAGCGTACCAATACGCGAAGCACAAAAATGTGACCATCAATCAGTATCAGAAATTGCTGTACACCGTCAGCGGACAAGTCGTTCCTGATAACTATAGTGCAAACTGGAAGATGGCAAGCAATTTCTTCTACAGGTTTGTCACTCAGGAATCTCAGTTTCTGCTCGGAAACGGGATTATCTGGAAGGAAGATGCAACCGCTAAAAAGCTCGGCAAGAATTTCGATACTCAGGTTCAGAAAATTGCCAAAGATGCTCTTATTGGGGGGTGTGCTTTCGGTTTCTGGAATTTCGATCATCTCGAAAATTTCAAAATAACCGAGTTCGCCCCTCTATACGATGAAGAAAACGGAGCGCTTATGGCAGGTGTTCGTTGGTGGCAACTGGCAATGAACAAACCGCTCAGGGCAACACTCTATGAGCCGGACGGATACACGGAATATATCTGGCATGATTCTGAAGGCGAAATTCTGAAAGAAAAAAAATCATATATCACGAAATACCGTAGAACAGAAGCTGACGGAACAGAGATATATGATTACGAGAATTATCCGGGTTTTCCTATCGTTCCGTTATGGGGCAATCCGAATAAGCAATCAGAACTCATCGGACTGCGAGAACAGATTGATTGCTATGACCTCATCAAATCAGGGTTTGCAAACGACCTTGATGACGCAAGTCAGATTTATTGGATTATTCAAAATGCCGGAGGAATGGATGACATCGACCTTACAAAATTCGTGGAGCGGATAAAAACCGTTCGTGCCGCAGTTGTCGAGGATTCCGGTGCAAGAGCAGAAGCTCATACAATAGATGTTCCTTATGCAAGCAATGAAACACTCCTGAACCGAATTTCAAGTGACCTGTATCTCGATGCAATGGCTCTTGATACGGAAAAGATTGCAGGTGGAGCAGTAACGGCAACTCAGATTCGGGCGGCATACGAACCGCTGAACAGCAAGACAGATGAGTTTGAATACTGTGTACATGATTTTCTTGACGGTGTTCTTGCCGTTGCTGGTATTGACGATGAAGAAGCAACGTTTACCAGAAGCATCATGATAAACAAAACTGAAGAAATTCAGAGCGTTATGCAATCTGCGACAGCACTTGAACCTGAATACGTCACTCGGAAGATTCTGTCAATCCTCGGTGATGCTGATAAAGCTGATGAGCTGATTAAGAAGATGCACGAGGAAGAACTCGAACGTATGAGCATGATGATGGCGGCTCAAGCAGGAAATGAAGAAGGATCGGAAGAAGTATTGGAGTAATGTATGACTCCGAAAATTCCTGATTACGGACACAGATACGCTGATAAAAAACTCATAGCATTATTGCGACGCCTGAGATTGTCTTATCGTCAAGCCAGTCTCAGGCTTCTTCAAAAAATTTCGGATTACCTCGACCAGTTTGAAAAAGAGGACGCTATGATGCGTGCACTTTATGATTCTGGTGAACTCAGCCATGAAGACTTCCTGAAGTGGCGACAGCGAAAAATCGTAGACACGAAACAATGGCGAGATATGCGAGAGCAATTGACCATTGATCTTGTCAATCAAGATAAGATTGCCGCATCCATCATAAACAATTCCCTTCCAGAAATATATGCTGAGAATCACAACTACGGAACCTTTGAAGCGGAAAAAGGTTCGGGCATGGATACAACATACACCATGTACGATAAAGATACCGTTGCAAGGTTGCTCAGAGAAAAACAAGACCTACTTCCTGCACCTCATCCCGATGTTGCCAAAGATGCAATCTGGAATCGACAGCATATTCAATCAGCAGTGCTTCAAGGAATCCTCACAGGTGAATCCATGAAAGATATTGCAGAACGGTTTCAGGAAGTGATCGGCATGGATGAAAGAGCCGCAATGCGGAACGCTCGAACCGCTGTTACAGGCGCAGAAAACGCCGGACGAATTGATTCTTACCTTCGTGCCGAATCAATGGGAATCAAGATGAAGCAGGTTTGGATGGCAACATTGGACGGGCGAACCCGTGACAGTCATGCCATGATTGATGGAGAAAAACAGGATCCCGGAAAAACATTTTCTAACGGATGCAGGTATCCGGGTGATCCTCAAGGTGCTCCCGCTGAAATTTATAACTGCAGGTGCACTCTTGTAGCAGTAGTCGAAGGATCGGACCCGTACAGTTCAGCAGCCAGACCATCAAAGTATCTGGAAGACAAGGGGCTAACATACGATGAATGGAAATATATGCACGGGGAGAGATTTTACAATCAGCTTTTCAAAGGGGAACGGTAATGGAAGTAAGAGTGAAAGATAATTCAGCGATTTTCAAAAACGCAAAAGATCAAGCTGTTGCCGCCGCACTTGAAGCAGTAGGACTTACAGCGGAACGTCATGCAAAAGAAAATTGTCCTGTTGATACAGGGCTTCTCAGGAACAGCATTACTCACGCAATATCTGGTCAACCACCTGCAATATCTGAGTATAAAGCATCATTCAGCGAGGAAAAGAGCAAAAAAGGGAAACGATATTCAACCAGAGCTAAAAATGCGGATTCCCTCACATTCAGAAGTGGGAAGTATTCCGGCAATGCTCCTGATGATCCGAAAAATAAGAAAGCTGTGTACATCGGTACAAATGTTGTCTACGCTCAAAGACAGGAAATCAATGATTCTTACGTCCACACAACAGGTCAAGCCCATTTTCTGAGAGATGCGGCGGCGACACATGGAGATGAGTATAAACGTATCATGGAAACTCAATTGCGTAAAGCTGGAACGGGCGGAGATGTCACGATCTGAAGGTGGAATTGTCAAACCTTGCAGACCGTATAAAATCAACGGTCATTGCAGTCATTGTCTGTCGTTCCGTGATGCTGATTACACGATTGATTTGGGAATGATGTGTCCGAATATTGAAATTCCGAAGATCAATACAGACATGACACCAGAAGAAATTGAAGAGATAAAAGAAGAAATCAGAAAGCAGGTGAAGCAGAGAATCAAAATAGATAAATTCTCAATTTGATAAATTGAAAAAATAGTGTATAATAAATTTTTAGATAAGGCATTGTCCCTTATAAGGCGTGTCCGCAAAGTACAGCGGAACGCCTTTTTTATTTATCATTTGCGTGACGTCACGAAAATGGTGATTCACCCGAAGAACTGGGAAATCCAACAATCCGAAGAACAGGAGAATATTTTATGGCACTCTCGAGGAAATTCCTCTCCGCATTGGGTATTGAAGCGGAAAAAATCGATCAAATCATTGAAGCTCACACTGATTCGCTTGAGGGCATTAAAGCCGAAAGGGATAAGTACAAAGAGCAGATTGACAACGGGAAAAATGACGTGGACGCGAAAGCGAAAGAACTCGCTGATACCCGTAAGGAGCTGGAAGATCTGAAAAAGCAGGTCGATGCTGACGCGAAGGAACGCGAAGGTAAAGACTACGACAAACTCAAGAAAGAGTTTGATGATTACAAGGCTGAGCAGGAGACGAAGGCAGCCAATGCCGCCAAAGAATCTGCGCTCAAAGAACTGCTGTCGGACATGAAAATGTCTGATAAAGGTTCTAAACAGGTCTTGAAGTGGATGGGTGTTGCAGGTATCGAGCTTGATGAAAATGGAAAAATCAAAGATGCAAGCAACTTGCGCAAGAGCATCAAAGAAGATTGGGGAGATTACATCCAGTCTGAAGGTGCAGAAGGTGCAAAAACCCCGAACCCGCCTGACAACAACGGCGGGGGGACTATGACGAAAGAAGAAATCATGAAAATCAAAGATAGGAATGAACGACAAAAAGCTATCTCTGAAAATCATGAAATCTTCGGCTACTAAATTTATATTGAGGTGATTACATGGCAAAAGATAGACTCACTAAATCTGCGAATATTGATACCACCGCACGAGAGGTGGATTTTGTAACTCGGTTTGCCAATAACTGGCAACACCTTCAGGATATTCTCGGTGTTATGCGTACCATTCGCAAGACTCCGGGAACTGTTCTGAAATCCAAATATGCATCCGTAACTCTTCAGAGTGGTTCTGTTGAGGAAGGTAACGAGATTCCGTATTCTCAGGCTACTGTCGCGACTAAGGATTACGCGACTATCAATGTCGAAAAGTACGCAAAAGCAGTTTCCATTGAAGCGATCAATGAACACGGTTATGAAGATGCAGTCGGTCTGACTGACGATCAGTTCCTGTTCGAGCTTCAGAACAATGTCACCGGGCGTTTCTACAGCTTCGTGAACACTGGTACTCTGACTTCCGTGAAGACTACTTTTCAGGCGGCACTTGCTGAAGCTCAGGGGCAGGTTCGCAATAAGTGGAAAGCAATGCACAAGGGCATTACCGAAATCGTTGGTTTCTGCAACATTCTGGATGCTTATGATTATCTCGGCGCGGCAAACATCACCGTTCAATCCGAATTTGGTATGAACTACATCGAAAACTTCCTTGGCTATCGGCGCCTGTTCCTCTGCACCGATTCTGAGGTTGAACGTGGTATCGTCCTCGCTACTCCGGTCGAAAACATGATCCTGTATTATGTTTCTCCTGATGACAGTGACTTCGCACGAGCTGGACTTGCTTACACGACTGACGGTGAAACCAACCTCATCGGTTTCCATGTACAGGGTGATTACAAGACTGCTGTTTCCGAATCCTTTGCTCTCATGGGTATGACGCTGATGGCTGAATATCTGGACGGTATCGCCAATGTCAATTACAAGGGTTCTATGGCTTCTATTACTTTCACCTCTGGTGCGGCAACGACTGCTACTGGTGGGACGAAGCTGACGGTCACTGCTCCTGAAACAATCCCGGCTGACTGGACATTCTATGCAAAAGCCGCTTCTGGTACAGCTCCGACCGCTCCTGATTATGGTGTCGCTGTTCCGGCAGGTTGGACGAAGCTCACCATGACCAATGGTGTCGCTGATAATGTCACTGGCTTCACTTCCGGTCACAAGATGACCATGATTGCCACGAATGCTGCAGGTCAGGTCGTCGCGAGCGGTGGGCCTGTGGACGTTGCGGTAAAAGGATAACGACCTTATCGGGGCTGGCGATAGGGTCGGCAGAATTAACTCCGGCATTTGCAAGTAATGTAACGGAGTACACAGCCACCACGACGAATGAAGCTGATAAGGTTACTGCCACAGCGACTGATGAAGATGCTGAGATCGCGATCTTGCTCGGGGAAACTCCTGTAACCAATGGCGGAAATGCTACATGGTCTGAAGGTGAGAATACGCTGACGATCACAGTATCTGAGTATGGCGGAGAAACCGAATATACGGTTACGGTGACGATGGCACCGGGAGCATAAAACAATGTATAAGGTATTGAAAGCATTTGTTGATTTGCAAGATGATGAATACCTGTATAAAAAGGATGATGAGTACCCTCGCAAGGGGTACTCACCTTCAAAAGAAAGGGTGAACGAGCTTGCAACAAATAAGAACCGTCTTCACAAACCTCTTATCAAAGCGATAAAGGGGACGGAAGTAGTGGGAGAAGTTGTACAACAAGTAGTACAACAAGAAGAAAAACCGCAGGAAGAATCACAGACAGCAGCACCGAAAAAACGAGGACGAAATAAGAAATGATGCTTGATGAACTCTGCCGAGAGCTGAATAACTGGTTTGATGAAAATCCGAAAGATGGTACAAAAAACCGATTTTTCGGAACTTTTATTATCGAGAACGGAACTATTGATCTGTCTTCAACAGGAATAAAATCAGGTCAGTATTTCAGGATCGTTGGCAGCATTTTCAATGATGGAGTGTATAAGTGGGAACCAATTCTGACTCCTACACAGGAACATCCAGAAACGCACCGTCCCGTGCTTGCAGATGAAACTTTTGATGGAGCAATTTGGCTGATGGCAGTACCACCTGCATTTATTTCCCTCGCTGAAGAAGTAGAAGCATGGCAAACGAAATACGGTGGTGTGGATAGTGCATCTATGTCACCGTTTCAGTCAGAATCGTTCGGCGGTTACAACTACTCAAAAGGAAGCGCTTCTGGTTCTGGATCAGGTGTTTCTGCTTCATCAGGAACTTGGCAAGGAGCATTTGCGAACCGACTCAATCAGTGGAGGAAAATTAGACCATGAGTTTATTGTCTGAAGCGATGGAATCCTGCACTTTACTGACAAAAACTGTCATGAATGACGGATATGGTGGGTACACGACCACTTGGACCGAAGGAGCTGGTTTTGATGCAGCAATTGTCTTCGATACATCAATTCAGGCACGTCAGGCTGAAGCATCTGGCGTAACAAGTATGTATACAGTTACTACAAAGAAAAATATGACGCTTGAATATCATGATGTGTTTCGGAGAGAATCTGATAAAAAGATTTTTCGTGTAACCTCGGATGGTGATGATAAATACACTCCATCATCCGCTTCACTCAATATGCGTCAGGTTACTGCCGAGGAGTACGTACTACCGACAAATGGATAAATGGCAAACGCTTCACTCTTTCTGGTCTTCATTCGGTCTTCCTGCATACGATGAGAATACGGTTCCTACAGGCGATCAAAAACCATCGTATCCATATATCACATATGATGCAGTAATATCAGATTTCGGGAACCCCGTGGCACTCAGCGGGTCTCTCTGGTACTATGGGACATCATGGTCGCAGGTGACGACAAAGTTATCAGAAATACAATCTGTGATTGGTAGAGGGGGTAAATTCTTACCTTTTGACGGTGGTGCTTTATGGATCAAAAAAGGAAGCCCATTTGCCCAGAGAGTATCTGATTCAAATGACATGATTAGAAGAATTTTTATAAATATCGAAGCGGAGTTTATCACCGCTGATTGATTAGGAGTGAAAAAATGAAATTTACTCAAATACCAACAAATACTTTCAAAGAACTTCAGCTAAACGCTGGGATTCTTGTTAAAGGAGCTACCGGATTCGAACCCGGAACTGGAACTGTTACGGCAGAGAATATCATCGGTGCGACTACAGGTGGCATAACAGTTTCCTGTAATCCTTCTTATGTTGATTTTGGTGATAATGTAGACAATTGTCCGAAGAATACAAAAGAACTGAAAAAAATTGATAATTGGGAATGTAAATTTGCAGGAACATTTGTGACAGTTACGCCAAATTCTGCGAAGATGATGTTAGGTGCCGCTGATATCGACAGCATCAATACCACTATGATTACTCCGAGAATTGATCTGAGCGAAGATGATTTCGAAGATATCTGGTTTATAGGCGATTACAGCGATAAAAACGGAAACACCAATGGCGGTTATGTTGCTGTACATTTGATGAATGCCTTGAGCACAGGCGGTTTCAGCCTGCAGACAAGCGATAAAGAAAAAGGACAGTTTTCTGTTGAATTTACAGGACATGTCTCTATTGATGACTTGGATACTGTTCCGATGGCATTTTATATCAAAGCCGGAACACCTGACGACCCTGTAACTTATGAATACGTTGCCGCAACGCTCACCTCTGCTGGATTCAAATATGGAGTCACCTATTACACACGGAGTGGCGAAGAAGGATCATATGTGTATACCGAGGTGTCAGGCGGCACTGCTTACGACAGTTCTGTAACATATTACATCAAACAGGAAGTTGCTTAAAGGAGCGATTACATGAAACTGAGTGAACTCAAAGGCGAACATGCCATCGAAGTGATTGCGGATCTGATTGCGCCGATCACAAACATCGTGTCGAACCCGGAAAACAAAAGTTGGCGCCTTGTCGAAAGACGGGAAGGCGAAACTGACAGGGAGATGGCAGCGCGCGAATTGAGGGTAAAAGTTCCTAAACTTTTGAGATCCAACAAGAAGGATGTCCTCGATATTCTCTGTACCATAAACGGAAAATCTCCAGAAGAGATGAGTCTTTTCGATATTACGAAAGGTACGATTGAACTTTTCGATGATGAGGATTTTATCAGCCTTTTTATGTATGCGGTCAACACGGTGGGCGGGATACAGCCTACAGAGTCCTCAGTAACTGCAGACCATTCAGAGCCGGAGTCATAATCCGGCTCATCGTCTCTGAATGGCAGAGAGAACAAAACGACCTAATCTACCGTGTTTATGTCACAGATTGCCTTCGGTTTATGACAGAAAGTACCGCAAAATTCGGTGGAGGATCAATGATAAATATCAGATTTTACGATGTCATCAATGACAATGAGAAGCACAAAGAAACGAAAAATGGTAATGAAATCGTTGCTGACATTGTAAAACGCGCCGGACTGGAGCTTGCCTGATGGATGTTTTCGATTTATATGCCAAACTTAGTTTAGACACCAGCGAATACGACCAGAACATGGATGATGCTGGCGAAAAAGCTAACCTTTTCGCCAGCGTCCTGAGCGCCAACCTTGCTACAAAGGCCATCGGGATGGCTGTTGACGGTCTGAAGCGGCTCGGAGAAGTTGCCGTCGATACCTTCAAGGAGGCGATCTCAAGCTATGCGGATTACGAACAGTATGTCGGTGGTGTTGAAACATTATTTGGATCAAGTGCAAAAAAGGTTATTCATGATGCTGAAGAAGCATACAAAACTGCCGGAATGACTGCAAACCAATATCTTGAAACATCAATTCAAAGCGCAGCAAGACTTATCAATTCACTGAATGGCGATCAAGAAAAAGCCGCAGAAATCATGAATATGTCAATCACCGACATGGCTGATAATGTGAATAAGATGGGTACGACCATGGAAGCGGTTCAGAACGCTTACAGAGGGTTCAGCCGCGGAAACTTCATGATGCTCGATAATTTAGCCCTCGGATTTTCGGGGACGCGCCAAGGTATGGAAGAATTGCTCGCGAAAGCAAAGGAATTTGCGGCGCAAAATGGTGAAACCCGTGATTTTTCGATTGAAAGTTATGCTGATATTGTTGAAGCGATCCACGTTGTTCAGGATGAGATGGGAATCACCGGAACGACATCAAAAGAAGCGAACGAAACTATCTCCGGGAGTGTAGCAACTGTGAAGGCAGCATGGCAGAACCTTGTTACAGGCATTGCAAACGGGAACGCCGATATAGATAAACTGATTGACAATTTCGTGAAATCTGCAGGAACAGCACTTGACAACCTTATTCCTGTCGCAGAAAGAGCTCTTGATGGAATCATTGAAGTCGGTATAAAAATGCTGCCGAAATTCATTGAGTTAGGTGGGAAGATTGCGGGGGCAATCGTAAAAGGGATTATCGCATCACCAATTAAACTTCTATGGAAAGCGCTTGAAGCACTCGGAATCACGGATTTTGGGGAAACCGTTACGAAACGAATAATGGGTTACGCTCGTGGTGGTGACTTCGGCGCGGGGGATACCTTTGTCGCAGGTGAAGACGGTGCCGAGCTGATTACATCAAAAACTGCTGGACACGTATATAACGCGGAAGAAACTGCGGATATTCTCGGCGGCAAGCGTGACATTACCGTGAATATCAATATCGACGGCGATGTTTATGATGACGAGATCAGCATGAGGAAGAAGCTGAGAAATGCAGTGATTGATGTAATTGAACTGGAGCTTGCTCATGGATGACCGCGATCTTGTTTATTTTGTAAACAGTAAGGGAAAAACAGCGTTCCTCTCCACTCCTGATAGTAAAAATTACTGGGAGATGAAAGGACGTTCTGGTTTTACAGCTCCGCAGATTGATAATTTTTACGAAAAATTCGCTTCTGGCAATGCCGTTTATTTCGGAAAAGCATTGAAACCGAGACATTGCTCAATGAAAATGCTTTGTAAAGGAAGAAATTCTGAAGAATGCGACCGTGTTTTTTACAATATGCTGTCTGTACTTCTGGACGCTGACGGGAGTGGAGAAGGAAGACTGTATATCAAACGTCCAAATGCAGAGCGTTTATATTTAAATTGCGTCTATTCCGGCGGAATGGATATTGCCGAACAGTATCGGAAATACAAAAAGTTCTCGATAGAATTTTTTGCGGCGAATCCATGGTTTTATGCAGTGAAAAAATCCTGTACGTTATACGATATGACGCAAACGAATCCGAGATATACGCTGCAGTATACCAATCCAACGAATGTGAATCAGATTTTTGAGCTGAATTTCTGCAATCCTGAAAGGGATTGGGGAATTCAGAGAAGTATTGTGAATGCGTCTACCGAGAAGAAACTGACTTTTGTAAATACGACGATCTTCCCGAATGAGGATTTTGACAAAAAATACAGTCTATATGCAAGATTCGAACAGGACAGGATCGACATCCGCATGAATGGATCAGACGGGACGAAAAAGGACGGAACCAGTGTATTCGACTGGAACAACACCGATAAAGATTTTTATATCATTCCGGGAGAAAATATCATAACGATCGCTGATTTTTCGACAGGCGCTGATTTCAATTTATCGACGATTTCAATTCTTGAGCATCGGGCAGGTGTGTAATGGGAATCGGTAAATATCAAATCAAGGTATTTGATTATACAGGCGTCATCAGGTTTGAACTTTTTGATTTCAAATCGCTCTATATTTCCGAAGACCTGAATGATGTCGGAAGTTGGAAAATCACGAGTCACTCATTAGAAAAGTGCCCATTCAATCAGGATGATGGGATCGTTGTTTACAGAAACGGAATACAAATTTTCTGCGGCATCCTATCGAAAATAGATGAAGAATACGACTTCGCAACTAAATCATGGGCGTGGACTGCTTCCGGCACCGGATTCAATGTGATGTTGAAATGGCGGTTTATACGTCCTGACCCAACGCAATTTGAAATGAGGTACAGATACAGAAGTTTCCAAAATTCTGCTATCGGAGCAATCATTTTCTCGCTAATCAGCGATGTCAGATATACAACAATCTATGGCATACCGATATTAGGAAGCTGCATGAATTTCAGTAGGTCCCCGAAAGACAATAACGAAAATACTATCAAGTACAGATATGAGAACCTATTCGAAATCGTCACCGGACTCGCGAATAATTTCGGTTATACGATCGTTCCACTTTACAGGGAGTCCAGCTCTGTATATACAGAACTGTCACAAAAAATAACTGTTTTTGTTACTCCGCAGAGAGATTTATCAGATACAGTCGTTTACAGAGATTTTACTGACGGAATATTAAGTTTCCGGCATATTTCAATCGCTCCGGAAAATGATACTGTTTTAATGTCCTATAATTCGCCAGAGGATGTATACTGGCAAGACATATGGAAATATGATACAAGCCTTGTATATCCGAGCGATACATGGCGCGCATACAACCACCGATACAATTTCGTAAAACCGAACAAAGACGATTTCGAGGAACAATTCCTTTATTCGAAATTAGATACATTATGCAGTAAGGAAGCAGAAAAATATTATATTGCCTCAGAAGGGTATGAAATCGAAATTGATACAAGAAAAGACCTGTATTCTTATGGTTTCCGTTGGGATGAAGAAGGTGCTATGCCGATTTTGCAAGACTACAACATCGGCGATACGATAGGAATCGAATTTCAGGGCGAAAAATACAAAGGGCAAGTGACAAGGATGGAATACTCTGTTTCATACGGGGAAGAAAAAATTATTCCGACTGTTGGCATTATTAGCAAAGGCACATTCCGGGGTATTTTATCCAATGTTTCCGACCTGAATAACAAAGTGAATAAAGCGAGCAACGAGGAGGCGGCGTGATTCAAATCAAACAAAACGAAGATTACAGCAAATATTTGCAGATAAAGTATGATAACGGCGAGCCTGTTGATCTGACCGGGATTTCGGCATACAGCGAAATGAGGACAGCACCTAACGGAGAATTGCTTGCTACAGCAACCTGTACGATAGACGCTGAAGTTGGTGGCATTTTCGTGCTTTATTCTGCAGATGAAACCGCAAATATTCCTCTGGGAGTATACGGCTATGATGTCTGGTTGGTTGATTCTGAAGGAAAAAAACATCCTATTTACACAACAAAATTTGAAATTATCGGTGCTTATACAATGAACCTCGGAGGGGAATAATGGCTATCGATTGGACAAGAACTATTACGGTATCAGATGAAGATACCACGGAAGTGATCTGCGGTAAAACAATATTTTTCGCGTCTGGGATCCGCGGTCCGCAGGGAGAGCAAGGCGAACCGGGCGGATCTGGACCGCAAGGGGAGCAAGGACCTGCCGGATCTGACAGGAGCCCTCTTACAGATGAAACTTATTATGTTGATAAGACGAATGGTGATGATACCAATACAGGACGGAGCGGGTATCCACTGAAAACCATTGCGAAGGCTTTTGAGCTTGGTGAGCGATCCGATGTAAAGCATATAACCATATATCTTGCTCAAAACGACCAGTCAGGGTACACGATGCCTGAGATAAAAGATATGCCTGCAATCACATTTGATATGTACGGAGATCAACCGGGAGATACAGAGCATATCGTCTATTTCCAGCAGAATGATATTGTAATCGACAATACTTTTGTGACATTCAAAAGAAACCTGAATATTTCATCGAGTCAATTCATACTCTGGGAAAAGAATCTCGTAATCAGAAATAATGCATGTGTCGAAATTTCCGCAAATATTACATTCACGAACGGGTATATCGAAGTTGATAAGAACAGTCTTCTGTATTGTTACGGGTATCAGTATCAGGATCATATCGTCCAAACCACAATAAATCAGCATGATTGCACTCGTTACAGCTATGGAATCATGGCTTCGAATAATTCGCATGTATACCTGAGCAGAGCGGAAATCAATATGGATGCTGGTTACGGCATCGTTTCTTCCGGCGGTTCGGCAGTGACTTACCTGAATCTTAGTGGAACGAGAGCAACAGCGATCGAAACAAGAGATAATGGCCGGGTCTATCCTGCCGAAACAGAAGATAATACAGTCGTTGCCAATCGGGATTATTATATTGACTGCATAAACGGCGATGACACCAATCCTCCGGGATATGAAAATCATCCTGTCAAAACAATCAGCAAAGCCATTGAGCAAAGCATGCAGGAAACTGCACTGAAAATCACATTTCATGTCGCAGCTGGTGTGTATCCTGAAAATGTCGTGCTCAACAACCTGAAATCATTGATACAATTCGTATTTTCCGGTGATTCTCCGACCGTTACTTACAGTATCCGCATCTCCAACACTGAGGTAGTTTTTGGAACTGCTACCGCGAGTTCGATCGAATTTCCTTCCAACGTCGGATGTAATCTTGAAATAACACAAGGTGCTAATGTCTGGATACGATCTGATTTGACAATCCCGTCAGGGCAAATTTATGTAGACACAGGCGCAAATCTCATCTGTTCTGGAAATGTTTCGATCCCCAATGAATACAATACAGAATCCGTAACCGTAAAAACATCTGGACGGGCGACTTTCACGGGAACACTAACAGCCAATCCCAAAAAAGGTATCGCGGCTTATAGTGGCGGTGTGATCTCATATAACGAACTGGTTTCGCAGGTAAGTGATCCGATACACGAGTATGATTCTGGAAGAATTTATCCTCATGTCAATGCAATGCGTCAATTAGATATTTATGTAGACAGCGTTGAAGCCGATGGTTCCGGGACGATTCTTG